>WNGB01004855.1_pt1 | contig 28685 bp, 36 predicted proteins | sample 5400681 | NCBI WGS metagenome assembly WNGB01 (sample SAMN13153367, study PRJNA577476) | soil metagenome | isolation source: 115 cm soil or saprolite under grassland replicate 2 | place: USA:California | collected 2016-06-15
CGTCGGCGGCGAAATATGTATTTGGTGGGTCCGGCTCGAATTCATCATCAGCACCGGCCACTCCTGCCTCGACAGGCGCGGCGGCCACGCCACAAGGAGGATCCGCAGCCGAACAAGGACGGGCAATCGCCGCAGCTCAGGGGGCCGCTCAGGCACAGGAGGCTGGACGGCAGACGAGCGCAAATGGGCCTGCGGGATCGGGATCGCCAAGTGCGCCGGTTATCGGAAGCGATGGGCCTCGAAATACGACTATGGGCGGTGGGACTTCCGGAAACCCGGGCGCTGCCAGCAGCACCCCAGCTGGTTCGGGCGCGGCCGCACCGGGGACACCAAATCCTGGCGGCCCGGTGCCCGGTGGCCCCGGTAGTGGGCAAGGCGGGCCCGGTGCGAGCGGACCGGGCGGTGGGCCTGGTGCGGGCGGTGGGCCCGGCCCGACGTCAGCACGAGGACTGCGATCTCCCGACTACTATTTCTTTCAGGTTCAGGCACCTATCTGGATTCCAACGATCATAGGAAGCTTCCAAATTAGCTTCGACCGCAACGGCAAGATATACATCAGCGGCGGTTTGGGCGCAGGTTCCCCAACCTCGTACGGTGGGTACGCTGGAGGCGGTTACGTTGGTGGCTTGCTTGGTCCTCCGCCGGAGAAGGGAGCACTGCGAAATTTCATGACCGGTTGGGGACTCAACGTCACAGGGAACGCCAATTCTCAATGGATGGTTGGCGGTGGCGGTGGAGTGAACTTCAGTTCGAGTGGAGGATCATCATATGAGGCCGGCGCGACCGCTGGAATACCGGGCGTTGGAGCCAGCGGAACCGTCAACTATGGAGTGGCAATTCACTAGATCCGAATGCAACCCGGCGCGAAATCGACGTTCACAATAGCGGCACCTTCCTTAGGTTGGTACATACTCCTTCCATTCATCCTAATGGCCGTGGCACGATCCATGACCCAATCACAGCTTAGTATCGCCACCGTCGGAGCCCTAGCCGTGACGGTTCTGGTGAGTCTCCCGGCTCGCCTCGTTATCGATTCCAGTGGACTCCACATCAGGTGGTTAGGTCGGCGTCTCGATGCCAAATGGTCCGAAGTTACCGCGGTGCGGACATCTCTGCTCCGGGGCGTGTGGGTAGACCTCAAATCGGGTCGACGGTTACTCCTTATTAGAACTTTTAGCACTCGAAGCCGTGCCACGGAATTGCGAGATGCCATCTGTAAGTATGTGGAATCGCGAGAGGTCAACGAATGAACATAGAAATTTAGGGAAGGTCTTTACGATGGTCATCCAACCTCCGAACCGGAACTGGTTCCTCAGGGGCCGGCAAGTACCCACACATCAATCAAAACCGTCTCGAATTGCGGCGCCTTGTGGTAGGTTCGCAGGGGTGTCGTGAACGATGACCTATAAAGTTTCCATCGCACTTTGTGGCCGTTTTGTTACACGCGTCGTCAGTTTAATCGCCTTTGCTTTCTCAGGGGGGTGCCTGAGGTTGCAGCCCGGAAACATTGACGACGACAAGGCATCGACGGTGACCGCAATTGCTCAGCTCCACGCACGGCTCAACGCCAGCAAGTTCGATGAGATTTACCGCAGCACGAGCGAAGGATATCGAAACTCACAGAAACTCGACGCTTCGGCTAAGACAATGACGCAGGTTCGTAACCAATTTGGAGACTTCCAAAAGGCGACGCGGACAGAACTTAATGTCATCATCACATCACCAGTGCAGATTCGGGCGGTCTACAATTCGTCTTTCGAAAAGGGGCCGGCGACGGAATTGTTCGTGTTCGTAAAAGAGGACCGTCCGCGACTCGCACACTACGAGATTTATCCGGGCACCATTACACCGAGTACCCCATAATATGCCCTTTTTCGAGCAGGGCACGAAGATGCTCCGGGGGGCGGTACAGTGGTCCACCGATTCTTTCATCGCAAAATCCTGCAATTTTTGCACGAGGTCGCGCGCAACGGAGGGGGTAAATCCATGATCTCGACGACCCTTTATCGCGCACGGCTACAAGATTTCACGCTACAGTCGCTTGCGAACGGATCGGCGAATGCGCTTCGTGGATGATCCCTTCTCCTTTCGCGTTGCGCGCTCCGCGCCGCACATCAAGCAGCGCGTCGCAACGCTACGATCGGCAAGTGAGCGCGCCCCTCGACGCCCTGGACGACGAGCGCAGGCGAACGCGTGCAGCGCTTCTTGCGGGCTTTGCTCGCCCGCGGACAGGATATCGCGCTCGTGGCTCGACGCTCGGCCGTTCGCAGGCAGGCCTTCGCCCATCGCGCATCTCGGACGGGAGTCGCGCCGCCAAGGCCTTGATGGGGTCGCGCATCGTGATACCAACAGGCGAAGGCGTCGAACTCGCGGCGCATGTCGGCTTCGCGGAGCGGCACCAAGATCCTGTGAAGTCCCTCTTCCTTCAGCGTTCGGATGAACCTCTCGACCACGGCGATGGATACATACTTGCCCACAGCACCGAAGCGCGGTTTGACGCCGTTGTTGTTCTCGCACCAGGGATATTCCTCTCGGAACTGCGCCCCCGGGTCGGACACGGTGTACTTGGGCGCGCGCCCAGTGAAATCGAGGGCTTGATCGAGCATCATGGAGAGCTCGGCGCCCGTCAGCTCCTTGCGGAAGACATCCATGAAGATGACCGTGCGCGAGAAGTGATCGAGCACGACGCCGATCCACCAGGCGAAGGGCCATCGTTGCGCGGGCGCTTGCGGAAGCCACGGCATCCACCAGCCGGCCATGCTCGGCATGACCGTGAAGTCGATGTTCCACACGTGATGAGGCGCTCGCGCCGTGACCGTACGCGCTCGGTTCGCCTTCACCGGCGCCGTCTCGTGCCCTTCGGCTTGCGGCTCGGGAGCCGGAGCTGTGCGCTGCCCATCATCCGCCGGACGGTGGTCGCACCGAGCCGAAGCTCGGCGCGAGCGAGCACCTCTGCGATGCGGACCTTACCCATGAAGGGAGCAGTCGTGCGAAGCTTCTGCACCACGACCCGCACGAAGTCGGGGAACCGATTGACAGGCTCGGGGATCTGAACCAGAGCTTTCTCGCCTTGCTCGTCGAGCCGATGCATCCACGAAGCCACGGTGGCGGCCGTCAAGAGAAAACGTTCCGCCACCTGCGCAAGCGACCAGCCACGCGAGGCGCGAAGCGCCAGGATCGAGAGCCGCTCGGCGGGCGGATAGTGCGGCTCTCGCGCGGAGATTCTCGCGATGCGTGCATCTTTGATCCAGATCTCTTCCTTCAGCATGGCCTTTTCGGCGCGAGGCCTCTCGACCTCGGCAGCCAACCTCACGCGAGCCAGGCGGCTGTCGGCGCACCAACCTCGCACCCGAACGAGCGCGAAGGTCGCCAGCGCGATGACGTGCAAGAGAGCGGATTTCGTTGTGCGGGGCCAACCACGAGGAAGAGGAGAGGCAGGCAGGCGGGCCATGGCGATCCATGCTCGGTCGCGGAGCAGGGACAAGCAAGGCCGCGCGGATGGCAATGGCGTTTCCGGTCAGCCGGCTCCGGCGCGCCGCAGCTCCTCGATGGCAGCCCGCACCTGCCCCACCGCCGCCAGCAAGTCGCGCATGACGAAGTCGGCCTCGAGCCGCAGCACGTGGTAGCCTGTGCGAACGAGCACGCGATCGCGCCGCTCATCGGCCGCGCGCCGCCGCGTGTGATAGCCGCCATCGACCTCGACGACGAGCCTCACCTCGGTAGCGAGCAAGTCGGCGATGAACCTGCCCGCGACCGGCACCTGCCGGCGGAAGCGAACCCCGAGCCTTCCGGCTCGCAGAGCCTCGAACAGCCGCGCCTCGGAGTCTGTCGGCTGATGACGCATCTGCCGCGCCCGCGTATCGAGCACGAGCTCTCGGCGAGTGTCGGTTCGTGGCTGGGACAAGATTCGATCGCGCATCGTCACCTCCGCGGTCCGGGAGGGTGGCCGGACCCGAGCCCTCCCCGGCGCAGGATCCGTGACGTGCGCCATCGCGAGCAAGCTCGCCCCCGCGCGAAGCACGGCACGGAGCGTGCGCCGCCAGGCGAAGTCCGGCCACCCTCCTGGACCGCGGAGTCGAACCGCGCGCTCCGTCTTGCCCCATCCTGTCAACCGGCGTGCGACACTATTGTGAATCGGCGTGCGCGCGCGAGGCCGCGTGCCCAACGCAAGGGTGCGCGCGTGAAGCCACGGGACCTCCCCCTGCCGCCCGCAGCACGCGCCCGAAGCTCGTATCACGCTCGCCGCGGGCCGGGCGCGTGTTGAGGACGGCTTTGGGGGAGGTCGGCGCCCGCAGGCGGCAACCGCCGCACCCCTCATGATCACATTGCCCCTCGAAGCCGCCGAGGACGACGGGTGGGGGCACCCCCAGCACGACGACCACCTCGGATCGGTTGACACCTTCACGGATCAGCAAGGCTTGGTCAACAAGATCACCTGCGACGTCTTCGGCACCCGCACCCCGTCGCAATCGTTCGACGTGCGAAGGGGATTCACGTTCCACAGCCACGACGACGACATCTCCGTGCAGGCGGACGACCCGGGGCTCATCGATATGAGGGGGCGGGTATATGATCCGAAGATCGGGCGATTTGCGACCGCCGATCCGATCTCGTCGCCGATGTTCAGCCAGCGCCAGAACCGGTATGCCTACGCGCTCAACAACCCTCTCGCCTACGTGGAGCCGAGCGGCTTTGATTGCGCTGCGGCCAGCTCGGGCGGCCCCGGATTTCCACCGAGCGGCTGTAGTACACGGGCGGAGGCTCGCGCACGTTTGGGAGGCCACGGTTCCGGTGGCTCGCGACCCGGTGGGGGAGCGGGTGGAGGCGGCGGTAACAAAGTCGGGGAAGGCGGAAGTGGTCCCAAAGGGCCTGGCGGCGGCCCAAGCATGGGTTGGAACGGTCCGGGGGGGCCTGGCGGCGGAGGACCTGGACCGGACGGCGGTCGTGATGGGTTTCCCTCAGGAGGTCCCTCGGGCGTAACTGGCCCAGTAAGTGGGAGTGATGGGCCACGCCAAGCTCAGATGGGTGGTGGAGGTTACAGTCCCAGCAATGGCCCGTATGGCAGCTCATTCGGTTACTCGCTGACGCACAGCAACTTCTTCGGGAGCGGTCTGTTTCAGACCGGATGGGGAGACCGCGCGCTTCAAATCGCACAGAACACTTCCCTCGCAGTCGGGCTCGCCGCCGGAGCTGCGGTAGGGTCATACTATGCCTACGCGGGCGTTTACGCCTCCGGCGGGTGCGGAGGCGTTTTCAGCGCCGCGGGGGCGAGGGGCGTGGGTGGTGCAATCTCCGGAGGTCTTGGTCAGCTCGTAGCAGGCAGCGGCTGGCGCGCAGGCGGCCGCGGCGCGCTGGTCGGCGGAGTGGTGGGTGCTGTCAATCCCTTCGGTGGATTGGGTGGCTTCGGAATGTATGGGGGAATAGGGGGCGCTAGCCTCAATTCGGGCCTGGGGAATATTATTAACCAGTTTCTCTCGGGAAGTGGTGCCGGCTCGGCTCCAGTGAGCACAGGATCGGCGGGTGCGAGCGTCTTTGGGCGGGCCATCTTTGGGCTCGCAAGCCTTGGCGTAGGCTCAACCAGCCTTGCTGGCAACATTGGGTTAGGGCTCGCCGGCGGGTTCGCCGGCGGAGGTGCCAGTCTTGTCGCATCATCGGCTGGACTGGGTAACGTTGCCGTCGTCTTCATTGCGCCATGAAGCACCCAATTTTTCTTGTACCGCCGGCAGCAATCCTCCTGGCGATGCTCATGGTCGTTGTCGTCGGCCTTCCGCTTTTTACTGCCGGTGGCTGGCTACTGCCGGTTACTGTCACGCTGATCGAGAAGGATTGGTCTGCAATCCGCCAGATTCCGACCGAGATGCATATTTTTGCAAAGGATCCGACGTGGATCGATCCCCACTCCACCCTCTTCCTTGTCGTAACTTGGGGGAAGGCTCTCTTGGCAGTTGCGACTGGATCGATCGGAATTGCTCTTGGCATCAAGTTTTGGCGTTACCTCGTCGTGAAGAAATTACGATGGATGACAGAAGAGCAGGTGGAAACGTATCTGAAGCGAATTGCCGAAAAGGGGTGATCCATCTGAGGCGCCGCAGGATCCCGAATTAGTTCCAGCACCACTTGGCGCTGGGAACGCGTGGATCTCACAGGTTCCTGGGATGCCCATCCCGCACGTTTGCCCTGCTCTCCGACCCCGGCCGGACCTCGCGGCACACCCGTCTGCCGTTTCGGTACTGCCCCCGTGACCAATAAAACGAAGGCTCCAGCATCGGTAAACTATCGAGGCTCAATCGCACGGCTTTCGTGCCCGCTGTCTACGCTTCATCGCGCTGGTTGCCCAGTCGCCACGCAAGACTCGCTTCCGGCTGGCGGTGGACCTTTACCGGTGGGGAGTCGAACCCCATGGACATCGGCGAAGGTTTCAGTTCTACATCACGTCCTCCTTCCGCAGGCTTGGAGGGGTTACGCCAAATCGGTAAGTTGCCACCCGTGGACGGGCGGCGCGCTGCCGCGAAGTTGACGGTTTCGATTCGCGAGCTGCTCGGCACGGGCGTTGCGTTACGCACAGCGATTTCCGCAGATGGGAAACGACTCCATGTCGGTACCGCCCGCACCTTTCGTTGGCGGGAATGGCCCGAAGCGACGTCGCACGGAAGGTCACTACGACCGATACCCTCGGCGGGTTCTGACGCGAGGTCGTCCTTGGCTCGCTTGTGGAAGGGCGACTCTTTCGTAGGTCTAGTGGTACCTTAGTGAGCCTCCGAAAACACTGCCGGCTGGGTTCGAACGGTAGGTGCACCCGCCCGCGCAGCCTGCGAACGACGACGGGCCGTTCTGGGCGGCGATGGTGATCGTGTTCATGCCGGGAACCAGTCGCGGTGTGAGATCGAATGTCGTGAGCCTCGTGCTGGCGACCGAGGCGAGCTGGATGTCGGTGACGCTCCCAATCGTGCCGATGGTTTGTCCGTTTACGCGGATCTCGGCCGCGTCGTCGGTCCCGATGCTCAACCAGCCGCTCGGTCGGTCCCCGAGCGCGAACCTTTGCACGAAATAGAAGCGCTTCAGATCGGCGATGTCCGTCGCTGCGATTCCCGGACCCCACACCCAGTAGGCTCCTGGAATGGCCGCCAGGCTGAAGGACCATGCCGCCGCTCCGAATCCGTAGTTCAGGGCGCCGATGGGACAGTTCGGGGGTGAGGTCGCGTTGAGGCAGACAGTCCGGGCCGCACCCAGGTAGTGGGCATCGACGTTCGTCGCGGGATCGTCGTCGTAGGCTGCCCACTCGGTGCCCGACGCAAACGAGATGACGCACTGCCCATCGCACGCTGCCGCGTCCGGAACGGCAGTGTCGAGAGCGGCATCCGCAGCATCAATGAACATCGCAGCATCGTGGATCGTGGCATCTTTGGCGTCGGAGCCGGGCTCGCCTGCATCGACCGCCGTCGACGAATCGTCCGTCGCGGCATCGGGGCCATCAGGCATCGCGGTCACGCTGCCGTCGCTGTCGCCCGGCGTCGTGGCCGAGTTCGAGCCCCCGCAGGCTGTCACTGTCTCGATCGCCGCGATGCCCAGTGTCAATAGAAGGATTCGTCTCGTCATCGGCTTTCCTTTCCGACAAACACCAACGGAAAGCGCGGAGCATAGTTCAACTTGTCTCCGGTTGCGATGAACTCGTGCGCTCATCGCTTAACGCCGACCGCGGGAATCTCGACCCGCCCGAAGCATCTCCGATGACGATGTCCATTCATGACGGACCTTCGAGTCGGTCGGCCGGTTGCGGCACGGATCGCCGCGTACTAGAGTCCCAGCGAGGTGAGTACAATCGACAGGCCTTCGTCATTGGATTCATCGCAGCGCGTCACCTGGGTCAATCACCCGATGCTGGGAGCGCACCGCATCCGGAGGCAGATCGGTTCGGGTGCGATGGCCTCGTTGTTCGAGGCTACGCACGAGCAGCTGAACAAGACCGTGGCACTTGAGGTCTTGCACCCGCACGTTGCGGAGGATCCGAAAGCGGTGGCGAGGCTACGTTCGGTCGCGGGCACCGTGACTGGGGTGCAGCTCCGAGGGACTGGCCCGATGCTTGCGTTGTCGGGATGGTTCTGATCGGCCATGACGAGGACCATCCCTCTGAAAAAGCTGATCCTCGTCGGCCCGTCGGCGTTCGTACTCGGGTGTGGCCAGCTTCTGGGAGCGAACTTCGACGGGCTGCCGGTACGCCCGACGGACGTCGAGGAGCCCGACGCCGGACCAGCCGGAGATGCAGCTGACGGCGTGCCGGACAGGGGCGACGGCGATGGCCACGTTCCTCTCGATCAAAGGTGCACGCCGAGCTGTCCCGCCGACGGAACTCTCGAATGCGATTCCGGTCGGCAAATTCGAGTGTGCCAATCCAGCGATGGATGTCTGCATTGGGTGCTACTGCCTCCTTGCAACGCGGGTTCGATCTGTTGCGAGGGGACTTGTTCGCTCACTCCGCGTTGCGGCGACTCCGCCGCTTTGCGGGCCGCCGGCGCCAAACGCATCCATGTGGCAAACGGCACCTACAACAGTGACCTCGGGGAAGTTTTTCCGCTCGTGGTGAAAGGCGCGTCGCTACTCGGCGGCGACACCGCGAAAACGATCATCGAAGGTTTGGGCTATTTCGACCCGGCTTTGACGGGGGGGATCGCCAAAGGTCCGGTCGACACCGCCCTCGTGGTCGGTGACGCTCGAGCGACGACGCTCCTCTCCGATCTCACGATCCGCGTTCCGGGCCGTCGCACGATAGACAACGTCGGTCTCGTTTGTAATCGAGGAACGGCGACGCCGTCGCGTGACGCGGCGAGTCTTCCGAACACGATCGTGACCCGCGTCGTGGTCGACGGCTTCGACAACGGCTTCGACGTACTCTCGTCACACACGCCGTATTCCGGATGCAACCTCAAGATGACGTCGAGCATCGTGAGGAGCGGCGTGGATGGCATCTACGTGCCCGCGTGCGACCACCCCAACCAAGCTCCGAGGTCGCTCGACATAGGAGATGAAACGGCGATGCTCGGCAATGTTTTCGAACTCTTCGAACCCTGGCCCGGGGGCCCCGGCGGAGCGGGGTTGGATGTGGGCGATTGCACGACGCATGTCACCGTTCGCCACAATACATTTCGAAACTCGTATGCTGGGATCAGCATCGTTCAGTACGACCCGCCGGCCAACTCTTTCGTCGTGACCGACAACAAATTTCAGGATCTGACCGGGATGGGGATCGGGATCTTCGGGGCATCCGCGCTCGTGCAGGATCTGTCGGGCAATTCTTTTACGAACATCCTCGCCGCCCAGCTCCGGCATTTTCAAGGCGTCGCATTGATCATCGACGCGGCAGGCGATACGACGGCTCCTCGGATCGTGAAGGCCCGCAGCAATACTTTCGTCGGGAATGAGGTCGGGATCGACTTCAGGGGCGGCCCTCCTTTTCGACTTGCTTCGCCGGTCAGCGATTTCGGCACGAGGGACGATCCGGGGCGAAACGTGTTTCGCTGCAACTCGAGCTCCGTTTCGACCCTTCCGGGAACCGACCTTCGAGTTTTCACGGGCGGCGACGGCACAGTCAGCCTGCCTTTCTGGGGCAACACTTGGGACCACGCGCCGCCGACCTCTGCAATTGCCGAGAGCAACGGGATCGACATCTTGATGCTTTCGGCTCAGCCTCCGGTCGTCGACGCGAATGGCGCGTCCACATCTTCCGACGCGTGTCCGAGCGGTCACGCCCCTTGACCTACCACTTCCGTGACTCTGCCCGAGGAAGCGGCGCCCCGCCACGATTCCGCCGCGAGCGCCATCGCCGGCGGATGGCAAGCACACGATGTTGCGGAAAGTGAAGCGCGGCGTGCGGCTCGCGATGGGCCACGGTCATGGCGCATCTTTCGTGCGGCGCGCGGGCGACGGGCGGCGTTGGTCGGAGCGACGGGTATCATCGTCGGGAACCGCGAACGAAATCACTTCTTCAACCTTCTTGCGCGCGCCCTTGGGAGCGAACACCGAGAGCGCCGGATAACGTTTCTTGTAAGCAGGCGCGTCGAGCCGATGTCCGCCGTTCGGTACGATCAGGAACGCGGGAGTTCCGAACGCCTCGATTTCCTTCATCGCACCGTCCTCCAGGGCGATGGCGTTGTGAATGACGAGTCTTCCATCGGCCATGCGAGCAACGGTCATGACCCGCTTGAGAGACATTCCAGGCAGCGAGCCCTGGACCCAACGGAGATTCTCGGCGAGCACCTCGATGGGACCATGCGGCAGCACGTTCCAGTCTTCGAATGCTTTGGGCATGCGGGCCAGCGTATATGGTGGCGCGCCCTGCAAGACGCAGAAAGCAGACACCGTCCGATGGACGGAGGGCGGGTACGGGCGCAGACGACGAAGCCACGACCTCGACGACTTCTAGCAAGGAAGGGCCAGCAGATGGATGCGTCGCCATACGGTAGACAGCGGATCGGGCGTTCTGTCGCAAACGAAGAAAAGGTGAACCTTTCGTCGTTATCGGGGCAACTTCTGCCTAAATGAGATGAAACTACGCTATGACCAGCGCGCCCGATGGCTGACATGGGGAGCGGGTCTTCTTTCGGGCTTGGCTTTGTCATGCGGGGGCTCGGCGCTCGATGGGGGTTGGGCGGGCGACGACGCGGGCGCTCCAGGAAACGTGAATGGGCGGGCTGACGCGGCATCCGATGTCGGCCGCGCACGCGATGCGTCGGCCGACGGCGGCAAGCGGGACGTGGCCGTCGAAGCGCCCGCGGACGCCAGTCTCGACGCTACGCAGCAACGCGCCGACGCGAGCGACGGATCGGCCGACTCGGGCTGCATCGACTGCAGCCATCTGCCGCACGTGCAGCCCGGCGCGCCTGTCGAGTGCCGCAATGGACAGTGCTACGTGCCGCCTGGCTCCTGCGCGGCCGGGTTCGCCCACTGTACCGTGCGCCCCGAAGACGGGTGCGAAACCGACTTGAGCCAGGCCTCGCACTGCGGATCGTGCGGCAACCGGTGTCTCAGCCGATACGTCTGCGTGGAAAGCGGGGGAAGGTTCGCCTGCGCCTTGGGCTGCACGCCCGAGCGACACGACATTTGCGGACAAACCTGCGTCGATCTGCAGACGGACGTTCGTTCGTGCGGCACTTGTTACCATTCGTGCGAACTGCCCAATACAGTTGCCGCTTGCGAGCAGGGAAAGTGCAAAGTCTCCGGCTGCAAAGTCGGCTGGGGCGACTGCACGTCGGAAGTCGGCTGCGAAACACGCCTCGACCAGGCCGACCACTGCGGCGTCTGCGGTAACCACCAGTGCACGTTCGCGAACACGACGCCCACCTGCGTCAGCACCGGCTGCGGATTGCCCATCTGCAAAGCAGGTTTCGCGAATTGCGACATGACGAGCCCGGATTGCGAGACACCGTTCGGCGGCGCGAGCCCGAGCTGCTGGCCCACGTACCGCGGAACCTGGGCGCTCGGTGGCCTTCCGAGCGTCGGGGCCACGGCCGCCGTCGCGCCCGATGGTTCCTACGTCATCGGAGGCGATTTCGGTCGTTCCGGCGACTTCAACCCGGGTGCAGGCCTCGACGTTCGAACGCCCGTTTCCGGAACTCACGACGGCTTCGTCACTAAACTGAATGCCGATGGCAGCTATGGGTGGACCCGAACGTTCGGCGGCGAGGCGGAAGACGCCGTCACGGCGGTCGCGGTCGGTCCCGACGGATCGATTTACGCGACGGGATACTACGAAAACGCCATCGATCTCGATCCAGGCCCAGGAACCGATTGGCACACGAATGACGACGCGCGCGAGACGTTCGTGGTGAAGCTCGCGGCCGACGGATCATTCGTTTGGGGCAAGACGTTCGCGCAGACCGATTCGTTTCATGGTCAGGGAACCGCGCTGCGCATCGCCGACGACGGATCGGTTTACGTTGCCGGCCGCTTCCGGGGCACGATCGACCTCGATCCGGGGCCGGGCACCTTGTCGGCCACTGCCGGCGAAGCCGGGTTCCTCGTGAAGCTCACGTCAGGAGGCGCGCTCGCGTGGGGGCGGTCCATCGGCGGACCAGAATGCCAAGGTCAAGGCGTTTCGGGCCTCGCACTTGGCTCAGGCGGAACCGTCTGGGTCGTGCAGGGGGAGTGGTCGCGTTGCTCCGTCGACCCGATGGACGTCGACAAATCCGTCGACGGTCGGCTGGCCATCGCGAGCTTCGGGCCCGCCGGCGACTACCGCGGCATCTGGCGCGTGCACGGCGGGTCGGAATCGGCGTCGATTGCCATGGGAGCCGACAATTCGATCTACGTCGGCGGCACCATCTTGGATGTCGTCGATTTCGATCCCGGCCCTGGCAAGGTCGAACGCGTTCCCCCGCTGAACGAGGACGACGAGTTCCGTAGCAGCGGCTTCATCGTGAAGCTCGGTGCGGGCGGTGTCTTCCGATGGGTCCAGATTTTCAGCGACACGCCAATCACCGACGTTGCGGCAATCGGCGGCGGAGTCCTCGGGTCCAGCAGAAACAACCGGGGGTTCGCGATCTTCAAGTTGAACGACGACGGAACCTCAGCCTACACGCTTTCAGCCGGCAGCACGGACTCCGTCGCCACCAGGCTCGCGCTCGGCAATGGCCAATTCTTGATCGGCGGCATGACCGATGGTCTCGGCGATTTCGACCCAGGCCCGGGCACCGACATCATCGATCGCGGTTCGGTGCACTTCGTCTCCCGTTACGGGTTTTGAAACGATCGCCGGTAAGACGCTCAAGACCCGTGCCGCCCGTCATCCCCGTCACTTGCAGGGCGGCGGTGGGGGGAAGATTGCGATCGATGAATGTCCCTGCGCCCGTCGTACGGTCAACGATTGCGAATTAACAGGCACGCTGCCGGCGCTCTCGCGATCGTTTCACGGATCGAACGCTCGACCGATCGCCATTCCAAAATAGGGGAGCGGCCGCGATGGGTCGTCGGCGTGGACGGTGAGACAGTGTTCGGGGAGCTCGTCGCAGATTCCCGCGCGCGGGTTCAAGAGGAGAGCGAGACCGAAATAGGGCCGGAGCTCGAATCCGGAGGATGCGCGCCACTCGAAAGACGCTTCGAAGTTGGCCCATGTCGCCCAGTCCCATGATTTGGTGGCCCCCCCACTGTCCAATGGGGTTTCGTTCCACCAATACTTCCCAGTCGAGATGCCCGTACCGAGGGCGACCGCCGTGCTGCCGAACGTCCATCGAACCCTAGGCATGATCGCGAGAGCGTGACCTATCGTTCCGCGCGGACCGACGTAGCTCAGCCCCCCGCCGGCATCGATCGCAAACCACGGAGCAGGACTGTAGCCTACCGACGCGCCCACCCATCCGTACGGGGCCGGACTGACGATCATCACGAGTGGACTCGAGAGCTGAGCGTCGATGGTCAAGGGGTACGACCAAGGGTCTGCGCGTTCTTCGGCTCTCGCCTCCGACGATATCGTGGTCACTGCGAGCACCAAGCACGCGCAACCACCTGCCCGCGTTCGCACGTCGATCATCTTTCTGCACCCATCGCTGTGTTCCGGGCGCCTTAGCAAGCTCGGGGCCAAGGGCTCGCATGAGAAGCGGCGCCAATTTCCCTGTTCGACGACCACCCACGGACGTTCGGTTGCCACACCGTGAATCCCAGCCACAGGGTTCGTGCCGCTCGACGCCATCGTATGCTCGACCCTCTCGCGATTGCTTGTAACGCCAAGGTCCCGGCTATGTTCTCAATCCGAGCGACGCCTGCCTCTCCAGCGCTGGCAATCAGCAGCCCCAATGCACTTGCAACAAAGCCACTTGTAAGAATCCACTCAGCAGTTGCGGCAACTTCAGCTGCGCTGCAGTCTGCTCCCTCGGCGACCCTTGTCAGGAGGACGTCGTTTGCCCAATTGACTCGAAGTGCCTCATATCTCCGTCTGGAAAGGGGAACTTGCCGGCCGGCGATGTGCAAATACCAGGTGCTGTTGCCACCCCTGTGCGGGAGCCCGGATGCGACGAAGGTTCGCACCAGAGCGGTATTCCGAGTCGTGAACATCGCGTCACGCCGCGTGCGTGAATCACCGGACCCGTCCATCAGATGAGCCCGCGATTTCCGGGGTTTGCCCAAGGGCATGAGGCGTGCACCGCGGCCCGTGCGCATGAGTATGAAATCGGGAACGGGTGCGGTTGGGTGGGTTCTGTGGTTCGCGTCGGCGGCGCTGCTCTTAGCGTGCTCGGGGGGACATGAGCCATACGACGACCTTTACGCACAGCCCACCGGAGGATCGACCAACGGGGGAAGCACCGGCGCGGGTGGAAGCGCGGGCACGAGCGGTGTCACGTTCCATAAAGACGTGGAGCCCATTGTTCAGGTGAGCTGCCAGGGCTGCCATACCGTGGGCGGCCTCGCGCCGTTTTCACTCACGACTTACCAGGCCGCGCGGCCGTGGGCCTCTCTGATGGCCTCGCAGACGAGCGCCCGGCTCATGCCGCCCTGGGGCGCGCAAGACACGAGCGAGTGCAAGCCGCCGTTCCCATGGAAGACGGATGCGCGTCTCAGCGACAAGGATATCGCCACGATCGCGGCGTGGGCCGCAGCTGGAGCTCCCGAAGGGGACCCGAACGACGCTCCGCCACCGCGCGTCCCGCCTCCGTCCGATTTGCCCGGCGCAACGATCGAGCTCGTGCCAAGGCAGCCTTTCACCACAGGTGGCACCGCCGATCAGTTCCGCTGCTTCGTGCTCGACGATCCGAGGCTCGCTCTCGGCGCTTACGTGAACGGCATTCACGTGATTCCGGGCAACGCGACCGTCGTTCATCACGCAGTCGTGTCGACCGATCCAAACGGAGAAGCATCGAAGCTGGCCGGCCCCGACGGCAGTTTCGAGTGCTCGTCTGCGGGGGGTGGAACCCCGAGAGAGGGTCAAGTTATCCTCGAAGTCTGGACGCCCGGTTACATGCCGATCGAGCTCCCCTCGAACATGGCCATGCCGATCGTGCCCGGTTCGAAGCTCATCATGCAGGTTCATTACTCACCGGCCGGTCGCACGGCGGAGACCGATTCGACCCGCGTCCAGCTCCGGCTGGCGACCACGAAGCCCGAATACCTGCTCTTCACGACCGCGGTCGGGAATTTCGAAAAAGCGCTCACCGGTGGGGATGGGCTGCTCGCCGGACCCAACGACGCGACGGCAGTGCCCGAGTTTCGCATCCCGAGCAACACGGGCGGGCACGTCGAGCGCATGCAGTTCACAATGCCCGTGCCGGAAACACCCCGGCCAGTCTTCTACCTGTACGGCGTCATGGCGCACGAGCATCTCGCTGGCGTCGACGTGAAAATCGATCTTGCGAAAGCCACAACGCCGGATCAAGACATCTGCCTGCTCCAGGACCGCTGGGACTTCCACTGGCAGCGCATGTACGCCTACGAGGCCCCGGTCACGAGTTTGCCCACGCTCGATACCGGCGACAAGATCAAGCTCCGCTGCACCTACGACAACACGATGGAGAACCCGCGCCTGCGCGAAGTTCTCGTTTCCGTCGGCCGCACCGCAACGAACGACATCTACTTGGGCGAAAGCACGCTCGACGAGATGTGCCTAGTGATTCCACAGATCGTCATCCGCCATCCGTGAGCGCCGCGCATCGGCGTTTTGCGTCAGGTCATGCGGGCCGCGCGCGCAGAGGTCCGGGTGCATCGCAGAGAAGGCAGCTGTCGTTTCGCTCGGCGACCGTCCGGCAATTCCTGCAGTCGACGCGGTATCCGTGGAACCCCTGGTCGCCGACGCGGCCGGGTGCTTCGGCGGCGCTGCTTTCGGGAGCGCCGTCGACCTCGATTGCGGCAACCAGGCGTGCATCAACGGCAGCTGCGGCTCGCTCGTCTGCGGCGCAGGCAAGTGCATCTTGCCGACCTGACGAGAAAACGCGGTACCTCCCTTTTTGACGCCGACCCTCAGCCTGGTAACTTTGAGGCTGCGTCGTGCTGCGAAAAGCCCCGTTTTCCGTCGTTGCTACGATCTTGGCCGTTGGTCTGGCGTGCTCATCCGACACCAGCCGGTCAGAAGCCGGCGTGCACGAGGCCGGGCCGCCCTTCGAAGCCGTGTCGCCGCGCGCGTACGTCGCCAAGGTGAAGAATGTTCTCGTGGGGCTAGCGCCCACGGAGGAGGAGCTGAAGGCGGTCGAGGCCGACAAGAGCCGGCTTGGGTCCCTCGTCGACGGATGGATGAAGCTTCCTCAATTTTCACAGAAGATGATGCGCTTCTTCGGGCTCGCCTTTCAGCAGACGCAAATCGCATCCGATAACTTCACCGATCAGGTCTTTTCCCAGCTCGACTGGAATCCGCGCACGACGCCGCTGCTCCTCCAGAACACGAAAGAGAGCTTCGCCCGCACGATGGTGGCGCTCACCGGGCAAGGCCGCCCCTTTACCGAGGCCGTCACGACGCGGCAACTCATGATGACCACCGCGCTGAAGGAGCTCTACGCTTTTCTCGACACCTGGGAGATCGACAACGAGGGGAACATCTTCGATTCCTTTCGCAAGGCGCATCGTGGAGTTCCGATCGTGGTCGAAGCGGCGGCGGGGCCCATCCCGATCGCCGAAACGCTCGATCGGGCGAGCCCCAACTACATGCATTGGTACAACCCCGATCTCGCCACTGTGGGCACGCAGATCGCGGAGTGCATGGCTGACCCCGTCCAGCTCGCGCCCAAAGCGATTTCCATTCACTACTTGCTTCTCGGCACACTCGATGGGCGAAGATTACGGGACGGAAGATTTTGCCAATTGACCCCCGGCACGCCCAATGCCCCGCAACTCACCGACGCCGACTTCAACGACTGGACGATGGTGACGATCCAGCAGGCAAAGCCCGGCGAGCCGACGACCACCTTTTACGATTTGCCATTGCTCCGCCGGGCAAAGGACCTCGTGCTATCCGTTCCGCGCATCGGCTTCTTCAGCACACCGGCCTTCTTCGCGAACTGGCAGACCAACGTCAGCAATCAGATGCGCGTCACGATCAATCAAGCGCTCATCGTCGCGACCGGATCGTCGGTCGACGGCACCGATGCCACCCATCCGACGAGCACGCCGGGGCTCGACAGCTCGCATGCCTCCGATGGCGAATGCCTGGCATGCCACAGAACCCTCGACCCGACCCGCTCGATCTTCTCGGCGACGTTCTCCTGGAACTACCACAGTCAGGTCGACGGCGAATGGACGTCACAACCCGGTCTATTCGCCTTCCGCGACGTGATCCAACCGGTGCAGAATCTTGCCGACTTCGCCCTGGTATTGGCCGAGCACCCCCTCTTCGCGCCGGGATGGGTGCAAAAGCTTTGCTATTACGTAAGCTCTGCCGCTTGTGACGAGTCGGACTTCGAGTTCCGGCGGCTCGTCACGCTGTTTCAGCGTTCGGGCTACTCGTGGCATGCGCTCGTGAAGGCGTTCATGACCTCGCCGATCACGACGCACGCAGCCGCGACCCGAACGGGGCGAGAGAATGGCGAGGGCGTGACGGTATCGCGGCGCGATCACTTCTGCGCCGCCCTCGATGCGCGACTCGGATTCACCGATGTGTGTGGGCTCGACGGGCTCGGCAACGAGGAGCCCACGACCATCACGGCCATTGTCTCCGGATTACCGTCCGATGCCTACGGACGTGGATCGGTCAGTCCCATTCTTCCCCGCGAACCGTCGCTCTTTTTCGCTGCCGGCACCGAAAACATTTGCGCCGCCATCGCCGAAAGGCTCGTCGACGTCGCATCGGGTGACGAGCACCGAGGGCCTGCGGCGCACAAGCATTGGTCGAGCACCGAGCCCGACGCCGCGATATCGGACTTCGTCGTCGAGTTGATGGGCTTGACGCCACTGGATCCCCGCTCCGCGGCCGCCCGAGCTGTCCTCCAATCGCACTTCGCTTCGGCGCTCGGGCAGCCGGGCATCACGCCTACCGATGCTCTGCGGTCGACGTTCATCGTCGCGTGCCGAGCGCCGACCACCGTGTCTCTGGGCCTTTGAAGCATCCAGCCAATCAGGGCGTGCAGGCGGCGTTGCCCGAGATCGTCATCGTGGAGGGATCGAAACCCGCCGCCGCGAAGAGGGCTTTGAGCTCTTCGGCTCGGCAGGTGGGAAGAAGAGGATTATCGACAATCCGCACGCTATATGCTCCGGCGACGTGTATGCTGCTCGGCTTCACCGTGACGTTCGCGAACCCCGAGACGTCGGATAGCTCGGGGTTGCTTTGGAAACCGAGCTGACGTGTACGGATCGATTCTGGTACCCGCGCCGGGACGATTTGTGAGGCATTCGCAGACCTTTCGGGGTACGTGGGTCTTGAATGGTGCACCTCTGGAAATCTGGACGCGTCATGGCATCCGCGATGGCGGCGCTCGTGCTGATGGCCTGCAGCGACGCGAGCACGGCCGATAGCGGCCGCGGCGGATCGAGCCTTTCGACGGGAGGTTATGCTGGCCAGGCGGGTGCGAGCGCAGGTTCGGCGGGCGGCGCGATGGCCGGCAGGGGGGGCTTCGCGGGCGAGAGCGGCGATTCCGGCAGCGAACCCGAGGTAGGCGCCTCCGACGCGCGCGGAACCGACGGCAGAGATGCGAACGCCGATGCAGGATGGAAGGATGCTGGAGCGGGGCCCCTGCAAATCATGCCACTCGGTGATTCAATCACCTACGGTTCCGCCGGAACCAACGCCGGTTGGCGCGGCCCTCTTTACAATCTGCTGAAGGTGGCGACAAAGAAGGTGATCTACGTCGGCAGCTCCGTCCAGGCGACGGTCACCACGAGCACCGATCCGCTGCCGGCAGAGCAGCGGCACAACGAAGGCCATCCCTCGTACAACATCAACGAGATCGATACGAACTTGGATGGCCTCGACGCGACCGAGTTCTTCAAATACGGCGGCGCCGCCCGCGACCCGAACGGCGGACATTGGCTCGACGGGATCGCCGGCGACGCCAACGCTCGGCCGCCCCTTTATCCCGACATCATTCTCATGATGGTCGGAACGAACAACGCCAACGACACCGACCGGACCGCGGTGCGAAACGAGCTGCATGCTCTCATTACGAAGATCACGACGCTTCGTCCGGACGCGTGGCTCATTGTTGCCCAGATCACGCCGTCCAGTCGCCCCAACAACGTCAGCTACAATGCCGACGTGGCGAGCGAGGTAAAAACCTTTCGAGACGAGGGACGGCACGTGAGCATGGTCGACATGTACACGAACTTCCCTCCGGGCGGCCTATCCAGCGACAATGTTCATCCGAACGACAAGGGCTACGTCTTCATGGCACACCAGTGGTACGACGGCGTCGTCGCAGTCACCCCGAACGTCGCTGGACCCTGATCTCGATTGGGGTACTGAAGAAATTGCTGGGGCTTCTAGACCCGCTCGATGCGCCGGCTGTAGTCTCGACTACGAAGCTCGATCCGCGTTCGTTCGAGAAGACCTGGCGCACTAGCGCTGCCCGCGCGACCAGCGGTGTCTACGGACGTAGGCGACGGAGCGACCGACCACGAGATGGTCTTGCCGGCAATCGCGCGGCGCAAGATCACGCCGCCGTCTCCGACCGCCCACTCCTCTGAAATCCCGCGCAGCGCCGCCGGAGCAACGAACTGTGCCTTCCGCGAGGGGACATCGTAGACGGTGCCCGCTTCGGTGATCGCTGTTTCGCCGAAGATGCGAGTGACGCGGCTCCCATCGTCGAGATGCTCGCTCGCCCAGCGACCGGGTGGTGGACACGTGTACTCCCCCGAGCGGCAGCCTCCTCCGAGCAACACGAATGTTCCGAGAGCAACGTGCACGAGAGAACGCATGACCTGGTCCTTGGGGCGGTCTCTGAGCGGGTAAGGCGCGCGCCGAACCGATGAACGAGAGTACGCCTCGTTTGGCGTCGGGTCCAACGGCGGCGCGAGGCAGCCTGCAACGCGGGATACTTCGATGCTCGCGCTCGAAGGCGGGACAGGACGCGTTCCCAGTACTCCAACACCGTGTAAAACGCCGGCATCGTAGCCGTCGCGGTATTCGTGGTACGCGCGTTCGAAGTCGTCCACGGGACTCTCGAGCAGCCTCGCCATCGCGGCCACGCGCTCATGCGATTGCGGCAGCGAAAGCACGCCGCCGTAGTCGAGGATCAGGGCTTGGATGCTCACCGGTTTATCTCCACGTTCGAATTTTTACGCCGACGATGAAGTCCTTTGATTTTTGTCGAGCTCTTTTGTCTATCGCGCCTCGGTGGCAGGCGAGCGCGCCGGAAAGCCGACACTGCGGCTGGTCGTCTCGCAAGACCCAAGCGCCAAAGCCACGGCGGCCGTCGACGACGAGCCCGTCGCCGAGGTGCGCGGCGTGAACGTGCACGCCAAACAGAAGGTCGACGGCCCCGCCTACTCGCCCATCGTCGCTTTTCGCCGCTTCCTTTGTCCTTCGCGCCCGGCCGAGCTTGGCACGTGATATAGACCCTGCCGCTTCCCCGAATGGAGGTTCCGTACCCAATGTCTTCGCGCTTCATCTTTGCTGTCTTCTGTGCGCTCGCCCTCGTCAGCTGCGGTTCGACGACGCTGACGACGACCGGTCCCAAGCAAGCCTCGCGCGGCGAGCATTGCAACTTCGAGGTCTTCACCGCCGCCCCGTCCGCCGGCTTCACCGAGATTGGGACGGTCGACGTCCAGGGCGGCTCAATGGGTATCAACCTGTTCACCGATCTGACCGCCTTCAAGGCCAAGATCGAGCCATACGTTTGCTCCGCCGGCGGCGATGCGGCGCTCGCCGCGGCCGAAGGTCACGGTTGGTACATCAAGGCTACGGTGCTGAAGCGCGACTCGAACGCCACGCTCGCTACCCCTGCCACGCCCGCAGCTGCTGCCGCCAAGCCCACGGGCGGTTGCCAGTTCGACACCCAGTGCAAAGGGAATCGCATCTGTCAAAAGGGCGAGTGCGTCGATCAGCCCGCGAAGCCCTGACTGCGATGCGAGCGTGAACCGCTCTTTTCTAACCCAATGTCGAGGCGGTAGGTCGTCGCTTGCTTGCGTCCATCATGGAACAACCGCGCGCGTTAGAGCGGTTCAGGAGCTCTATTGTACGCGTTGAGGACGCTCTACGGGGACACGCGTGCTGTTCGAGCACTCGGGCTTCGAGCAGGAGGGGGCGTTCAAGGGTGCGGAGTACGGCTGGAACATGATACACGGCAAGCTCGCGAAGGCGCTCGCGCAGCTAAGGAGCTTTCGATGAACATCCTCTTGTGGGTCCTCCAGGTCGTCCTCGCGCTCCTCTACCTCGCGGGCGGCGGATTCAAGACCTTCAACCCCGATGACGTCACGAAACAGATTACCGCGCTTCCGCCAGCCGCATGGAGAGCGCTCGGCGTGTACGAGGTGGCGGGCGCGGTCCTGCTGATCGTCCCGGCCGCCGCGAAGTGGATGCCGGCACTCACCCCGCTCGCCGCCGCTGCGCTGGCGCTCGAGACGCTGGCTCTGGCCGCGTTGTACGCGCGGTACTCGCTGAAGCTGACCGCGACCAATCCCCTGGTCTACGCGCTCCCGATGGGCCTGATGGCAGTCCTCGTGGCCTACGGGCGGTATTCGCTCAGCCCGCCTGCCTGACACCGACGCAGACTCAAGATCGGCGCGAAAACGTCACCCAGAAGCCAGGCCCAACGATTGGGCTACTTTCCCACTTCGATTGCCTTTGGCGCGGGACCAACGTGGGTTGATCCCTCCCGGTGCTGCGTGCATCATCGGCAGCAACTTGACCAAAGTCGTGGGTCACGCCTCCGACGAGCAGGCCCATGGTCTCGAAACGCCGGCCTTGCTCGACACGTTTTTCGAGCTCGGCCTGGCGTTCTTCGGCGAACCGACGGCGGGTCACGTCATAGAGAACGACGCGACGAAGCGCTTCGCCTTGGTCGCGTGCAAGCCAGTGCATGCGGGCTTCGGCCCACAAAGTGCCGCCGTCTTTACGCGTGAGCCGGAGCGGAGCCGCGGCCCCGTCTCCCTGTACGGCGAGCTTGCGAAGCTCCTCGCTCGCAAGAAGCCGATCATGCCAGAACAGGTCCAATCGCGACACGTGCTTTCCGACGATCTCGCCGGGGGCATAGCCCGTGAGCTCCGTCGCCGATGCGCTCACCGCGAGGACTACGCCGCGGCGATCGAACATGGCGACGACGCCGGGCACCTCGAGCAAGAGCTCTTCACTCCGGAGCGCGTAACGGCGGGCGTCGGCGAGCGCCCCGCGCAGACTGTGCAGGGCGACCCCCACGAGGACGGCCGTCATCGTGAGCGAACCGGCGAAAATCCGGAGCAGGGCCTCGGGGGTGGGAGCCCGCAGCGGCGCCGGCAAAAGACCCGCCGCATCCAGCGAAGCAGCGATGACCTCGACCGATAGGCTCGCGATGGTGAGTCCCGCCGCGGCACGCCAGCTCCAAAAGAGGCCGGCCGTGACATCGCAAGATCGTCGTCGTCGACGGGCGAATCGCCTACGCGGGAGGAGCCAATTTAGGTGCTCAGTATCTTTTTCGCGTCCCGTTCGATCCGGCGAAGGATGCCAAGACGGAGGCGGCCGAGTGGCTCGCAGACGAGTCGCGAGAGCCGTGGTGGAAGTGGCACGATAGTCTGACGCGCTTCGAAGGGCCCGTGGTCGGCGACATCGCCGCACACTTTCGGGACCGATGGATCCTCGATGGAGGGGCGCCTTACGACGACGCTCCCCCTGCCGCGGAGGGCGACGCAAAGCACCGAGCGCCGTTCGCGCTGCGACCGTTCTCATCAACGAGCCGAACGATCGGCCCAACGAGATCCGCGAGCTCTACGTTCGACTCATCGAACAGGCCGAGCGCTCCATCTTCATCGAGAACCCCTATGTTTATCACCCCACCATCGTCGAAGCGCTCGTTCTCGCCAAAAAGCGCCGCCCAGAGTTGTCGGTCACTCTCGTTTTGCCCGCGCGGGCATGGAACGACAACGAGTTCGCGCACGATGCGCAGCAGCACGCTTATCCCGACTATCTGGCGAGTGGCATCGGCGTCTACGAGTATCGCGGCCACTTCACCCATCTCAAGATTGCGGTGTTCGACGAACGCTGGTCCATCCATGGCTCGACCAACCTGAACTACCGCAGCCTCGAAGACGACAAGGACTTCGAGTTCGTCGTCCTCGTGGACGACGAACCATTCGCGCGGGAGATCTGCCTGGCCAGCTTCGATCATTGGGATTTCTATCGCCAACGATTTTTCGAGTACGCCGTCCCCCTCCGGCTCGAGGGGGGAGACGTGCTCCGCGTCTCCTGCGTGTACAACACGCAGAGCCGAATGGCGCCGACCGGAATGGGCGAGAGCATCGAGGACGAGCAGTGTCTGGCGTCGCTTCTGGTTGCACCCTGATGCGCGCAGCGAGGTTCTCGATGTCAACGAGCCGTAGATCCGGCGTCGATACCTTCCGCGAGATCGAAGGTGGCGCGGCGATCGGGACCGGCGTCCGCCGGTAGAGTCCGTGCACGTGGATCGCCAAAATGTAGAGCCTCCTCCAAGAAAAGTGCGACGAAATGCGGCGGGCCCTGTCACAAGCGTGGAGCCTCACTCTCCACTGGCCCGGCGATGGCCTGCCTTCAGGACCATGCGTGCCGTTTTCGTGACGGGTCGGGCCCCATCTCCAACCCCCATTGGACCTTCGACGCAAGAAAGGTGACCAGCGATGAGAATCGACGTCAATGCCACCAGAATCACAGTCTACGCACTGGGCGATCGTCGCGTCGATTCGTTCGTGGAGCTCGGCGAAGCTCTTCGCGGAGTTGCTTCGCTACGCCTGTCTCGCCGAACGCGCGGGCTTCGACGGACTGGTTGCGGTGGGCCAATGCGCTTCACCTCCAAGGGGGTGCCGATGTTGGTCTACCGGCCCGGCGGGTAACACCCGGCCGAGGGGTCATCCCGACGGCGCCGCGGCTCCGAGAGCGCACCGAGCGCCGCATGGCCTCGGTGCCGCGGGCCCCGGGTAGGCAAGTCATTCCAGGAGACTGATGTCGTGCGCAACTTCCGAGACGTCGTCGTTGAGCTGATGGTTGCGACCCTTCAAGCGTCGGATGGTCGCGTCCGGTAACACCTTCGCCAACATGCCGACATGAGAGAGCGGGACGGTCTCGTCGTCGTCGCCCTGGTAGAGATAAATCGGCGTGCCGGCCGGGAGCCTGGCGGCGAGCTCTTTCGTCGGCCGCAGCTCGTCGCTGGGCCAGCCGCCCTCGCCGATGTACGGGGTCGCAATCAGGAAGACGCCGGCGAGCCGGTGTTCCAGATCGCCATCGCCGTCCGCCAGGTAATCGAGGAGGATCGCAGCGCCAAGCGAATGGCCGACCAGGATCGCGTCGTTCCCTAGTTTTCCGAGCTCCTTCCCGATGGCCTCCTTCCACGCGGCTGCGTCGGGATCATCCTCCCTCGGCATGCGCGGGTAGTGGACCACATGGCCGCGATCGAGCTCCTTCTCGAGGCTCGCCACGAGCTTGTCGTCCCATGCGTCGTGAGTGCCGCGGCCGCCACCCTGCACGAACAGCACCTGCTTCTTCTTCGTGGGCATCAGCCCCCCGCCTGCAAGGCGAACGCGGCGCCCTCGGGGTCGGCCAGGGTGGCGACGCGCGAGCCGCCCGGCACCGGTTGGGGCCCGCTGGTCAGCTTGGCCCGCGTGATTGCGCGCGCGCCAAGCTGACGTCGAGATCGGCTACGCGGATGTAGTAGTGGCAGCTCACGACCAGGTGCTTCAACGTACAAGGTTTCGATGGGTTGGGCGGCTACGAACGTGAGCACGTTTCGGTCCGGCCGTCGGTGACTGGAAAAGAACCCGAACGCCAGTAACGCACGTGCGGCGAAATGTCGGCCGCGACAATTCCTCTGTTTAGAGGAATCTCGGCTGGGTGCCGCGCGCGAGCGGCGAACAACGATCTGGGCGGGTGCGCAGCCGCACAACACGAGCGGCGCCGAGCCGATGAGGGCGAAAAAGAGGGGCGCACCGAGGTGCGAGGGTGTCATTGATGCGCACTTGCATTCGTTCGTAGGATGAAGCGGCAACTGGACCACCATATTGCACTGCCCATGCCACCCGCCGGTTTCTGGTAATTGCGCATTCTTTGGGGGGGATTGCGGGTCTCCATGGACAAGCTCTGTGGCTTCGAGTGCGCGGGCTTGCACCTCGATGGACGCCGGTTTGCACATTCGCCGAGCGGCCGCACCTGATCCTTTGCTTTCAGAGGATAGTTTCGCGATGCGCTGGAGGTACGCTTCATGCCGATGCGGAAGTGATGCCCGCTTCGTGCGAAGCTTCGGCCATCCATTCGTCGATGTAGACGTCTTGACCGAGACCTGCGTCACACCTCCAGAACCCCTTGAAATTGCTGGGCAGGAAAGTCGAGTTGCAGGCCCGCGCAACCAAGAAGTCGCGGAAATCGAGGCACCTATCGACGACGTTCGCGTGCAGCGCTCGCTTGCTCGTCCGCGGCTCGATCACGCCCAGCGATTGGCATTCGCGGGAAAGTCTGCGCTCTTCGGACGGCCCACGCAGAAGCGTTGCCCCGTCGGTGCTTCCATCACCACCCAGGTCGGGTGGCGCTTGACCTCGCGCGCCCCGAGGGTCGCAAGCCGCGCTACCTCGGCGTCGACGTCGTCGGTCTCGATATCCAGGTGCACACCGCTTTCGTGCGAGACGGCCTGAACCTGACAGATGACCTCTCCGTCGTGCATCTGCAACGCAACGTACGTCGGGTTGGCCGGGTCGATGATTGTCGGGCGACCGAACGCCTGACCCCAGAACTCGGCGGCACCCGTCACATCCGTCGTCCGGCAATCGATGATCACACTGCTGAAGCGACTGTGGTGCATGGGCTTCCTCGAGCCGCATGATAGCTCACTGCTCTCGCGTTTGCTGGTGCTGCGACCACTATTGTGCTACCGGTTGTACTACCATGGCCAAACGAGCCGGTCGCACGGTGAAGCTCAGCATTTCTATCGACAAGAGCGATTTCGAGCTCCTGAACAAGCGAGCCAAGAAAGTCTCGGGAGGAAACGTCTCTGCTGCGATAACGCAGATGATTCACGCCGCCAGGGAATGGGAAGGACGCGAGGCGCTCGCAGCATGGCTCGGCGAGGGTCGTGGGGAGCCCTCGTCGCAAACGATGAACGCGATCCGGGCAGAGTGGCGTGGCAGCTCGCGTCGTAAGCAGTGAACGCGAGTAAGTGGTCAGCCCGGATCGGCCTCACGTTCGATACGGGGGCGCTCATCGCGCTCGAGCGGCGCACCCAGAGGATCTGGGACATCTACCGCACCGCGATGCATGACGCGATCCCGATCACCGTTCCGGTCGCCGTCGTCGTCGAGTGGTGGCGCGGACGCACCGACGTTCGTGAGCGAATCTTGGGCGCTGTCCGCGTCGAGCCCCTTCACCTCGCGTTGGCCAGAGTCGCGGGCGAAGCCCTCTCGTCCGTAAAGTCGGCGAGCGCCGTCGATGCGATGGTCATGGCCTCGGCCGCGCTGCGCGGTGACGTCGTCTATACCTCGGATGTCGTAGACCTCGAAAGGTTGCGAAGGCACTTTCCGAGCGTTCGCGTACTCGCCGTGTAGGGCTATGGAACCTTGGGCATGAGTCCGTTGACGAACTGACTGCCTACCGTACACTCGCCGGCGCCGTCCCTGTCAATCGACGCCCCCGGAGGAGCCCATCATGAAGCTTTACATCAACCTGATATCTCCCAACGTCCGGCGCGTCCGTTTGACGGCCGCCGTGCTCGGACTCCAGCTCGAGGAGAAGAAGCTCGACTTCACCAAGGCCGAGCATAAGACCCCCGAGTACTTGGCGCTCAACCCGAACGGCCAGGTCCCGACGCTGGTGGACGGCGACTTCGTGCTCACCGAGTCGCGGGCCATCATGCAGTACCTCGCGTCCAAGAAGCCCGAGTCGGGCCTTCTCCCCCGTGACGAGCAGGCGCGTGCAGACGTGACGCGCTGGCAGTTCTGGGACTCGTCGCACTTCTCGCCGCAGATCGGCACGGTGGTGTTCCAGAGGATCTTGAAGCAGATGTTTGGCATGGGCGAACCGGACACAGGCAAGGTCGAGGAGGCCCTGGCGAACTTCCGTCGCTTCGCCGCCGTGCTGAACAAGCGTCTCGACGGCAAGCAGTACGTCGTCGCCAACTCCATGACCCTGGCCGACCTCACGCTCGCCAGTTCGCTCATGTACGCCAAGCAGGCGGACGTGCCACTTGCCGAGTTCCCGAACATCCAGGCGTGGTTCTCGCGCATCAGCGACATGGACGCCTGGAAGACGACGAATCCGTGAGCGACGACTCGACCTTCGGCGGCCTCTGGCCCACGAGCCGCGCTGGTCGACCATCCCGACGGGCAGCTCCACTACGTCGATGCCCACCCCGGCGCGCAAGCGCTGGCCTGCCGCTGCGAGTGCGTGGCGAACTATTTTCTCGGAAGATGCCCACTCACGCGAAACGGGGATGCTTCGATCGACGCGCAAGGTGATGCTTCTCTCGATCACGCGCTCGACTGAGAATCGCTTGACTCCCCTAACCGCCCGACCAAGCCTCGCCGCGTGAGTGAGATACGTTGGCCGGCGCAGATCAAATACATCGTCGGCAACGAGGCGTGCGAGCGTTTCAGTTTCTACGGGATGCGCAGCATATTGACCATCTTTCTCGCGGACTATTTGCTCGCAACGCTGCCCGCCGCCGAACGCGCCCCCCGCGCCAAGGAGATCTTCCATCTCTTCGTGATGGGCGTGTACTTCTTTCCGCTGCTCGGTGGACTCATCGCGGATCGCTGGTGGGGCAAATACAACACGATCCTGTGGCTGTCGCTGCTCTACTGCGCGGGCCATGCGTGTCTTGCCCTGTCGGACCAGGCCCCGGCGGGCTTCTACTTCGGGCTCTTTCTCATCGCCCTCGGTTCAGGCGGTATCAAATCGTCGGTGTCCGCATTCGTCGGCGACCAGCTCACAGCCCGCGAGAAATCGCTCGCACCGGGTATCTTCAGCGCGTTTTACTGGTCGATCAACCTGGGATCCTTCTTCGCCTCACTTCTCATTCCCAAGACACTGCGACTCTACGGACCGCGGGTAGCCTTCGCCATTCCCGGCGTTCTCATGCTGATCGCGACGCTCATTTTTTGGTGGGGACGGCGACATTACAAGGAGCTGCCGCCTTCGGGGCACAACCCACATTCGTTTCTGCGTGTGGTCCGGTCTGCTCTGGCAGCGCCGCGACAGACCGGCGCGACCGGTCCTTGGCTCGATCGCGCGCTCCGCGACCATCCACCGGAGGCCGTCGAAGGGAGCAAGTCCGTCATCCGGGTGCTCAAGGTCTTTGCGTCGTGCCCTTCTTCTGGATGCTCTTCGATCAAAAAGCATCGGCCTGGGTGCTACAAGCGAAGAGCATGGTCCTCGACGTGGGACCCTTCGAGTTCGAGCCCTCGCAGCTTCAATTCATCAATCCCGCGCTCGTAATGATGCTCGTGCCTTTCACCACCGGGGTTCTCTACCCCGCGCTCGAAAGAAGACGGTTTTCGTTCACGCCCGTTCGACGGATGACCGTGGGCATGTTCATGGCGGGGCTCTCGTTCGTGCTGGTCGCGCTCATCCAGATCGCGCTCGACCGAGGCGTGCGGCTCTCGGTCGCCTGGCAGCTCGTTCCGTACATCGCGCTGACGATCGG
>WNGB01002664.1_pt1 | contig 28667 bp, 19 predicted proteins | sample 5400681 | NCBI WGS metagenome assembly WNGB01 (sample SAMN13153367, study PRJNA577476) | soil metagenome | isolation source: 115 cm soil or saprolite under grassland replicate 2 | place: USA:California | collected 2016-06-15
ACTAGGATTTGACGCGCTCTTGAATCAATCCGAAAACTGATTCGCTGATCTGTCTTACTTGTTCTTCCGTTTCGGCTTCAGCTGAGAGTCGTATGATCGGTTCAGTGTTCGAGCCGCGCACGTGGAGCCATCCGTGAGGAAGACTGACTTTTACTCCGTCTGTCAAATCCATGGGAGCGTCGGCGTACACCTGCCGGATCATCTTTAACACGTCACTGATCTTGTGCGAAGGGCAGACAACTTTCTCCTTAATCATGTACAAGCGTGGAAGCTCGGACAGAATTTCCGAAAGCGGGCGTTCCTGAATCGCAATCAGGTGAAGGATTAGCGCCATGCCGACAAGGCTATCGCGGGCAAAGTTGATTCGAGGATAAATCACACCGCCATTGCCTTCGCCGCCGATCACCGCGCCTTCGCGTTGCATTCGCTCGGTCACGTTTGCCTCGCCGATCCTGGTGCGGTATAGAGGACAGTCAAAGCGCTTGACCACGAAATCCAGTGCATGAGTAGTTGAAAGATTAGCGACGACCGGCCCACGCTTCCGGTTGAGCACGTGGAGCGCGGCGAGGACAAGGGTGTAGTCTTCACCGATGGGCGAACCCTGCTCAGAGACGATGGCGAGCCGATCGGCGTCCATGTCCTGAGCAAATCCGATGTCGGCACGGTGCTCTTTGACCGCGGCGCAGAGGTCTCCGAGATTTTCCGGCAGCGGTTCGGCAGGGCGAGGAAATTGACCATTTGGCTGATCGTTTATTGTGAATACTTCGGCGCCCAGCGCTTCGAGTAGTTTGGGTCCGACGATTGAACCTGCTCCGTTACACGCATCGAGCACAACACGCAGTCGTTGCGATCCAGACGGCAGCTTTCCGAGTACATTAAGAATCTCTTTGATGTGTATATCAGTGGCGCCGGACATGACCTCCACAGCGCGCATCTCGGTTGCGGCCATTTTCGTGTATTCCCCTTGATGATAGATGTCCAGCATCTCGCGCGCCGAGCTCGCGCCGAGAAACAATCCGTCTCGGCCGATGAACTTCAATGCGTTCCACTCCGCGGGATTGTGGCTAGCCGTGATTGCGAGGCCGCCCTGTGCTTCGTAGCGGCGGACCATCATCTGCACGGTCGGAACCGGGCACATGCCAACGTCCACTACACGACAGCCACTCGACAGCAAACCCGCTATGACGGCCTGCTTGACCATCTCGCCTGAGGTCCGCGGATCGCGCCCAATGACGATCGCGCCTGATCCCACATAGGTGCCGAAAGCTTGCGCAAACCGCGTCAGCAGCGTTGGCGACAGCGAATCGCCAATGACGCCCCGCACGCCGGAAATGCTTATCTTGAGAGTTGGTATGGCTCGCATGGATTTTAGATCTTTGAACTTTGAATTTTTGAAGTTAGTCTTGAAACTAGCGCTTCGAACTTAGTACTCTGAACCAACCTGTCGAGGGGCAACCCATCTGAAAGCACTAAGCACAAATTCAGAGTACAAAGCACCAGGTACAAAGGACAAAGATCTTCCCCCCTTCACTTTCTTATTCTGTCGCGCGCCCACTCCAATAACTGTCGTGCCCTTGGGCCATCTTCAGCTTCGACTATCAGCCGGATCATTGATTCGGTGTTTGAAACGCGCGCGTGCACCCAACCGTCAGGCAGCGATACTTTTATGCCATCAGTCAGATCGTGAGTCAGTTGCTCCCGCTCAATGATGAGCCGAAAACTTTGCAGGATTGAATAGAGACGGTTTGGCTCAAGCCGAATGTTGTGCTTGATCACTGTGAGATGCGGGAGTTGGTCGACCAACTCCGACACACGCTCACCATTGCGCGCCAGTCGCTCGAGGATGAGTCCGATGGCGGCGGCGCTGTCATGTGTGGGATGCACTTCAGGAACCGCGATCCCGCCGCTGCCTTCGCCGCCAAGCACGGCCTCGTGCTCCAAAATCGCTTCGGATATGTAGGCCTGTCCAACCGGTGTGCGCACTACGCTAGCGCCATGGTGCGCGGCAATCTGATCCACGGCGCTGCCAGTAGAAATATTAGTCACGATGGGTCCGACCTGTTGCTGCAATCGTATCTCCGTGGCAAGGGCCAGTGTTAACTCTTCAGAAAGGGGTTCACCCTGTTCCGTGACGATGCCGAGTCGCTCGCCATCGGCGTCGTGTGCGAATCCTATGTCCGCACGGCCTGCCTTAACCACCGCTCGCAGCTGGGCCATGGTTTCGGGCTTCGGCTCAGGTGAATGGGGAAAGGGAACAGACGGATCGTCGTTGAGGGCCAGCACTTCGCAGCCCAATGTTGCGAGCCAGCGCGGGATAAGTCGTGCACACGCGCCATTGCAGCAGTCCACCGCCACCGTCAGGTGTTTTCCTCTGATCGCTTCAACATCGAAGGCTCCTTTAAGTATCTTGATGTGGTGGGAAGTCGCGTCCAGTCTCTCAATGCCAGTCTTGATCGTGTCCCATCCAGTTTTGAGGAACTCTCCTTGATGGTATATATCGAGCAGTTCCTCGCCCTGGGTTGAGTTCAGATAGAGTCCATCAGCGCGGACAAACTTGAGTGCGTTCCATTGTTCGGGGTTATGACCGGCGGTGATCGCAATACCCCCATCGGCACCAAGTCGTGTGATAGCGAGTTGCATGCTCGGTGTTGTGCAGATGTCTAGATCAATAACGTCGCAGCCAGCAGCTAGTAAACCAGCGCTTACTCCGGCTCGTACCATCGGCCCGGAAGGACGTGTGTCTCGACAAACAAGGATCCGCCCGCCGTCCATGTAGGTTCCAAATGCCTGGGCAAACTCCACAACCAATTCAGGCGTGAACGACTCGCCAACTATCCCGCGCACGCCAGTGATTCCGATCTTAAGTGGCTTCATAAACTGACTTCCGAATAGAGCTGTGGAATCGTTTTGCTTTTAGACTTAAGCTGCGAATTCAGCCCGCGCCGTCCTCGTGTCGCGTATTAGCAGCAGAACAAGCACCATGCCGACAAGCGGGACAAGGCTCGCGGCGATTAGAATTGGCTCGAAGGAATAGCGGTCGGACACGTAGCCTATCAAGTAGGTTGACATGATCGTCCCGAGTCCGGCTCCTGTCCCACTCATACCACTGACAGTCGCCACCGATTCGCTACGATAAAGGTCCGAGGGCAACACGAGCGCCATGGTCGAGAAGGACGCGTACGCGAAAGTCGAGATGGCAAAGAGTCCGGCGAGCGCGAAGAGGTTAGAAGTAAAAACGGTCGGAATCAATAGAGCCATTCCCAAGCCGCCGAAAATGACGACCGCCTTGCGTGCGCGCAAGACAGGCCACCCACGCCGGATTAGCCAACTCGACAAGCCGCCACCGAAGAAGTTACCCAGGTCTGCCGCAACGAACGGAATCCAGAAGGCAAGAAGGCCTTGTTCCGGATTGATACCTTTGGCGACAAGGTAAATCGCAAACCAGTCTGTAATAAAGAACCAGATTGGATCGGTCATGGTGCGCGACGCAATGATCCCCCACGTTTGCGGAAGCTTAAGCAGATCCTTCCAGCTCGGATGTGGACCGGTGCGTGCTTCTCCCGAATCCTGCTCCTGTCGGTCCTCCAAAATCATTCTTCGTTCATCCTCGCTGATGCGGGGGTGCTTTTCCGGTGGGAAGTAGAGCCAGCGCCACGCGACTAACCATAAAAATCCGAGCGTGCCGGTAACGATGAAAGTGGGTCGCCAACCTCCGAAATACTTGTATAGGCCAATGACGAATAGCGGCGCGATCGCTCCTCCGATTGATGAGCCACTATCGAAGAGGGCCACGGCCCACCCGCGTTCACGTTTCGGGAACCACTCCGAGACCGCCTTTGTCGCTGCGGGCCAGTTTGCCGATTCCCCTGCGCCGAGCAGGAAGCGGAAGACTGCAAAACTACGCAAGCCGACGGCGAGCGAAGTGAGCATCGCAGCGATCGAATACCAAATGACTGTAATCGTCAGCCCTTTGCGTGTTCCAACTCGATCAATGAGGCGGCCAGAGACGGTCTGGCCGATTGAGTAGGCAACGCGGAAAGCGATGATGATCACCGCAAACTGTTCGTTGTTCCAATGGTAGCCGATCTTAAGGTAAGGACCGAGTACGGAGAAGGTTTGGCGATCGATGTAGTTTATGACAGTCGAGGCAAACAGCAGAGCGCCAATCCACCAGCGCAAGTGTTTGATCGGATGCCGGCTGGTGCCAGTCTTTTGCCCGGCTGTTGCCATTATTCCTCCCTTACTCAAGATAAAAATCTTCTAATGTTTTCGGCGCCAGGTGGGTTCGGACCGTCAAGATCACCGCTCAGCCAACTCGGATATGAACCGCTCACAATGGGCGATGTCTTCTAACTTTTTGATTCCCTGTTCCTCGCGACTGTCAGCAATAGGGCAGGCGAAAACGCCAGTCTCCCGTCTGGCGAAGTAGTTGATGAGCTCGTTTGGAAAGCCCAATTCTCCGCTATGACGCTCATAACGGCGCTCAGTCTCGTTCCAGTAACGCTGGTTCAGGTCAATGAGAGCTTTGAACATCGCCTCGCTCTTTAGTATGAACATTCCGATGTTGCTTTCACCAAAGTGCAGATGGTCGGCTTGCTCCAGATGTGTCTCACGCGCAGCTTGCACTTTTCCGCGTTCGTCACGCAGCAGCGGTGCGTATGGTCGGTGCTTATGCGCTGTGGGAAGCACCATCTCATAAGCTGCAAAGAGTGCGGAGAGCTTTAACGTGCGTCGCATCGTCTCTGGCCGGATAACGGGTTGCGTACCCCAGATAACCAGTGTCCGGCCCTGAAATCCCTGCATCTTTTCGTACGCACACAACACCGCGTCGCCGGTCCCGAGAGCCTCCGGTTGGACGATCAAAGTCACATCTTCCTTTATCAGCGATCGCATCTGGGCCTCCGTCTCGGGCGAAACGATCACAATGGGCCGACGGGTCAGTCCGAATGCGATACGAACATTGCGCAGTACATGAAGGATTGCCGGTGTACCCAGAATTGCCGCAAGCGGCTTGGGTATCGCCAAGCCCGACGCGATAGAGCGAGTGCCTTTGCCCGCCGCCACAACCACGGGCCACACGTCCGCGGGCAATTCGTCAGGACCAATACTATCGAGCAGCATGTTTACGCCGGCGCGATATTTTGTCGCCTCAGACCCTGAAGCGTTGAAGTCTTCGATAGCTTCGCGCCAGACGAATTCAACATTGATCGGCGCGAGCCCACCACCTGGAGTTGAGATCATCACCGATCCTTCACTAATACCTTGCCGGTTTTGCGGTCCGTAGTACTCCGCCTGCACGCGTTCAATCAGTGACTCAACGTTCTCGTGAGTTATTAGTGCCAGCACATTCCCGCCAAAGCCACCGCCCATCAGACGTGCTCCGTAGACTCCCGGACCTGTGCGGATGATTTCTATTAACCGCTCTACGTCGGGAGTGCTCACTTCATAGAGGTCACGCAGGCTTGCGTGTGATCGATCCAACAGGGTGCCGAGTAGACGCATCGCCACATCCACTTCTTGCCCAGGATCGCGGCTGCTGTGGGGGCGGGACAAATTGTGAAGAACCTGCGCCGCCGTTTTGACGCGGCGGACCTCTCCAATGTGATGAAGTGCACGCGACCGCACCTGAAGGTGATGCTCGACGCGTTCGGCGACAAGAATGGGGAAGGAGCGAGCACAGGCGGCGAAAGCCTCTGGATAGTCTCGTCTTATCTCAGTGAGCGTTAGGTTGCAAGGCAGGTCCTCCAGTAGTGTTTCGATCTCGTCAAGCGCCGCGGTAGCTCCTGTTTCAAGTGACCGAATTGCTGAAAGCCACTTCGTGTAGCGTACTGGTTGTTTCGTCTTCCATCCTTCGACCAACGCTGGCAGCACTATGCGCGAGACAGCGGCGCGCTCGTTATACTCGATCATCACATCGCGCCCTTTGTCAGCAGGTTGTGAAAAGAAAGTTATCCAGCGAAACTGCCGCCCGGGAAGCGCGATCTGGCGCGCCTGTTGGTCCGGATAAGAGATGAGTATTGCATGATCTCGTTTGGCAAGGCAGATGGTAATGTGGTCCATCGCACCCCCGCGCGTCCCAACATACCATTCGGCTTTGGCTGCGTCGCGTGCCAACCCCATAGGCGCGTATGAGATCTGATTAACAGCTCGCACCGCCGCGCTGGCCAGCACCACCAGCGCCGACGAAGAGGACGCGCCCCCACCGGCCGGTATGCCTGAGTCAACAACAAAATCAAATCCGCGCCTGACCTGTGCACCAAACTCGACACGCGCGAAGTAGGCCGCTGCTTTTACATAATTGCTCCAATGGGAAGCGCCGGCAGGGTGTTCATGTAGATAAGATAGCCAGTCGGCTTCGTCATTACCGCTCGTGCCTAAAGGAGGCCCTTCAGCAAAAGTGAAGGAGAAGGGCGGGTACTCTTTTAATGTGGAAGCCCCGCGCACGCGGTCGGAGGCTGACCCACGGTAGAGCATTAGCATGTTGTGTTCGCGGCTGCCGAAGGGAAGGGACGCAGTCGGCAGATACGAGACGTAATCGACGTGCTCACCCAAAATGTTGATGCGCGCCGGCGCGCGCAACACGCTGACGGGTCCCTCGCCATAGAGGTTGACAAACTGAGCGCACAGCGAAGTCAGCCTTCGCAGTTGACCATTGAGGGTTTCAACATTGTCGCCGTACGTCCCGTGTAGCAGGAAGATGAGGCTCCGCGGCAGTAGATGTTGAGCGAAACTGCTTCCACCTAAAAGATACTCAAGGGCCGTGAGTTCTCCGCCCGCCTCTGTAATTGCTCGTACCTCCGCGCTTAACTCTGGAAGCGTGATCGCTGAAAGTCGCTTTAATTCGAAAGTGTTCAAATTGATGCTCAACAACGGGAATATATATGCTTCTGTTCAGCTTCTATTCAGCGGAAGCATGCAGCCGTCAGAAGTTCCCCACACTATAGCGAAGTTAGTTTGAGTTTAAGACTAACTTACCTCTTAAAGATCGGCTGCGCGCGCTCTGCATGAACCGAAACTGAAGGAACTTGGGCGGCTCTTATAACATTCTCCGGAAGCGGTAACAAGATAGGCAAATCTAGTTCTGAAACACTGAAGGATTAATGCAATTTGCATCTCGGAGGCTCTGTTGGCCCATTTCCTGATCCAGCCGAGGTCAAATTGTCTTGCTGCCTTCTGTTTGTTGATGCTATAAAGCCGATTGCTACAAGCATACTTAGCAACTGAAAAATCGCTGGAGAACTTCGGACTGGGCCACGGGCCGGAAGCATGGCAACTGTTTTATTTTGGCTGACTGAGTCAAAAGGTTCACTGGTTTGTTAACGCCGACAACTTACTCGTTACCCGCGACAGAAACTCCAACGTAGTCGCGATCTCCGGTCGCTGAGATCCACCGGGTAAGGAAGGGGTGCAAGATGGCTGGATGGAGTCGAAGAAACTGGCTGGCGGGCCTGGCGCTGGCTGCGGCTGGGCAGGGAATAATTGCCAAGGCCTGGCAGGTGCGACCAAAAAAAAGTGAGCTCGCTCGAGAGAAGACGCCCGGTAAGGGAAAGCTCGCGCTTGAAGACTACGAACCGAAAAGCATGCTTCACGTGCCGGCGACCAACGTTCCGCGCGCTCGCTTTCCGGTGATTGATTTCCACACTCACCTCTCCTGGTCTGCTCGTCGTGCGCAAGTCACAGAAGCACATAACAACGCGACGCCGGAAGAAGTGTTACCAGTAATGGATCGTAAGAACCTGCGGATGATGGTGAACCTGACGGGAGGTTATGGAGCGGTGCTTGAGCAAACCATCAATTATTGGCAGAAGCCGCACCCTGACAGGTTCGTCGTTTTTACCGAGCCCTGGTTCGAAAAGATCACCGAGCCTGGCTACCCTCAATTTCAGGCCGATCAGATAGCGCGGGCGCAGGAACTCGGCGCCAGAGGCCTGAAGCTTCTAAAGACGCTCGGTCTTTATCTGCGTGAACGCGTAAGGACCGGGCCACTCGTAAAAATTGATGACCACCGCTTCGACCCGATGTGGGAAGCCGCCGGCGCTCATCGCATGCCTGTCGCTATTCACACGTCTGATCCCGAAGCATTCTTTCTGCCCACGGATCGTTTCAACGAACGGTATGAGGAGTTGAGTGCGCACCCCGATTGGTCCTTTTACGGTAAAGACTTTCCCAGCAACCGGCAGTTGCAAGAGGCGCGGAACCGGGTGATGGCTCGCCATCCAGGGACGCAGTTCGTTGTCCTGCATGTGGGCGACTCTGAGAATCTGCCTTACGTCTCTGAATTGCTGGATCGGTATCCGAATATGCACGTTGAGATCGGCGCGAGGATCGGTGAACTGGGGAGGCAGCCCCGCGCATCGCGCAAGTTCTTCGATAAATATCAAGATCGCATTCTGTTCGGCACAGATGCCGTGCCGCGGGGTAATGACACGCCGCAACAGATTTTCGGCGAGCGGCTGTATGAGATCTACTACCGGTTCCTGGAGACTGAAGATGAGTATTTCGATTACGCTCCGGCACCGAAACCGCCTCAGGGAAGGTGGAGAATCTATGGGATTGGTTTACCGGAAAGGACCCTTCGCAAAGTCTATTATGAAAATGCGGAACGTTTATTAGGTCTAAAGAGCTAGCGCGGAATTAAGCCGCCGCGACGATATAGCCCGGTCGCGTGGCTAACAGTCAAGCCCCTGCCGGCCCTGGCAGGTGTACCTATCAAACATGTCAGATTCGAACATTACACGCAGGTACTTTGTCCAAACGGGTCTTATGTTTTTAATGGCGCGGCGCGCGACGCTTGCGTCAGGCTCAGTGGGGAGGTCTGAGCGGCCGCGGGAAGTGGAGGTGAGGCTGGAGGCACGCGCTGCTGATTTGGGTCGCGAGGTTGTCAACTTCGGCTTGCCGCTGTCGCCAGGCTTTCTTGTTAATCCCAGACGTGTGCGCGTGGTATCTGCCTCAGGCAAGGAGATCAGTGCTGTTGTTCGCGCACTGGAACCATGGCGCACGGAGGGCAGAGAAGGGAGCATTCGCTCACTGCTCATTCAGTTCACATCGGATTTCAGCGTGGAGCGAACCCAGCGAGTTAAGATCGTCTTCGAGCGGCCGCGACGAAAAAGCGGGAGCAGTTTTGTTCCGGTGGCAGCGACCCTGCTCGACGAAGAGGGGTTGCAGGGACCACGTGTATTGGCGGTGTTACCCGCTCGTTGGTTGTGCGATTCCCTGGTGGTTGGCCCACAAACGCCTGCTGCAGAATCAGGGCCATACGCGCCTTACGACCGCTTCGTCGAAAGAAACTTTCCCGGCTCGCTCGTCTACCTCGATAGCCAGGTGTATTCGGAGTGGCTCTTTGATCGGACCACCGCTTATTACAAGATGTATGTCCGCACGGGCGAAAGGAAATTCCTTGAAGCGGCATATCATGCGGCGCATTTCGTACGACTCCACACAAAGATGGACGGCCCGGACGTGGGTATCTTCACGTTGAAAGGCGCTGACCTTAAATATGTCTACCCGCGCGCCATGCACCTGCACTATTTATTGACTGGCGACGAGCGCGCGCTCGTGACCGGGAAACTCATGGCCCAGTACTGTCTTAAGAATCAATCCCCAGTCTATCGGCCCGAACGCATCGCTGCTGTTCCGCTCGGCGTGGATCCCGAGCGTGATAGAAACTTCTGGACGCTTAGGCACCAGGGGTATGGACTGCTTGGTATCCTTCATGGCTGGGAGATGACAGGCGATTGGTCGTACTGGATAAAGGCGCGCGAGTGCCTGGACGCATATTACAACCACCAGCGGCAGCCACCTGATGGGCGGCCGCCCGACGGCTCTTTGAGGCAGGACTGGGAACGCTACGATCCGAATGAAGCCACGTTTAAAGGCGCCACGTCCGCCTGGATGATGGCGCTGTTGCTCGATCCGCTTTTCTACTATTGGACGCTGACGGGCGATAAACGCGTCGCGGAGCTGGTCGTCAAGTGGTGCGACTTTCTCGACCGCCAGGGAATGGTGCCGGACGGTTCGAAGGCTTACTACGTAATCAACTGCTTCGCCGCTTTTGATCCGAAGGAACCGCGCGGGGTACTCGGCCCTGACATGGAGATGCACAACGCAGAGATGGCCTACACCTTCGCGCTTGGCAGTTTTTTTACAGACGATCATGAGCGTCGTAAGACTTACCGCAAACGCTTCGAACAGCTATTTCCATTAGCGGTGGCCCTCGACGTTAATCACCCTGCACGCGCCTTCAATTGGGCTTTTCAATTCTCAAGTCAGCTTATCTATTTCATGCAACACGCGGGAGCGGGCAAGCGGAAGTAGAAGAGTTGAGCCCGTAAGCCAGACTTTCGACTCTGCCGCTAAGGGAAATAAACTATGCTTCACCGAATATCCTTGCTGGTAATGCTCGCCTTCGCGGTTTCTCCGGTCACCTTTGGACAAAACGAAACCGTCGTCGTCAGGCCGGAACCGAGCGATGAGATCCTGGTCAACCCCGGCATGGGCATTACTACGTTTCAACGGTTCAACGGCCAACCGTTGAATCAGGGACTGCGTTGGTCGGAAGAAGGGCCGACGGCGAAACAGTCCGAGGCTTCCGTCAGATCAGATTTTCCAAACACAACTATTGCGTATTGTCGCTGGTTCTGGAACGAGCTTCAGCCCACGCCAGAGCATATCCGCTGGGAAATTATTGATACGGCCCTCGCAGAGGCGCAGCGGCATCATCAGACGCTCGCCATCCGTCTCATGCCCTACGATGAAGAACACCCGCTGCCAGAATGGTATCGGAACTCCGGCGCTCGCCGGGCGAACAAGTCGACCGACAAAGACGGAAAGATTTGGCAACCTGACTTCAGTGATCCGCTCTACCTGAAATACTGGAACGCTGTGGTCGCAACGGCCGGCGCACGCTACGACGGACATCCGTTCCTGGATACTGTCGACATCTCTTCAGTCGGTTACTGGGGTGAGGGCTGGAGCGACTACATGCCTGCGTTCCAATTTCAAAAGTCACTCATCGACATCTACTTCGACGCCTTCAAACGAACTCCGCTACTAATGAATTTCGACGAGCCGCACGCGCTCGCCTATGGCACTGGACGCGGTGCCGGTTGGCGACTCGACTGTCTCGGCGATATGGGACGGCAATGGAAAGACAGGCCAACTTTTTCTCACATGCTTGACTTTTACCCGCAGCAGATCGCGCGCACCGGTATACAGGATGTTTGGCAGCGAAGCCCGGTCTCTCTGGAGACTTGCTGGGTTCCCGCCTTCTGGAAAGAAAGGGAGTGGGACGTAGACTACATTCTCGATCAGGCGCTCCGATGGCACGTGAGCAGTTTGAACGTAAAATCATCACCCATTCCTCCCGAGTGGCAGCAGAGGTTTGATGACTTTCAGAAACGGATAGGGTACAGGTTTGTTCTAAGGCGGCTGGAATATCCGCGCGCGGTCAAAGCGGGTCAGATGATGCCGGTTCACATGTGGTGGCTGAACGCGGGTGTCGCGCCTGTCTACCGTCAGTATACGTTGACGATACAATTTCAGTCGGCAGCGAAAAGCCAGAACATGCCCCTAACCCTGGATGTGACCAGGTGGTTGCCGGGTGATGCCGTGGTAGACCAACTGGTCTACGTGCCGGATTCGCTCGGGCCTGGAACCTATCGAACACGCCTCGCGCTTCTGGATCCTCGCACTGATCAGCCTGCGGTGCGTCTCGCTATCAAGGGGCGCGAACCGGACGGCTGGTACACCCTGGGAGCGATTACCGTTCGTCGCTAACTCTTCCGATCATCCCGAGGTGAAATAATGAGACGTCTGGCACTCTGAAATAAGCTCCGCTTGATGCTGGGGAAACGCAGCCGGCGGAGAAATATTTGTCGGAATATCTTGCGTTTGGTTTAGATCTAATGGTATAAACCGCGCGTCCGAAAGCGATACTTGCCGATTTCCTTCAAGCTGACAGAAAGAGTTCCGGACGACTTATTAAGGAAAGGTTTTCTGAGGTTAGTAAGAGGCGGCAACTAACCCCGAGCCGATTGACGGTTGGACGAACAAAAAAGTTCTTTTCAACATGATGATGTCTTTCACTTTCCGCAGGCAAGGTGTGTTGCGCGGTTGAACTAACTGCAGCTGCCAAGAATGTAATTGCGTGCCAGAACTGCGCATCGCAATGCGCAAGGGATGAGCTTCCTTGAAGAACAGCTGCATCGGTCAACAATTCTTTGGAAAATAAAGGAGTAGTTATGAACGGTATCCATAAGACCCTTTCCAGTATTCTGGTAGCCCTTTGCTTTCTCTGCGGAGCAATATCAGTGTTTGCACAGGGAAGCAACTCCGGAACGATCCGAGGGAGGGTGACCGATCCCAACGGGGCATCTGTGGCAGGTGCATCAGTAAAGGTGACAGATCTCGGCACGGGTATCGTTAGAGACCTGACCACCAATGGTGATGGCGAGTATGAGGCCGCGACTCTCAAGCCGGGAAACTATAGCGTTACGGTCGCCGCTGCGAATTTTAAGTCGAGTATTTCCAATCTGGAATTGAACGGCAGCGATATCGTGCGCGTGGACGCTAAACTTGAGATAGGGAATCCAGAAGCGACAGTGAATGTGACTCAGGAAGCGGGAATTATTCAGACGGAGTCGCCTGCGATTAGCGGCAATCTGAACACGCGGCAACTCCTGGAGCTGCCCAGGGACAGCCGCGACATTTATCAGTTCCTCTACTTGAATCCGAACATTACGACGTCGTCGGGAGGAGAAGGTTTCAAGTTCATCGGGGCGCAGAGTTACGGCGCGTCCTTCTCACTCGATGGTCAGCGCTCGAATGGCGGCATCTTCGGCGAGGCGACCGCGAGTCAACCGTCGCTTGAGGCGATTGATGAATTGACGGTTCTCTCGAATAACTTCTCGGCAGAATACGCGGGCATTGCTAACATCCGAGTGGTGACCAAGCGTGGCACAAGCCAGTACCACGGTTCGCTATTTGCCAATAACAAGAACTCTGGTCTGGCTGCATGGAGCATCGGTGACAAAAACGATCTCGCTAATTTTACTCCCAATCCGGCGAACCCTGACTTCCCCAAGCCCTATTATAATTTGAACGAAGACGGAGGATCGCTGAGCGGTCCTATTCCGGGCAGTAAGAAAACCTTCTTCCTCGGTTCGTACGAGCGTCGCTGGAATCTCACCCCATTGAGATTCTCAGCCGCGCGGAGGTTGCCGGGCCAACGGATCCTGAACGGCGACTTCAGCGACCCGAACACTGCCAAGCCAGCCGTTCCTGCTGGAGTTGTGCTAACGCCCGCAGAGATTGCTAACAACACCGTTGGTGGATTGGGACTACGTTTCATTACCATTCCACAGCGTCTGCTCAACCCAACAACCAGGAAATTCATTGACCTCTTTTACCCGAAGTCGAGTCTCAGTGCGCCCACTGATTCACTTGGGAGGCTCTTGAGCTTCGCGCAAAATGTCAACCAGCGTACGACACGTGATTTGGTGACGGCCAGGGTGGATCATGATTTCTCGACGAATGACAAGTTCTACGCGGTTTATAACTTCCAGGACAGCTCCGGTCCATCAGGGGCAGTCGCGGGCGGGCAATACCCGGGCTTCGGCCTGCGCGAGAACCAACAGACCAACCACACACTCTCGCTAACTTACTCGCGCGTATTCTCTCAATCTATCGTTAATGAGTTACGCGGCGGCTTTAATCGACAGAAGCTCTATAGACATGGGCCGCAAAAGCTTCGTGAACTCCTTTCGTCGATCGGCTTCAGCGAGGCCGAAATAACCGCGTACGGAGCCGTTGTCGGCCCGGCGGCCCTCGATACCTACGGCCAGCCGGAACTGCGAATTACCAACTTCGCGACCATAAGCAACGGCGGCCGAAGCATCGATCGCCGACTTGATCAGGAGCTTATGACCTTCGGAGATACGCTAACCTGGATAACCGGTGGGCATTCCATCAAAGGCGGTTTCGACACCGTACGCAATAAAGCCACCGACGGCTTTACGGCAAACCGCGGCAATCCGCGCGGCCGCATCGATTACACCGGCAGCAATTTGGATCCCTTTGCTCGTTTCCTCCTCGGCCTGCCTGCTAATGACGCGCGATACGTTCAGAAGCTTCGCGGTCCGTTGGACGCTTCCAATTGGGAGCATGGCTTTTTCGTGATGGATGACTGGAAAATTAGCCCCCGCGTCACGCTGAATCTCGGTGTGCGTTATGAACTGATCACGCCCTTCGTGGAAAAGAACGATCTGCTTGTGAATTTCGATCCCAATTTCACTAGCTCGTCCGGAAGAAGGGGGCGCTTCGTGGTGCCAACGGCTGATGTCATCCCCTTGATAGATCCGGCCATGGTTAGCTACGGAGTCGTGACCGCGGACCAGGCCGGAGTTTCGCGCGGGCTCATCAACGCCGATAAGAATAATATCGCCCCTCGGGTCGGAGTGGCCTGGCGCTTGTCTGACAACACCGTCCTGCGCGGCGGTTACGGTTTGTTCTACCCGACCTCCGCCGCTCAGGGAATACGCGACGCCTTTGGCTCCACTCCCTTCAACCAGGGACGCAGACGACGGAACCGGCCAGGCAACCCGTTAGGCGGTTGGCCGGGCGGGCTGACGCCGGCCGGACAGACTCCCATCGGCGGCGGTTCATTGGACGCCGCCAGCACAGTGCCGTCGGCTAACTTGATTCCGTTCGACCTACAGCAGCCGAGGATTCAGCAGTATAACGTTACCTTCGAGCGCGAACTCGGATGGAAGACCGGCCTTCGTGTTTCCTATCTCGGCACCCGCTTGAACGGTTTGATTGGGGGAATCGACCTCAACCTGCTCCCACCGAGCGACCTGCCATTTGGCACTTTCAACGCGGATGGAGATCCATGTACTCCGGGTGATGACTGTGAAATTTCAGACGCCGATAGGGCACGCCTTCCTTTCCCCGAACTCGGCACGTTCCTCCTCAGTTACGGAAACTTCGGCACTGGCCGGTCACACGCGATGCAAGTGGAGGTCAACCGGCGCTTCGCAGGCGGCTTCACCTTTAACGCCAGCTACACGCTATTGGATCAGAAGGGCAGCGGCTTCGACACGGCAAATTCGAGCCTGGGTGGAACTGCTTATAATCAGTTCCATCCTGAGAATGACTTTGCCCGCGACGCCTTCGTCTCGCGTCACCGGTTTGTCAGCTACGGCGCCCTTGAACTGCCTTTTGGCAAAGGGCGCAGGTTTGGTTCTAGCGCGTCACCACTGCTTGAGGGCACGTTGGGTGGCTGGGAACTTTCCTGGAACATGTTTGCCAAGAGCGGTACAGGCTTAACCCCATACTACGACTGCGGCAATTGCGACCCTGTCTTCCCTGGTAATATCGCCAGCGATTCTCTCGACGCGGTCGGCGGGTTTGGAAATTATCTGTCTTACCGGCCGCTCATCGGGAGCATCAGCCCTTATGGCGGGTCCAACGGCGCTTTCTTCAACTCCGCGGCTTTCGCTGTGCCCACGGTGGGCGCCGACTTGCTGGATAACCCAAACGTCCTTAGGCGGAATGCGTTAACTGGGCCAAGCACCTGGGGCGCCAACCTCGGCCTCCGGAAGAAATTCCGTTTTAGCGAACGCACGAGTCTCGAAGTGGGTGCTGACTTCAACAATGTCTTTAACCACCCCTTGCGGGCACCGACAGACCCGGACGCTGTGTTCAATTTCACTCACATCGGCACGTTCTTCCTAGATGTTGACCCGGTTACCGGGAAGCTCCTGCCGATTACGCAGGTCGATCCCGACCCGCTTTTCGGACAGTTCAATCAGAGCTATAAGGACGAGGGCATCGATAATCGCAGGACCATTCGACTGCGGGTGCGCTTCACCTTCTAGTCCGATGCCGGGAAAACATAGGGGCAAAAGGTAGAAATACTCTTTACAGCGTTTCTCCTTTCGCCTCTCCTCCTTCGATCCAGCTCGACTGCACATGGATCTTCCGGAGAAAATGTGACAGTAGAATTGGGCGATAATCATGGCCACTCCTTCGCGCCATCACTTCACGCGTAAACCAAACCTGGCCGATGTCAAAGCGGCCGGCCACGACATGCTCCGGCTCGTCAACCGTCGTATCCTGCTCAGCATTCTTTCGGATCGGCAACCAATTTCGCGCGCCGAAATTGCCAAAATCAGCGGTCTCAACAAGGCCACCATCTCAACTATCACAAGTGAATTGCTCAGAGATCGATGCATCATCGAAGAGGGTTCTGGGAGAACCACTCCGATTGGTGGCAAGCCGCCGACGCCGTTGCGTCTTAATGCTTTGCGTTTTGGTTTGTTCGGTGTGGATATTCGAGCTGAAGAAACAATTCTGGCGTTGAGCGATTTTAATAATCGTCTTATCGCACGACTAAGCTTCGAGACTGCAAACGACGCAAGCACTTTTCTCTCAAAAATCGGCAAGGAGATAACGAAGCTGCGTGCCAAGCACAGCGACTTCATTGAGTTTGCAGGTATTGGCGTTAGTCTTCCCGGCCTGGTTGATAGCCATAGCGGAAAATTCCTGATCTCCGTAGTTCTTCCCTGGCGTGATGTGCCGGTGGTCCAGTTATTGGAAAAGGCAACGCGGCTTCCCGTTGTTATAGATAACTCCGCGCGCTGCGCCGCGCTCGCCGAAATCTGGCACGGCAAAGCGCAGTATGCTCACCTCCGCAATTTACTGTACGTCGGTGTTAGCACGGGCTTGGCTTGCGGAATAGTTATTGACGGTGGTCTCTACCGCGGCGGCAATAATACTGCTGGCCAGTTCGGTCATATCTCGATTGACTTGAGCGGTCCTGAGTGTCGCTGCGGGCAGCGCGGCTGCTGGGATCTCTACGCCTCCGACAAGGCCACGATAGCGCGCTACCACATATTGCGCGGTGGATCGGGGAAACGCTTGTCTACCATGCGTAAACTGGTTGAGTTGGTGGAGTCGGGCGATCGAGCTGCGACAGAAGCCGTGCGCGAGACAGCACGCTACCTGGGTATCGGAATCACCGGTCTGATCAACGGCCTGGACCCAGAGGTGGTCGTAGTCGGAGGGGAGATCACGAAGGCGTGGGGACTCATCGAGCCGATCATTGTTGAAGAAACTAAACGAAGTTTGCTGACCCCGGGCGCGTACGGTGTTGCTATCCGGCGTTCGGCTTTTGAGGTGCGCCCAAGCCTGAAAGGTGCACTCACGCTGATCCAAAAAGATCTCTTATCGGTGCCGCACGTAGGTTGAATGAATGTACGCAAGTTGGTGTCTCAAAATTTCCGCTGATGCGAAATGCCAACCATGAACAGTTTCGAGTCTGTTAGCAAAGCACAGGGTATCCGTGAGCGATTAGCAAATGGGTTGATTGCTGCAACGCCTGTCCCCTTTGACGAAAATGGCAAGCTCCACGAAGCCGGTCACGAATCGTATTTGCATCACATGGCTCGCCAACCTATTGCGGGAGTCGCAGTCTGGGCGCATACAGGACGTGGGCTAATGCTGGACGGCGAGACCGCGCGGAAAGTCCTGCGTGATTGGCGCGAAGCCTTGCCGGAGACAGTGATCGTCGCAGGAGTCGGCTCCTGGGATCCAACCGTTGAGCACGCCACAGCACGCACGGTGGAAATGGCCGAAGGCGCCGCTCGTTTCGGGGCAGATGCTCTGCTCGTCTACCCTCCGACCTGGTTGCGCGGGCATTCGCTCTCAGACCATTTAATTGTAGAGCATCACGCGCAGGTAGCCGGCCTGGGATTGCCGCTCATTCTTTTCTATCTATATGAGGCAGCCGGTGGCATTGGGTATAGCCCGAAGGTGCTCGATGAATTGCTGGCTCTGCCTGAGGTGGTAGGAATCAAGATGGCGACGCTCGACAGCGTGATGACTTACCAGGATGTTGCGCGGCAACTACGAGAGCGGCATCCGGAGAAACTGCTTATTACGGGCGAGGATCGGTTTCTCGGCTACAGCCTGCGGCGCGGCGCGCGTGCGGCTTTAATAGGAATGGGCGCAATTTGCTGCGATCTACAGGCGGAATTGATACGCGCACATGCCGTCGGTGACTGCGCTCGTTTTCTGGCACTGTCCGACGCAGTTGATATGCTTGCCGAAACCATCTTTGTCAGACCTATAGAGGGCTACATCAGACGACTGCTCTGGGCTCTGGTTCATCTTGGTGTAATTCCTTTGGAGGCAGCCAACGATCCCTGGGGACCGCAACTGGGTCGTGATGAGTTTGAAAACGTGGGTCGAACGCTAAACGCTCTGGCACTTGTAACGCAGGAATGTTGAGGTCGTGCGCAGTGTTATCGTCCGTACTAAAAGAACTGGAGATTGATTCTTCCTCGCGCTCGGCGCTTGCGCGAGATTACGAACGTTTCGCGAGTGGGCTGCCGCCCCCCCCGCTTGAAGAATATGTGCGTGACCGGTACGAGATCAATTTGGGCAGCGAGTATGGCGGCTTGCCTATAAAGAACCCTTTCGGCAAGGGTTCTGGTCAGCTGTCTCTGAATGTCTCGCAGGTGCGTCGCGACGCAGAGGACGGTCTTGGCTTCGTCGTACTCAAGACGATCATTGCCGAAGACGAGCGTGGTGCGCAGTCAATGAGTGAATGGGCGATTCACGAAACGCGAATGATTGTTGAGCGGATAAAGGGAGCAAACGGCAGCGAGGGATGGACGGTCACATGGAAGGGGCGGGGCTGGTACGACACGTTTGAAAAGTATCTGGAGTTCTTCGGCGAGTCGTTGCGAGTCGTTCAGGACATGGGAATGCCGGTAGTCCCTTCTTGCAAGTATCACCTTCCGCGACCCGGTGAGGGCGAATGGAAACTCGGCGAATATCAATACACGACGCGCCGTCTACTCGAGGTTTGGCAACGCCACGGCCCGCCAGGACTGGATATGCCGATCGAAAAGGACTTCAGCCCGACCCTTGCCGGATCCGACCGCGCGGCTCAAAAGCACATCATTCTCCAGTGGCTGATGCGTGTCACAGGATTGATTCGCCAAGCCGCCAGCCCGATCCCTATCAAAGTTGGGCTGAAGGTTTTTAACGCGGTCTTCGACGACGCGTTTCAGTTGGAGATGTTGCGCGCGATCAATGAGCGCTGTGAGGCTGAAGACGCGCCGGATTTCTTAGTCTACGGCAACCGACTCTTCGACCCGGATCGGGAGTTCGATGGCGTCAGCGGAATCGCTTACGGCGGACCTGATTTGAGTGAGCGCAATCTTGCTGTCCTGGGGAGCATGCGGGCTCTTGAGCAAGTCGGGCAGATTCCAATCTGCGTTATCCCAATAAGTGCCACCGGAAACATCGCGACGGGGCGGATTGCAGCGGAGTATCTCTTGCGCGGCGCCAGCAGTTTCCAAATACACACGTATTTTCAGCTGCCGAGCAGTGAGTACAAGATGAGGACAGGTAGCAAGACCACACGTGCACTGCACGAATTATATTTCCATCCAGAGGAGGGACTGCTCGCGTGGTTGCTGCACCTGCGCCGGGTGTTTGATTGGCCAGCTGATTGGAATATTAAGCAGATGGCTGAATTTTGCGTCGACCCAGCGAATCGTGTCTGGGCTTCCGCAACTGCATCCGTCCTTCGCTGAAATGATGCAGATTGAAGTTCGTTTGCTCCGAGAGTCGGATATCCCGGCTGCGCTGCGGCTCAAAAAGTTGGCCCAGTGGAACCAGACTGAGAATGATTGGCTGCGCTTACTTCGTCTTCAACCGAGTGGCTGCTTCTGCGCGACAATAGATGGCGACGTAGTGGCGACGACGACTACTACGACCTACGGGCATGAGCTCGCCTGGATCGGTATGGTTCTCGTTGACCCTAAACACCGCAAACTTGGAATCGCCACAAAGTTAATGCGCGTCGCGATTGAGTACTTGTCTAGAGCTGGGGTTACAACGATCAAACTGGACGCCACGCCGGCTGGTCGTTTGGTTTATGAGAATCTCGGTTTCAAAGAGGAGTCGTTGATCGAGCGTTGGGAAGGGATTGCCGGTGCGCGGGCCGTTGTTTGTTCGACTTTGGATACTGTGGCGCGCAGAGAAGCACTAGCCCTCGATCGCGATTCTTTCGGTGCAGATAGGTCTACCCTGATTGAGATGCTAATTGAAGACTCTTACGTCGCACCACTTTTTGCAACCGCAGCGGACGGGCAGTTGACGGGATATGCGCTTGCGCGGCATGGGAGTGCCGCTGTTTACGTCGGTCCTCTATTGGCGACGGACGCGGACGCGGCCACGACTCTTTTGGACGGGCTGCTCAGTCAGGTGTCGGGCAAGCATGTTTACATCGATATGAATACAAATTTTGAAGGAGCCCGGAAAATCCTAACCGAGCGTAGTTTTGTAAAGCAGCGCGATCTAATTCGCATGTTTTATGGGAAGGAGAGTAAGGCCGGTTCTTCCCCATCAATCTTCGCCATCGCCGGCCCGGAGATTGGCTGAGGTGGGATTGGGATCATTCACTACAGGACCGAGAAGCGGATCATTTTCCATTTGTCATTTGAGATTTTTCATTTGTCATCTATGAATAAGAAGCATTCTCTCCAGGCTTAATCGCAACAGAAGTCTCGCGCACAATCAGAGTTCTACTTTCAGACAAAAATGACCAAATGAAAAATCTCAAATGAAAAACGGAAAATGATCAGGAGTGAACATGGAATCTTCAGTAGGGACAGCAATCACCGCTCATGGGCTTATCGATAGATTTCGCGCCGATAAGCTCAATGTATACGTTTACGACTCAAGACCGAGAATGGGAGCTGCTGCGGCCGCCGTCGTAGCGGGGGAAATCCGCGGATTAATCGAAACGCGCGGCAGGGCGGTTGGAATCTTCGCGTCCGCGCCGTCGCAGAATGAATTTTTGGCCGCACTTGTCGAAACTTCCGGCATTGATTGGTCGCGAGTTGTTGGTTTCCATCTCGATGAGTATCTCGGGATGGACGATCGGGCGCCACAATCGTTCCGACGTTTTCTCATCGATCGTCTTGTCAGCAAAGTGGCACTGGGCGAATTTCACGGGCTGCGGGGTGAGGCCGAGGATGGAGCGGGGGAAAGCGAACGTTATAGCGAACTCCTTGCGGCTAACCCTCCCGACTTCGCCGTGCTTGGCATCGGCGAGAATGGTCATCTGGCCTTCATTGATCCACCGTTCTGCGATTTCGACGATCCGCAGCGGGTGAAGGTAGTCGAGCTTGATGAGATATGCCGCGCGCAGCAAGTAAATGATGGTGCGTTCGCAACTATTGACGACGTCCCGCGCCACGCTCTGTCCCTGACGATTCCAACCATTATGGCTCGTCCGAGGTTATTTGCAATTGTGCCTGGGCCGGCTAAACGGGAGGCAATTAAAAGTACTATCGAGGGCCCCGTGGCGACCACATGTCCGGCCTCCATTTTGCGCCGACACCCTAACGCGCATCTCTTCATTGATCGCGATTCGGCCTCGCTGGTATCACGACGCTGAAGAGAATTTAGATTTCGCGCGAGATAACCCTGGAGCGCAGCGGCATCAAGTTGTTTGTGCACCAGGATCCGCAACTTGTCCGATTAGGTCAGAGGGTGAATAACCCTTGCAGCTTAAACCATACTGCATAGGAGAACGGCATGGGCTCTTCAGTACAGACCATAGACTACATCGTGTTGGTCTGCTATCTGCTCTTGATGGCGGGGGTCGGCGCCTTCTTCATGCGTTTCATGCGGGTCGGAACGGATTTTCTCAAAGGCGGGAACCGCGTCGAGTGGTGGGTGGCGGGAATGGCCTCGTTCATGTCCGGCTTCTCGGTCTGGACCTTCACGGGTGGGGCCGGCTTTGCCTACCGCCAGGGCGTAATCGGAGTTTTCCTCATGGCGTTGGCGGTGCCTGCGTTTTTCTTCGGCTACATTGTTTTCGCTAAATGCTGGAGGCGCTCGCGCGTTACAACCGTGGTCGAGTACATCCGCAGCCGCTTCGGTGATGGCACGCATAAAACATTCTCCTGGTTGACTGGACCAAGTCAGCTAATGTTCGGCTCAGTCAGGCTCTTCGCACTCTCAAGCTTTATGTCCGTAGCGTTGGGAGTGCCAGTCGAGTACCTGGTAATTATCTGCGGCCTGGTGGTCCTCGCCTACACCTCGCTTGGGGGCTATTGGGCGGTCTGCTTCACGGACATGTTTCAGTTCATGTTTCTTTTTCCGATCGCCTGCATGCTAATGGTGCTGTCGCTTTCCAGCGTGGGCGGCTTCAGCAACTTTGCTGCCCACGCACCGCAAGGATTCTTCAATCCTCTCGCCGGAGAGTACGGCTGGTTGTTTCTCATCGTCTATACGATCTCTCAAACGACCGGCTACAACAATTTTGGCAACGCGCAACGATATTTCTGCGCCGACACTGAGCAGTCAGCAAAAAGGATCGCCATTCTTTGCATGATCCTCTTCACAATCGGAAGTGTCATTTTTTACCTGCCGCCCCTAATCGCGCGAGTAGCATTACCCGAACTCGGCACCACAGCCAACGGCTTAAGGCAGCCCTCGGAAGCCGCCTACATCGCAATGGGTATGCGCGTACTTCCGCCGGGAATGATCGGGGTGCTCCTGGCCGCGATGCTGGCTTCATCAATGGCTTCGTTGTCAGCCCATAACCACATCATCACCGGCATCTTCGCCAAGGACCTCTATCAAGGGTATCTGCGCAAGGACGCATCCGACCGCCACATGTTAACAGCAAGCCGGATTGCTTCTCTGGGTGTGGGTTTCGTGATGATTGGCTTCGCGCTGCTGTTTGCCCAGGGTGCGACCGGCATTTTCACGTTGCTCTTCATCCTCGAATCGATGTTCCTGATTCCGCTCGGCCTACCCCTGCTCTATGGCTTCCTGGTCAGGCGTGGCCCCTGGTGGTCGGCCGTTTGTGCATATGTCGTCGGTGCGATTACATCGCTATTTGTGAACTTCTATCTCAACCGCCATCTTGGTATGGGGTTGAATGAGACGTACCTGATTGGCATCCCGGCAATCACGACAACCGTGGCATTCTTCGTCCCCGTCATGCTGTTCAAACCAGCGGCCGAGGATGCTGAACGTGTCAGCTCTTTCTTCAAGAAACTCGATACGCCGATTAATACCGCCACTGAATTAGGAGCCACAGGTTTTTCAGGACGAGGCCAGCTGGACTTGGTCGGAAAAGTAACAACCGGAATGGGTCTGGCTTGTTTTTTGATCGTGCTGGTGAGCTCGCCGGGACGTGACCGTATGATCACAGCTATTTACGCCGTAGTCACAACGCTCGTCGGCTTAGCTTTCGTCGCCGCTGGTCGTGCGCCACAAACCTCCGCGCCGATACCGGAGGGAGCCGAGCCGGGTCTTGTGGCAGAAGAGAAGTGAGAGAGAGAGAGAGAGAGAGAGAGATAACGGATAGGAAGGGACATGATATTTGGGAGATTGGTTTCGATGAATGTGACGAAGGTCAGCAGCCTGGCGGTGCTATTACTTGTTACACACTTGCTTTTGCCAGTGAGCGCCTCGGCCTCCGTGGCACACGTCTGGGCCGTCAATGATGGCGAGAAAGTTGAGCGAGACGACCTCGACAACCCAAACAAGAGTGCCAACTCCGCCTGGGATGGCCACAAGATAAAAATCTTCGGGGCGCGAAACGAAATCATCGCCTTCCAGGTGATCGTAGAAGCTGGATCGGACGGAGTACAACAGTTGACTGTGTCGCTGCCCGAGCTTCGTCAGCAAAGCGGCAGGGCCAGGATCACATACGCGCCACCCGCGCTCGACCCAACGAACTATGTGGGACGACCGATTCAACTATTCTCCATCAACTACATGAAGGTGGCGATGGCTTCTCACGCCGACTGGGTGTTTAAGCCCGGCTCCCTCGCTGCTCCGAAGGACCCGACGGGGTGGAAACCGGTGCAGTTGGTTTCCGAGAATGCAAAGGTTGGCCGTGGCGGCTTTCCGCTTCAGGTTGGACCCTCGCAGAACCAGGCGGTTTGGATCGAAGTCTATACCAACAAAACTCTTCCGGCCGGCATTTATAGCGGGCAAATCAGTGTCAACGCGGATGGTCGGAGGCAGACGATCCCAATTGAGCTGGAGCTCTTTGATTTCACGTTGCCCGACCGGAACAGCATGGACGCGATGGTCTACTACGAAAGTTTGCAGCCCGTCATGTATCAGGGGCGCAACCTCGATGCGGAATACAACCGCTTTGCACATCGCCAGCGGGTCGAACTTGTTCACGAGTACAATATTGAAACGGCAACCGCAGCGATGGGGCTTTTTAACGGCCAGGCCTTTACGAAAGCATTCGGCTATGAGGGGCCCGGAGAAGGTGTCGGAAACCGAATAATCCCACGCACATTCTACGGGCCAGGCAAAGATTTCGATGAACGCGTAAGCGCCTGGCGACACGCCGACGAGTGGATGACTTTCATCACGCAAAAGTTCCCTGACGCGGTGACCTTCCTTTACCTGCCAGACGAGCCTGGAAGGTCGGAGTATGCTTACATTCGCAAACTCGCCGACAACCTTCATTCCAATCCAGGACCGGGAAAAGCCTTGCCGGCATTCGTAACCAAACGCTTCGTGAAAGAACTCGATGGTTCGATCGACATCTGGGATACCGGACCGCTTGGCTACGACATCGGGCGCGCAATAGAGGAACGCTCACGCGGTCATAAATATTGGATCTATAACGGCGGACGCCCAGCAGCCGGCGCCATCGTGATCGACGCGCCGGCCACTGATCCGCGCGCAACAATCTGGGCCTGCTTCAAGCATGGCGTAGACAATTATTTCTTCTGGCATGGCGTTCACTGGCAACACAATCGGCAGAAGGCGGGCGAGCGCCGACAGGATGTGTGGGCCAACCCAATCACTTTCGACAATCGCGGGCAGCCAAACAAACCAGTAAACGATCAGGGCTATATTAACGGCGACGGAGTACTCATGTACCCTGGCGAAGAAAAACTGCATCCCGATCAAGACCGTGGTATAGCAGGACCTATTAATACTATTCAGCTCGCAAACTTCCGGCGTGGTCTGCAGGACCATCTTTACCTGACGCTCGCGCGCCAGCTGGGTGTGAACTCGCTGATCAATGACGAACTGCAAGCGGTTGTTCCGCGTGTCTTCTCCGACGCTAAGGGGACGGTTGGCTTTGCCGAGACGGGCAATGAGTACGAGGGCGCGCGTTACAGGCTCGCGCAGGCAATCGCACAACAGAAGAATCGCAAAAAGTAGCAGCCCCCTGGATACGCTCCAACCCGCGAAGCGGGTGGCGGCATAAAGCCTGGGGTGGAGCGCAGCGGAACCCCAGGGGACGATCGACGGATGAGAAACAGAGCCCACGAAGTGGGCGGCAGTGGCCTAGTGAAGAGCGGTTGATGCTAGGGGATGACGTGTATCTGACAATTTTTATCGTTCCCGCTGTCGCCCGTTCCACGGGCTCGAAATCAATGTACGTTTTGCACCTGGGGTTCCGCTGCGCTCCACTCCAGGCTTTATGCTCTCGCCCGCTCCGCGGGCTGAGGCAATGCAATCGCTCACTGACTTTTTAAAAGCTTCCTTTTAGTCTGTGAGCTCACTTGGATGTACTTAACGAGTCGGTGAGACCAAAGATGAAGTTGGCGTTTTCAACACTTGGGTGCCCGGATTGGGAGCTTGAGAGGATCGCACAAGCTGCTCGCGCTTACGGCTATGCGGCTATTGAGCTGCGCGCAATCGGCGGCGATCTTGACCTGCTCAAGCGGCCCGAGTTCCAACCGGGAACAGTTGAGACAACGCGTCGTTGGCTAGCTGACCAGACTCTCTCAATCTGTTGTGTTGACACTTCATGCACGTTTGATTCCCGAGACGCGAACGAGCGAAGCAAGCAGGTCGAGGTAGCTCTCAGGCACGCTGAACTCGCCGCCGCTCTCGGTGCGCCGCTCATACGCATTTTCCCTGACAAAATTCAGGCAGGTGCAATGCGGAATGAGACGCGCGACAACATCGCCGCATGTCTGCATGAAGTTGCGCACCGTAGTCCTTCCGGCGTGCGCGTCGGATTAGAGACGCATGGCGACTTTGCCCGCGGCTACATCGCGGCGGAGATTATGAGGCTCGCGAATCATCCGAATGTAGCGCTTATCTGGGACGTTGCGAATTCGGTTGCAGCAGGAGATTCCATTGAAGAATCAGCACGTGAAGTCGGTCGCTATCTCGCGCACGTCCATCTGCGCGACGTGAGTGCGGTTAAGGGTCAGGAGCACTGGTTGCCCGTACTCGCAGGGCGCGGCGTAGTTTCGTTTGCAGCGGCGGTGAACGTGCTTTGCGAGTTGAACTACAAGGGTTACATCAGTTTTGAGTGGGAGAAATACTGGCACCCAGAGATAGAGGAACCGGAAGTCGCGTTGCCGGATTTCGTTAAAGCCTTGAAGGCGATCTTCGAGGGAGGAGCGGCAGCTGAACGTATCAATGCCGCGTTATCTCCTTAAGGCGTGATGATGAAGGGAGACAGGCAGGGCAAAGTTGACCAGGCAAGCACGGAGACCCGTGGGCCCGCCCGGCCGCACGTGCTGGTGCTCGCGAGCGACGTGCTCTTCTCACACTTCTTTTCCGAAACTGCGCGCGCTCGCTTGAGCGAAGTCGCTGAGTGGTCTCAACACGCCGGGCGCGACGACTCACCGCAGTTACGCGTGGAGATCGCCCAGGCCGACGTGCTTATGACGACGTGGCATTCGCCCTTTCTGCAAATGGACATGTTTGGGACGCGACCCCGTGTGCGCCTCATCGCGCATTGCGGTGGCGAAGTAAAGTCACGGCTGGAGGAGGGGATTCTCGATCACGTCACCGTGACAAACGCAGCGGAGCCGATGGCGGCACCCGTTGCAGAAATGGCACTGGCACTGATGCTGGCGCTCGTTCGCAGACTTCCTGATTATGCAGCGGAGATGCGGGCCGGAGTGGTCAGAACAAACGAGTACGTGAGCAGTGGCGAGACAGTGCGTGGTCGGAAAGTGGGCCTGATTGGTTTCGGTCGCATCGGCAGAGCTTTCGCGCGGCTCGTCGAACCGCTGGGTGTCGAACTCCTCGTGACCGATCCTTGCTGCACTGCCGCCACGGTCGCCGCGCACGGGGGAAAGTTATTGGGCTTGGATGAACTCCTGAGTTCATGCTCAGTTGTTGTCCTGGCAGCTGGATTGACGCCCGAGACTCGGAATCTTTTGGACAAGCGGCGGCTCGCCCTCATGCCCGACGGCGCATACCTTATTAATGTTGCCCGCGGTGGACTGGTTGATATGGATGCTCTCCTGGAGGAGTTGCGCAAAGCCCGACTAACGGTGGCGCTGGACGTGACCGATCCGTTCGAGCCCCTGCCGTCAGATCACGAACTCCGCCGAATTCCAAATGCACTGCTCACGCCGCACATTGCGGCAGGCGGCATCGAAATGCGTCGTGCTATTGGCGCGGTAGCGGTCGAAGAAGTGGTGCGTTTCTGTAAAGGCGAGGAACAGGAGAATGTTGTTACGCGCGACATGTTGGCGACGATGACCTGAACGAACCGCAGGAATTATTTAGCTTTCAGGTTTCAAGTCAAAGCGTTGAACTAAGCTCTTTTGTTAAAGGACCGAATTTTGACCGCGAGCCAAACCACTACGGCGCAGCTTATTGGCGTTAAGCGCGTAACGCTCCATCGCCTTCGCGTGCCGCTCATTGAGCCTTTTCGCATCAGCAACGGCACCATCGCTGAGAAGGACACGATTCTTGTCGAGGTCAAATCTGACGAGGACGTTGTTGGCTGGGGCGAGGCTTCGCCAATGTCCGGTTCGTTTTATTCTGCCGATACGCCCGATAGTGCCTGGGCGGCGCTCAGCAAACGGTTGATCCCCGAACTGCTCCGCGACGCAGTGGTCGACGTGGAAAATTTTTATCAGAGGTTGCGCGCGCAGCCAGGCGACGCTTTTGCCAAGGCGGGACTGGAGGGTGCGTTGTGGGATGCTTACGCAAACACACTAGGCGAGCCGTTGTGCGAATTACTTGGTGGGCGGGCGCAACCTGTCGGGTCGGGCGTGGCCATCGGCATTTACGATCAAGTTGCCGAGTTGCTCGAGCGCGTCGAGCGCTATACAGCCGAAGGCTACCAGCGCGTGAAAATCAAGATTGAACCTGGTTGGGATGTCGAACCGGTCGCGGCAGTGCGCTGGCGCTTTCCGAACTTGCCGTTAATGGTTGACGCTAACGCTGCTTACACGATTGCAGACGCCGCGGTGTTTCGTGAGTTGGATGCTCAGCGCCTGATGATGATCGAGCAGCCGCTCGCACGCGAGGCACATGCGGAAGCGGCAGAGCTGCAGCGGCAGTTGCGCACGCCGTTATGCGCCGACGAGTCTGCCGAGTCGAGTGAAGCGCTGGAGTCCCTGATTGCGAGGAACGCGGCACGCATCATCAACATCAAGGTGCAGCGAGTTGGGGGCTTGAGCGAAGCGCGTCTGATGCTTAAAAGAGCGCGCGCCGCGGGGCTGGAATGTTGGGTAGGAACTATGCCTGAATTGGGCGTGGCCTCCGCTCAAGGGCTACACCTGGCTACGCTCGATGGGTTCACTTACCCGACCGACATCGAGGCTTCCGCACGTTGGTATGTTGATGATGTGATCAATCCGTTCATCGAGATCGACGCGCGGGGTTACATACAA
>WNGB01002665.1_pt1 | contig 28667 bp, 26 predicted proteins | sample 5400681 | NCBI WGS metagenome assembly WNGB01 (sample SAMN13153367, study PRJNA577476) | soil metagenome | isolation source: 115 cm soil or saprolite under grassland replicate 2 | place: USA:California | collected 2016-06-15
CGGCGATCGCGGGCAGCTCGGCGACCAGGTCGCCGGCGAAGGTCAGCTCCCGGGCCGCGGCCGCCGGCGACAGCCGCCGGGCCAGGCCGAGCTGCTCGGGGATCCCGCGGCCGCGCCGCGAGGCCCGCACCCCGGCCGCAACCTGCGCGGCGACCTGGGAGGCGGCGAACGCCACGGTCTCCCGGGCCTGCGCGGCCGCGACCGCACCCCGCAGCCGCTCCAGGGCCGCGATCCGATCGATCCGCTCCACGTCATCGACCGCCGCCGGCAGCGCACCCAGCCGGTCCACCAGCGCGGTCAACTCGGCCACCACGCCCGCCACCGTCTTGGCCGACGGCGCCGCGCCCGGCGGCAGGCCGGCCGAGCCCGCGCGCGTCGGCGCGGAGGCGGCGGTCGGGGTGGAATCGATCATGTCTTCGACTATAGATCACGCCTCCGACAGTTTCTGAAACTAGACGATCACCCGCCGCTACGGAGGCGAGTTCCCTCCCCGGCACAGAAACCCGAAGATGTCAGTCGGGCTGCGAGTCCCCGGCGGCTTCGGTGTTGGGGACGAACGGTTGCGGGGAGCGGCGACGGCGACGGCCGGCGCGGCTGTTCAGGAGGCGGCTGGCCATCTCGGCGGGCAGGAAGGCGTCCATCACCGAGCCGACGAGCGAGCGCATGTGGTCGGGGTTGACGCCGCGGATCACTACGTCGTCGCCGACCAGGATGTCGAAGCCGCCGTCTGTACGGACGGCCTTCAGCGTCGCCCGGTCGCTCAGGTGGATCTCGATGTTGCGCCGATCCGGACCGGGCGTGTCGTGGGAATCCTCGTCGGACACCCGTCCGATGGTACGACTACCCTGCCGCTATGTCGGAGGAGCATGCACCCATACCTGGCGGGTCCGGGACCCTGTTCGCGATCGGCGGCGCCGAGGACAAGCTCAAGAAGCGCACCGTGCTTCGGGCTTTCGTCGAGGCGGCGGGTGGCGAGGACGCCCACATCGTGGTGGTCCCGACCGCGTCCGCGCTGGGCCCCGAGGTGGTCAGCGTGTACGCCGCGCTGTTCACCGCGCTCGGCGCCCGTGAGGTGACCTCCGTCCGGCCGGAGACCCGGGCCGACGCGGACGACCCGTCGTACGTCGAGGCGTTGTCCGAGGCCACCGGCATCTTCATGACCGGCGGCAACCAGCTCAAGCTCAGTGGCGTGGTCACCGGTACGGCGTTCGGCAAGGCGATCGTCGCGGCCCATGAGCGCGGCGCCACCGTGGCGGGCACGTCGGCCGGTGCCAGCATCCTCGCGGAGCACATGATCGCCTTCGGACAACCGGGTACGACGCCACGCCAGCGGATGAGTCAGCTGGCGGGTGGTCTCGGGCTGATCAGGGGCGCCATCGTCGACCAGCACTTCGGCCAGCGGAACCGGTACGGCCGGCTGCTCGCGCTCGTCGCCCAGTCCCCCGCGCTGCTCGGGATCGGCGTGGACGAGGACACCGCGGCGGTGATCCGCGGCGACCTGCTCGAGGTGATCGGCCGTGGCGCGGTGACGATCTTCGACGCGCGCGCCGTGACGTCGAACGCGCACGTCGCCAAGCGGACCGCGGCGATCCTGGCGTCGGGCGTGACGCTGCACGTACTGCCGGCGAGTTCCGCGTTCGACCTGCGTACCCGCACGCTGGTCGGGTTCGGCACCGAGCCGGGCGCGGACGACGTGGCCGGCATGCAGGCCGCCGAGCAGGATCTGCGCGGCCTCGCCTCCCGGATCGCCGCCGAGGGCGTATCGCCGCGGTACTACGCGGAGCGCCGCCGCCGGGCCAGCAAGCGCCAGCCACGGCGCAAGGACGGAACGACCTCATGACCGAGACCACCGTGACCACTTCCGCCACCGGCCCCGCGCCGGACCTCACGATCGTCGAGACCCGGGTCTACCGCGGCCCGAACGTGTGGAGCTACGACCCCTGTATCCACCTGGTCGTCGACCTCGGCTCGCTCGAGGACTTCCCGTGCGACACGATCCCGGGTTTCGCCGACCGGCTGCTGAACAACCTGCCGCGCCTGGACCAGCACCACTGCTCGCGCGACAAGAAGGGCGGCTTCGTCGAGCGGCTGTACGAGGGCACCTGGCAAGGCCACATCGCCGAGCACGTCGCGCTGCAGCTGCAGCAGGAGGCCGGCCACGACATGCGGCGCGGCAAGACCCGCGCGGTGAAGGGGATGCGCGGGCGCTACAACATCATCTACGCGTACGCCGACGAGACGGTCGGCCTGGCCGCGGGTGAGCTCGCCGTACGGCTGGTGAACCATCTCGTGGTGCCGGAGCCGGACTTCGACTTCACCGTGGAGCTGGAGCGGTTCATCAAGCTCGCCGAGCGGGCCGCGTTCGGCCCGTCCACACAGGCGATCGTCGACGAGGCGGTGTCGCGCGACATCCCGTGGATCCGGCTGAACACCCGCAGCCTGGTGCAGCTCGGCCAGGGCGTGCACGCGGAGCGGATCCGGGCCACGATGACGTCGCGGACCAGCTCGATCGCGGTCGACGTCGCCACCGACAAGAACCTGACCACCCGGCTGCTCGCCTCCGCCGGCCTGCCGGTGCCGCGGTCGGAGTCGGTGACCACCGTCGACGAGGCGGTGCGGGTCGCCAACAAGATCGGCTACCCGGTGGTCTGCAAGCCCCTGGACGGCAACCACGGCCGCGGTGTGTGCCTCGACCTCCAGGACGCCGACGCGGTCCGGGAGGCGTTCCCGATCGCCTCCGAGCAGTCGCGCCGCGGGCACGTGATCGTGGAGACGTTCGTCACCGGCAAGGACTACCGGTGCCTGATCATCAACGGCCGGATGGAGGCGATCGCCGAGCGCGTCCCGGCGCACGTGATCGGCGACGGCAAGCACTCGGTCGCCGAGCTCGTCGAGATCACCAACGCCGATCCGCGTCGCGGTGTCGGGCACGAGAAGGTGCTGACCCGGATCACCGTGAACAACGCCGCGACCGAGCTGGTCCGCGGCCAGGGCTACGAGCTGGACGACGTGCCGGAGCCCGGCACGATGGTGAAGCTCACGCTGACCGGCAACATGTCCACCGGCGGGATCTCGATCGACCGGACCTTCGAAGCGCATCCGGAGAACGTCGAGATCGCCGAGGAGGCCGCGCGGATGATCGGCCTCGACATCGCCGGCATCGACTTCATCTGCCCGGACATCGCCGAGCCGGTCCGCGAGACCGGCGGCGCGATCTGCGAGGTGAACGCCGCGCCGGGGTTCCGGATGCACACGCACCCGACGATCGGCGACCCGCAGTACATCGCGAAACCCGTGGTGGACATGCTGTTCCCGCCGGGCACGCCGAGCCGGATCCCGATCGTCGCGGTCACCGGCACCAACGGCAAGACCACCACCGCGCGGATGATCAGCCACGTCTTCAAGGGCATCGGCCGCAAGGTCGGGATGACATCGACCGACGGCATCGTGATCGACGAGCGGCTGGTGATCCGTGCCGACGCGTCCGGACCGAAGTCGGCGCGGATGGTGCTGCAGAACCCGCGGGTGGACTTCGCGGTGTTCGAGGTGGCCCGCGGCGGCATCCTGCGCGAGGGACTGGGCTACCAGCGCAACGACGTGGCCGTGGTGCTCAACATCGAGGCCGACCACCTCGGCATGCGCGGCGTCGAGACGCTCGAGCAGCTCGCGGACGTGAAGGCGGTGCTGGTCGAGGCGGTGCCGCGGACCGGCGCCGCGGTGCTGAACGCCGACGACCCGCTGGTGCGGCGGATGCGCCGCAAGTGCAAGGGCGAGGTGGTCTGGTTCAGCATGGCCGAGGCCGGCAGCGAGGTCCGCGACGACATCGACACGCACTGCCGGCACGGCGGCAAGGCTGTGGTGCTGGACCGCTCCGAGCTCGGCGACATGATCGTCGTCAAGCACGGCCGCCGGTCCATGCAGCTCGCCTGGACACATTTGCTTCCGGCAACGTTCGGCGGCAAGGCGATGCTGAACGTGCAGAACGTGATGGCCGCGGCCGCCGCCGCGTTCGCCGCCGGCGCCCCGCTGCACGACATCCGTCAGGGCCTGCGGACCTTCTCCACGTCGTACTACCTCTCCCCCGGACGGCTGAACGAGATCGACGTGGACGGCCGCACCGTGATCGTCGACTACTGCCACAACGCCCCCGCGATGCGGATGCTCGGCGACTTCGTCGACAAGCTCGGCGACACCCTCGGCGCGTCCTCGGAGGCGTCCCGGCCGTCCCGGATCGGCGTGGTCGCGACCGCCGGCGACCGGCGCGACTCGGACATGCGCGAGCTCGGCGCCGCCGCGGCCACGCACTTCGACGTGGTGGTCGTCCGGGAGGACTCGCGACTGCGCGGACGCAAGGCCGGCGAGGTCGCGGAACTGGTAGTCGACGGTGTCCGGGCGGAGATGGAGAACGGCGCCCGCTGCCGCCGGGTGGAGACCGTGCTGGACGAGATCGACGCGGTCCGGCACGCGCTGGCCCAGTCGAACCCGGGCGACCTGGTGGTGCTCTGCGTGGACCAGCACAAGACTGTACTCGCGGAACTGGAGGCGGTCTCGCACGTCGCGCAGGCGGGTTCTCGCTCGCACGACGAGGGCGGCGACCCGGACTTCGTCCCGGCCGAGCCTGCCGCGGAGGATGCCGCCATCGAGGAGACCGAGCCGCAGCCGGAGGACGTCGTACCGCTGGAGGCCGCGACCGGGGCGTGAGAGTCAGGCGGCGTTGCGGCGCGGGATCAGCCGGCGGCGCGGCTCGGGGCGGTCGAACCAGTCCAGGTCGTCGGGGATGAAGGCGTCGTTGCTGCGCGGGTCGTACGGCACCTCCGGCTCGGCCGGCGGCAGCGCGCGGATCTTCAGCGCCACGATCATCACGCCGAGGAACACCGCCACCACCAGCCACGACCAGTACGTCGCGAGGAACGGCCGGAACGCGTCCAGGAACCCGGTCGTGGCGACGTCGGCGATCTCGTCCCGGTCCGGCCGGCCGTGATCGAACGCGTCCGCGACCGTGCCCGCCGCGGTCAGGAAGGCGAACCCCGACAGGTACGACGCGGCCACCAGCGGCCAGGACGGAATCGCCGGCAAGCCGGACCGCCAGCACGCCACGTACAGCAGCAGCGCGAACCCGATCGCGATCATGAAGCCGTTCAGCTCCGTGACCGAGAACCAGGCGTCGAGCCGCCGCCCGGGCAGCAGCGCGTAGTACGCGACCGGGATGCCGGCCGCCACCGCGGCCGCCACCGACCGCCGCGAGCCCACCGCCCCCAGTACGGCGGCCAAACCCGTTGCCACCAGCAACGCGATCAGCACCTGCCGCTGCTCGTCGTACGACGGCAGCGGCGACTGGACCCGGCGGGCCAGCAGCCACAACCCGGTGCCGAGGGCAACGGTCAGCGGGACCGCGAGCCGCAGCCGCCGGACCACCAGCCCGGCCACGACACCGCCGACGGCGCCGCCGACCACGACGACGTCGGAGCCCGCGCCGGTCAGCGGCAGCAGCTCACGCTCCGACCACGGCGCCATCGCGTCCTGCGCCCCGAAGAACCAGGGGCCGAAGCCGCTGACGTACCAGAGCACGGCCGCGCACGGGACCGCCCAGAGTGCACGCGTCATGCCGCACCTCCGTCAGCCCCACCTCTGTCAGGGGCGTGCTCTCTCGACCTTGCCCTTCAAGGTCTCCGGTGTGTCGACGGTAGCCCCTAGATCCCGCAACCAGGCGTCAAGACGCGCCCGATCCTGCAGACACATCACCGCGACCACGTCGTCGGGCTTGGCCTCGGCGACCAGCGCCTGCGTCGCCTCGAGCTCACTCGGGTAGGCATCGACCTCCTCGACACCCACCGACGCGGCGGCCTCGCGGAACACCACCTCGATCTCGTCCGGGTCGCGGCCGCGGAGGTACTTCGTCTTGTGCCCGATCGCGATCCGGTCCGTGGCCCGCGCGGCCATCACGCCCATCGCGGTCACCATGTCGTCGGCGCGGTCCCCCGGCGTGCCGACCGCGAGCATCATCCGGCCGGCGGCCGGACGGATCGCCGTCATGATCTCCAGCAGCGCCTCGAGACCGGCCTCGTTGTGCGCCAGGTCGATGATCGCGGTCACGCCGTCGAGGCTGTAGACGTTCATCCGGCCCGGGTTCAGCTCCGGCCCCGGCGCGAACGACGTCAGCCCCTCGACGACCGCCGGCTGCGGCAGGCCCAGGCCGAGCGCCGCGGACGCCGCCGCCAGCGCGTTCTCGACGTTGTAGTGCGACAGCCCGGCCAGCGTCATCGGTACGTCGACCACCTTGGCCAGCGCGACCGGATCCGCCGAGACGCCGAGCACGGTGATCCAGCCGTCGATCACGGTGGTCGCCCGGCCGCCCTCGGCCAGCACCGTGCGGATCGACGGCGAGTCCGGGTCGCGGGAGAACACCCAACACTTCGCCGGCGAGCCGAGCCGCATCGCGAACGTGCGCGGGTCGTCGCCGTTCACCACGCACCAGCCGCGCGGCCGGGTGATCTTGGTGACGACCGCCTTCACCTCGGCGAGCTGGTCGATCGTCTCGATGCCGCCCAGCCCGAGGTGGTCGGCGGAGATGTTCGTGACCACCGAGACGTCGTTGTACGCGACACCGACACCGCGGCGCAGGATCCCGCCGCGGGCGGTCTCGGTGACCGCGAGCTGCAGGCCCCGGTGCTTGAGGATGCGCGCCGCGCCGCCCGGCCCCGAGTAGTCGCCCTCCTCGACCATCTCGCCGTCGATGTAGATGCCGTCGGTGCTGGTCCAGCCGACGTGCAGGCCGGCCTTCAGCGCGATGTGCGCGATCATCCGCGACGTCGTGGTCTTGCCGTTGGTGCCGGTGACCGCGACCACCGGGATCCGCGGCCGCAGCGTCGGCGGCGCCTTGCCCTCGGGCGTGTCGTGCACCCGCCGCGCGGCCGCGGCCAGCCGCGCCGGCAGGTCGTCCGCGCCGAACGCGTCGACCAGCTCGGCGACCGCCTCCGCGAGCGCCTTCGCACGCTGCTCGTGCGCCCACGGGAAGGCGACGATCAGCTGCCGTACGTCGGCCCCGGGGCGCACCCGCACGCCGAGCCGGGTGATTCCCGCCTCGCGCGCCAGGCGTCGTACCAGCTTGGTCAGGACGCGGTAGGCGAACCGCTGCCGGAAGCCGGTGCCGGCCCGGCCGGGACGGGTCGCGCCGAGGCCGAGGGCGGCCGCGTAGGCCTTCGCCGCCGGCGCCGGGGCGTCGGTGAGGGCGGAGATGTCGAGCGTGAGCCGGACGGCCGCGCGGGTGAAGTAGAGGTTGGCTCCGTCGAGCATCCGCAGCTCGACCAGGGACGTGCTCACCTGCGCTCAGGCGCCCATCGCGTGGTAGCCGCCGTCGACGTGCACGATCTCGCCGGTGGTGCCCGGGAAGAAGTCGCTCAGCAGGCCGACGACGGTGCGGCCGGTCGGCTCCATGTCGGTCGGGTCCCAGCCCAGCGGGGCCCGCTCCAGCCACGGCTCCTCGAACTTCTCGAAGCCCGGGATCGCCTTCGCCGCGATCGTCTTCAGCGGCCCGGCGGACACCAGGTTGCAGCGGATCCCCTTCGGGCCGAGGTCGCGCGCGAGGTACCTCGACGTGGACTCCAGCGCCGCCTTCGCCACGCCCATCCAGTCGTACCCCGGCCAGGCCACGGTCGCGTCGAAGGTGAGACCGACGACACTGCCGCCGGGACCCATCAGCGGCAGGCAGGCCATGGTCAGGGCCTTGAGCGAGTACGCCGAGATGTGCAGCGCGTTCGACACGTCGTCCCACGGGCCGTCGAGGAACTTGCCGCCGAGGATCGTCTCCGGGTTGCCGAAGGCAATCGAGTGCACGACGCCGTCGAGGCCGTCGACGTGTTCGCGCACCTGGTCGGCGAGGCCGGCGAGGTGGTCGGCGTTGGTCACGTCCAGCTCGAGCACGGGCGGTTCGACGGGTAGGCGTTTGGCGATCCGCTTGGTGATGCCGAGCGCCCGGCCGAAGTTCGAGATCAGCACGGTCGCGCCCTGTTCCTGCGCCACCTTGGCGGTCGCGAAACCGATCGAGCTGTCGATCGTGACCCCGGCGACCAGGATCCGCTTACCGTCGAGAATGCCCACTGCGTTGCCTTTCAGTTGATGAGCGGATCAGTGCCCCATGCCCAGGCCGCCGTCGACGGGGATGACGGCGCCGGTGATGTAGCCGGCCTCCTCCGACGAGATCCAGCGGACCACCGCGGCGATCTCCTCGACCGAGGCGTACCGGCCGAGCGGGATCTGGCCGAGGTACTGCTTGCGGGTCTCCTCCGGCAGCTCGGCGGTCATTTCGGTCTCGACGAAGCCGGGCGCGACCACGTTCGTGGTGATGCCGCGGCTGCCGAGCTCGCGCGCCATCGAGCGGGCCATGCCCACCAGCCCGGCCTTGCTGGCCGCGTAGTTGACCTGGCCCGGCGAGCCGAGCAGGCCGACCACGGACGAGATCAGCACGATCCGGCCCTTGCGCTGGCGCAGCATGCCCTTGGCGGCGCGCTTCGCGACCCGGAACGAGCCGGTCAGGTTGGTGTCCAGCACGCTCGTCCAGTCGTCGTCGCTCATCCGCAGCAGCAGCGTGTCCCGGGTGATGCCGGCGTTCGCCACCAGCACCTCGACCGGCCCCTGCGCCGCCTCGATCTCGACGAACGCCGCCTCGACCTGCTCCGCGTCCGTCACGTCGCACTTCACACCGAGGTAGCCCGCGGGCGGCTCACCGCTGCGGTAGGTCACCGCGACCTTGTCGCCGGCGTCGGCGAACGCCTTCGCGATCGCCGCACCGATCCCGCGGTTTCCCCCGGTCACCAGCACTGACCTGCCCACGCGCCCTCCATTGCCAACGGATCCGACCACGCCCGAACGCTATCGTCGTACCGCCCGGTACGACGAACGGGATCTCCCGATCCGCTATGCCACTCGTCACAAGGACGAGGTTCAGGAGTCTTCCAGCCGGAAGCCGACCTTCATGGTGACCTGGACGTGGTCGATCGCGTTGTCGACCAGGTGGCCGCGGATCTCGCTGACCTCGAACCAGTCGAGGTGCCGCAGGGTCTCGCCGGCCCGGCGGATGCCGTTGCTGATCGCGGCGTCGACGCCATCGGTCGAGGTGCCGACGATCTCCGTCACGCGGTAGGTCCGGTCGGTCATGAGCTTCGCCCTTCCCTCGTGGTACTGGCGGCGCCGGACGGCGCCGGACGGCGTACCGTGGTTTGGAAGGAGGATAGATGTCGCAGCATGGTTGGCGGGGCCGCCGGGCCGAGGACGAGCAGGTGGTCTCGGTGACCGACGCGCTGCCCGGCCACTCGGAGGATCTGGACAGCCGCATCGTCCGGTACGCGTGGATGATGTCGATCCGGATCGTCTGCTTCGTGCTGGCGGTGCTGACGCCGTCGCCGTGGCGCTGGATGTTCGTCGTGGGTGCCGTGTTCCTGCCGTACGTCGCGGTCGTGATGGCCAACGCACAGCGCAGCAGGACCGCCGTCGCGCCGCGGTTGTTCGTCGGAAAACCCCGTCGCCAGATCGACACGAAATCTTGATACGGCCTAGGACTGGATTCGCGGCTGATATCCGTGTCAGAATCTGCGGCGTGCTCTGAATCGCAGGAGCGAGGCAGAGTATGAAGATGCGGCGTCGGACGGCTCCCCCCGTGGCTGTCCGACGTCGCTTCTTTTTCTGCCCTGCAAGGGCATCGAACGTTCCAAGAGGAGCTCGATGAGCGATATCCCGATCTGCTCGGCGAGGGGGTGCCGGAACCCGGCCACCTGGCAGCTGCTGTGGAACAACCCCAAGCTGCACACGCCCGACCGCCGCAAGATCTGGACGGCCTGCGACGAGCACAAGGAGTCGCTCTCGGACTTCCTCGGCCGCCGCTCCTTCCTGCGCGAGGTGGAGCCGCTAACCGCCGATCGCTGACATCGGGCGGTCCGGCTGCAGGAAGCTCGGATCGTCGATGCCGTGCCCCGGCAGCTTTCCGCGCACCGCGGCCCGCCACCGGTCCGCGAGCTCGGCGTCGGACGCGCCTGACCGCAGCGGTGTGCGCAGGTCGGACTCGGTGCGGGCGAACAGGCAGTCGCGGACCTGGCCGTCGGCGGTGAGCCGGACCCGGTCGCAGGCCCCGCAGAACGGCCGCGTCACGGACGCGATCACGCCGACCACCGCCGGCCCGCCGTCCACCAGGTACGTCTCGGCCGGCGCGCTGCCGCGCAGCCCCTCGTCGACCGGCTCGAGCGTGAACCGCTCCCCCAGCCGCGCCAGGATCTCCTCCGCGGTGACCATCCGGGACCGCTGCCAGCCGTGCTGCGCGTCCAGCGGCATCTGCTCGATGAACCGCAGCTCGTAACCGTGGTCGAGGCAGAACCGCAGCAGCTCGCAGACCTCGGCGTCGTTGACGTCGCGCATCAGCACCGCGTTCACCTTCACCGGCGCCAGCCCCGCGCGCGCCGCCGCCTCCAGGCCGGCCAGTACGTCGTCGAGCCGGTCGCGCCGGGCGATCTCGCGGAACGTCTCGGCGCGGATCGTGTCCAAACTCACATTCACCCGGTCGAGACCGGCGGTGGCGAGCGGGCCGGCCAGGCGGCCCAGCCCGATCCCGTTCGTCGTCAGCGACACCTGCGGACGCGGCTTCAGCGCCGCGGTGCGGGCCACGATGCCGGTCAGCCCGCGGCGCAGCAGCGGCTCGCCGCCGGTGAACCGGACCTCGTCGACCCCGAGCCGCTCGACCGCGACCCGGACCAGCCGGACCACCTCGTCGTCGGTGAGCTGCTCCGGCTTCGGGAGCCAGGCCAGCCCCTCCTCGGGCATGCAGTACGTGCACCGCAAGTTGCAGCGGTCCGTCAACGACACCCGCAGGTCGGTCGCCACCCGGCCATGACCGTCGAGCAACGAGCCGTTCATGATTCGCGTCACGTGCACCTGGCCCTTCCGCGTTCCAGCCTACGTGCAGGAGCTAGGTTCGAGAGATGCACCGTCTGCTGACCGGACGCTGGGTCGCCTTCACCCTCGTGGTGCTGGCGCTGGCCGGCGTCTTCGTGCAGCTCGGCCGCTGGCAGCTGCACCGGCTCGACGAGCGTGAGCAGCGCAACGCCGTCACCCGCGCGAACCTGGCCGCGGCGCCCGCCCCGGTCGACGAGGCGCTCGGCCCGGACCGCCGGGTTGCCCGCGACAACGAGTGGCGCAGCGTGCGGGTCACCGGCCGGTACGACGCGCAGCACCAGATCGTGGCTCGCTACCGCAACGTCAAGGACCGGCCCGGTTTCGAGATCGTCACCCCGCTGCTGCTCGAGGACGGGACCGCGATCCTGGTCGACCGCGGATTTGTGCCGCGGGCAACGAACTCGTCCGACCTGCCCGCCGTACCCGAGCCGGTGGCCGGGACGGTCAGCGTGACCGGCAAGCTGCGGCACAGCGAGCACGGCGCGGACAACGCGACCAGGCCCGTGAACGGGCAGGTGCGGCTGATCAACGCGCCGGCGATCGCCGCGTCGACGGGACTGCGGCTGCCCGACGGGTATATGACGGTGGACGAACAGATACCAGCGCCGGGCGCCGGCCTTTCCGGGCTGCCGTTGCCGGAGCTCGACAGCGGGCCACACTTCTTCTACGCGTTGCAGTGGTTCTTCTTCGCGCTGCTGGCTCTCGGCGGGCTGGTGTACTTCGCAAGAGAGGACGTCCGGGGTGGCCGCACCGAGGGCGACACGGCGGATCGAGAACTACGCGCTGATCGGGGACATGCAGACCGCGGCGCTGGTCTCGGTTGACGGCTCGATCGACTGGCTCTGCCTGCCGCGTTTCGACTCCCCGGCCTGCTTCGCCGCGCTGCTCGGCAGCGACGAGAACGGCCACTGGCGGATCGCGCCGCGGGACGCCGGCGCACGCAGCGACCGGCGCTACCGCGACGACACGCTGATCCTCGAGACCGAGTGGTCGACGCCGGAGGGCTCGGTCCGGGTGATCGACTTCATGCCGCCGCGCGACGCCGCGCCGGACCTGGTCCGGATCGTCGAAGGCGTCTCCGGGCGGGTCTCGATGCGGTCGGAGCTGCGGCTGCGCTTCGACTACGGCCACCTGGTGCCGTGGGTACGGCGCCAGGACGGCCAGGTCGTCGCCGTCGCCGGCCCGGACGCGGTGTGGCTGCGCAGCGACGTGAACCAGTACGGCAAGGACTTCGCCACCTACGGCGACTTCGAGATCGGCGCCGGCGACCGGGCCTGGTTCGTGCTCACCTGGCACGCCTCGCACCTGCCGGTGCCGACTCCCGTCGACGCGCTCGCCGCGCTGGAGCCGGCCACGTCGTACTGGACCGAGTGGATCGCGCGGTGCCGCGACCCCGGCAGCTCGTCGGAGGAGGTCACCCGCTCGCTGCTCACCCTGAAGGCGCTCACCTACTCGCCGTCCGGCGGCATCGTCGCCGCGCCGACCACCTCGCTGCCCGAAGAGCTCGGCGGCGAGCGGAACTGGGACTACCGGTACTGCTGGCTGCGGGACGCCACGATGACGCTGGCCGCGCTGATCCGCTCCGGCTACACCGAGGAGGCGAAGGCGTGGCGCGACTGGCTGCTGCGCGCGATCGCGGGCTCGCCGCAGGACGTCCAGATCATGTACGGCGTGACCGGCGAGCGCCGTCTCACCGAGCTCAGCTTGTCGTGGCTGCCGGGCTTCGCGGGATCGGTACCGGTGCGGATCGGGAACGCCGCCGTCGACCAGCTGCAGCTCGACGTGTACGGCGAGGTGATGGACGTGCTGGCGCTGGCCCGCGAGACCAAGGTCGGCTCCACCGACGACGCCTGGGCGGTGCAACGCGGGTTGATGCGGCACCTGAGCGGGATCTGGACCGAGCCGGACGAGGGGATCTGGGAGGTGCGCGGCGGCCGGCGGCACTTCACCTACTCGAAGGTGATGGCCTGGGTGGCGTTCGACCGGGCCGCGCGGGCGGTCGAGCGGTTCGGCATGCGCGGCCCGGCCGCCGAGTGGCGGGCAACCGCGGCGCGGATCCACCGGCAGGTGTGCGAGCGCGCCTACGACCGCGACCGGAACACGTTCACGCAGTCCTACGACAGCCCGGCGCTCGATGCGGCGGTGCTGCTGATCCCGCAGGTCGGGTTCCTGCCGGGCACCGACCCGCGGGTGATCGGCACCGTCGAGGCCGTGCAACGCGAGCTGGCGGCGTACGGGTTCACCCGGCGGTACGACATCGACGACACCGACGACGGGCTGCGCGGCGACGAGGGCGCGTTCCTGATCTGCTCGTTCTGGCTGGCCGACTCGCTCGCGCTGATCGGGCGGCGGGGCGAGGCGAGGACGCTGTACGAGAAGCTCGTTGCGCTGCGCAACGACGTGGGGCTGCTCGCGGAGGAGTACGACCCGGTGTCGGGGAGGATGCTCGGCAACTTCCCGCAGGCGTTCTCGCATCTCGGCCTGGTGAACACCGCCTGGCACCTTTCCGAGGCTTATCACCCGCTGCGCCTGTCGGCGTACTGAGCGTGTATGAGGCAGGATTGCGTTCGTGGATCTCCAACTTCGCGATCGTGTCTACATCGTCACCGGGGCAAGCGGCGGCCTCGGGCTCGCCACGGCCCAGGCACTGGTCGACGAAGGTGCCCGGCTGGTGATCTCCAGCCGCGACGAGGAGGCCATCGCCCGCGCCGCCTCGACGCTCGGCACCTCCCGGGTGGTCGGCATCGGCGTCGACAACGGCGCGCCCGAGGGCGCGGCCCGGCTGGTCGCCGCCGCGATGGCCAAGTGGGGCGCGGTGCACGGCGCGCTGATCAGCGTCGGCGGCCCGCCGGCGAGCACGGTGATGGACAGCGACGAGGAGGACTGGCGGACCGCGTTCGAGAGCGTGTTCCTCGGCGGCCTGCGGATCGCCCGGGCGGTCGCCTCCGCGGGCGGCGAGGGGACGTCGATCGCGTTCGTGCTGTCCGGGTCGGTCAAGTCGCCGATCAGCGGGCTGGCGATCTCCAACGGTCTGCGCCCCGGCCTGGCGATGGTCGCGAAGTCGCTCGCGGACGAGCTCGGGCCGAAGAACATCCGGGTGAACGGCCTGCTGCCCGGCCGGATCGCGACCGACCGGCTCACCGAGCTGGACAGCCGGTTCGGCGACCCGCTCAAGGCGCGCGCCGCGGCGGAGCAGGCGATCCCGCTGCGCCGCTACGGCGACCCGATGGAGTTCGGCCGGGTGGCCGCGTTCGTGCTGTCGCCGGTGGCGTCGTACCTGACCGGCGCGATGATCCCGGTAGACGGTGGCGCGCTCCGCACCCTCTAGTCATCCTTCGGCCAGTTCGCGGGATTGATCCGCGACGGCTGCACCCGCGGCGGCTCGCCCGGCATCTTCGGGTACTCCGGCGGGTAGGGCATGTCGCCCTCGCCGCGGTCGCGCTCGTCGCGGGCCACCCACTCCAGCAGCGGCTCCAGCGAGTAGGCCCGGTCGCCGACCGGAGCGTGCAGGTCGCCGACCTCGGCGAACCGGCCCGGCATCGACAGCACGTCGAAGTCGGCGGGCATCACGTCGGCGACCTCGTCCCAGCGCAGCGGTGCCGACACCTGGGCACGCGGGGTCGCCCGGATCGAGTACGCCGAGGCGATCGTGCGGTCCCGGGCCATCTGGTTGAAGTCGACGAAGATGCGTTCCCCGCGCTCCTCCTTCCACCAGCTCATCGTGACCTGGTCGGGCAGCCGGCGGGCCAGCTCACGGCCGAGCGCGATCACCGCCCGGCGCGCCTCGACGAACGACCAGCGCGGCTCGATCGGCACGTACACGTGCAGCCCGCGGCCGCCGGACGTCTTCGGGAATCCGTCCATGCCGAGCTCGACCAGCAGCTCCCGGAGCACCGGCGCGACCTTCGCGGCGTGCGAGAAGTCGGTGCCCGGCTGGGGGTCCAGGTCGATCCGCAGCTGGTCCGGCTGCTCCAGCTCGGGACGCCGTACCGGCCAGGGGTGGAAGGTCAGGGTGCCCAGGTTCGCGGCCCAGGCGACGACGGCCAGCTCGGTCGGGCAGACCTCGTCCGCGCCACGGCCGCTGGGGAAGGTGACGGTCGCCGTCTCGACCCAGTCGGGCGCGCCCTTCGGGACCCGCTTCTGGTAGAACGCATCGCCGCGGTGGTCCTGCCGGGTGGACAGCTTCGCGCCCTCGAACACGCCGCCCGGCCAGCGCTCGAGCGTGGTCGGCCGGTCCTTCAGGGCACCGAGGATGCCCGGACCGACGGCCAGGAAGTAGTTCACGACGTCCAGCTTGGTCACGCCGCGCTCGGCGAAGTACGGCTTGTCCGGGCTGCTGACCCGGACCCCGCGCCCGGCGACCTCGATCTCCACCGCTTGTGTGGCCACGAGCCAGACAGTACCGCCCGGCGAGATACCGGCAGCCCCGCAGGTTTCCCCGCGTCCGGCGGGCCGTGATCTGCTCAAGTGAACTGACCGTCCGGTAGCGTCACGAACCCTTGTGGCCCGGCTCACGCTCCGGGCCATTTCGCCCACAGAGGAGTCACTCATGAACAAGCGTGCACTTCTGGCTGCCGCCGCTGCGGTGGCCACCTCCACCGCGGTAGGGCTCGGCGGCGTGGTCACCAACGCCGCCTCCGCCGCTCCCCAGTCCGAGCCGAAGCCGGTGACCGCCGCGGCGGTCGAGAAGGCCCGGTCCATCATCGCCGACCACCTCAGCGCGCTCCGCGCGTCCACCGAGGACGGTTTCGCGGTCAAGGACGTGATCGTCGACGCCGACGGCACCAGCCACGTGCGGTTCACCCGCACGGTCGACGGCCTGAAGGTGCTCGGTGGCGACACCGTCGTGCACCAGGCGAAGGGCGGCTCCTTCGAGGGCGCCAGCCTGACCCTGCGCGCGCCGATCACGATCAGCCGTACGCCGAAGCTGTCGGTGGCCCAGGTCGCCAAGGGCTCGCTGAAGTCCGACTCGAGCCCGGAGCTCGTCATCGAGGCCCGCAAGGGCACACCGAAGCTGGCGTACGAGTTCACCACCAGCGGGGTGAAGGCGGACGCCACGCCGAGCCGCGTAGTCACAACCGTCGACGCGAACACCGGCCGGATCCTGGTCCGCGAGGAGACGATCGAGACGGCCACCGGTGACGGCAAGTCGCTGTACAGCGGCACGGTCACGCTGTACACCACCCAGACCAGCAGCGGCTACTCGCTGAAGGACCCGAACCACGGCAACGGCTGGGTGATCGACGTCAACAACGGCGAGGACCTGTTCCTGTTCTGCCAGTTGTTCGGCCTCGGCTGCGCCACCGGCCCGACCATGACCGACGCGGACAACCACTGGGGCAGCGGCACCACCGCGGACCGCGCCAGCGCCGGTGTGGACGCCGCGTACGGCGCCGCCGCGACGTTCGACTACTACAAGAACGTGCACGGCCGGAACGGCATCTTCAACGACGGCAAGGGCGTCCAGAGCCGGGTGCACTACGGCAGCAACTACGTGAACGCCTTCTGGGACGGCAAGCAGATGACCTACGGCGACGGCGACAACGTCGTCGCGGGCCCGCTGGTCTCGCTCGACGTTGCGGCGCACGAGATGTCCCACGGCGTCATGTCGGCCACCGCGAACCTCACCTACTCGGGTGAGTCCGGCGGCCTGAACGAGGCGAACAGCGACATCATGGGCACCGAGGTGGAGTTCGCGAACTCCAACGCCAGCGACCCGGGTGACTACCTGATCGGCGAGGAGATCATGAAGGACCGCCCGGCGCTGCGGTACATGGACAAGCCGAGCAAGGACGGCAACTCCGCCGACTGCTGGAGCTCCGACGTCGGCAACCTCGACGTGCACTACTCGTCGGGTGTGGCCAACCACTTCGCGTACCTGCTCGCCGAGGGCAGCGGCGCGAAGACCGTCAACGGCGTCAGCTACGACTCGCCGACCTGCAACGGCTCGACGGTGACCGGGATCGGCCGGGACAAGCTCGGCAAGATCTGGTTCCGCGCGGTCACGGTGTACATGACCTCGAGCACCAACTACGCCGGGGCCCGCACCGCCACGCTGAACGCCGCCAAGGACCTGTACGGCGCCGGCAGCGCGGAGTACAACGCGGTCGCCACGGCCTGGTCCGCGGTCAAGGTCGGCTGACCCCGGCTGCGCACGGGTGACCGGCCCGGTCGTGCGGCGCGCATCCACGTGCGCCGTACGGCCGGGCCGGCGCTTTGTTCACCGAGGGTTGTCGACCGCGACCTGTTGCGGTGTCAGAATCCGGCACATGTCTGCCCTGTCTGCCCTGCCCCGCAGGGGCACCCTAGCTCTGCTGGCCGCGTCCAGCCTCGTGCTCACCGGCACGGTCGTCGCGTTGGGGGGAGCCGCGTCCGCGGCATCCACCTCGGTGATCATCACGGAGGTGTACGGCGGTGGCGGCAACTCCGGCGCCCCCTACACCAACGACTACGTAGAGCTCACCAACGTCGGGACCACGCCCGTCACCCTGACCGGGTGGTCGGTCCAGTACGCATCCGCCAGCGGCACCTCCTGGCTCAACAAGATCAACCTCACCGGCACCATCGCCCCCGGCCAGGCGTACCTGGCGCAGGGCGCCAGCGGCGGCACCAGCGGCCAGCCGCTCCCGCCCGCCGACGCCACCGGCAGCGTCAACCTGTCCGCGACCTCGGGCAAGGTCGCCCTGGTGTCGTCGACCACCAGCCTGACCTGCTCGACCGGCTGCGCGACCGCGGCCGGCGTGGTCGACTTCGTCGGCTACGGCGCCGCCAACGACGCCGAGTTGGCGCCGGCGCCGGCGGGGTCGAACACCACCTCGGTGACCCGCAAGGACCCGACCCGCGACCTCGACGACAACGCCGGCGAGTTCGCCGCCCAGGACCCGTCGCCGAAGTCGCTGACCACCACCCCGCCGGACCCCGAGCCGGTCCAGGCCAAGATCCACGACGTCCAGGGCGCGGCGCACCGCTCCCCGCTGGCCGGCACCAAGGTCGGCGGCGTCACCGGTGTGGTGACCGCGAAGACCACCAACGGGTTCTGGTTCACCGACCCCGACCCGGACGCCGAACCGGCCACCAGCGAGGGCCTGTTCGTGTTCACCTCGTCGTCGCCCACCGTCGCCGTCGGCGACGCGGTCACGGTGACCGGCACCGTCAGCGAGTTCCGCCCAGGCGGTAGTGGCGGCACCAACAACCTCACCACCACCGAGCTCGTCAGCCCCGTCGTCACGACCACCGGTAGGGCGGACCTGCCGCAGCCGCAGCTGGTCGGGCCCGGTGGCCGGGTACCACCGTCCACCGTGATCGAGGACGACGCGACCGGCAGCGTGGAGACCTCCGGCACCTTCGACCCGGACACCGACGGCATCGACTTCTGGGAGTCGATGGAGGGCATGCGGGTCAGCCTGCAGGACCCGGGCGTGACCGGCCCGACCAGCTCGTTCGGCGAGGTCCCGATCGTGGCCGACGGCGCGGGCGTGCGGACCGTCCGCGGCGGCATCGTCCTGCAGGCCGGCGACGACAACCCGGAGCGGCTGCTGACCGACGACGTGCTGGCCCCGGCGCCGCAGGCCAAGACCGGCGACACGCTGGCGGGCGCCGTCACCGGCGTGCTCGACTACTCGTTCGGCAACTTCAAGCTGCAGCTGACCGGCACGCCGGCCGTCACCGACGGCGGGATCCAGCGCGAGACCACGGTGCCGGCCGGCAAGAAGGAGCTCTCGGTCGCCACCTTCAACGTCGAGAACCTGGACCCGTCCGACGGCGCGGCCAAGTTCGACGGCCTGGCCGCCGGGATCGTGCACAACCTCGCGTCGCCGGACATCCTGGCGCTCGAGGAGGTCCAGGACAACGACGGTGCCACCGACTCCGGCACCACCGACGCCGACGTCACCCTGAACACGCTGGTGGCGGCGATCCGCGCCGCCGGCGGGCCGTCGTACCAGTGGCGGCAGATCAACCCCGTGAACGACCAGGACGGCGGTGAGCCCGGCGGCAACATCCGGGTGGCGTTCCTGTACCGCACCGACCGCAAGCTGGTGTTCGTCGACCGCCCCGGCGGTGACTCGACCACGCCCACCGAGGTCGTCACCGACGACACCGGCGTGCACCTGAGCCTGTCCCCCGGCCGGGTGGACCCGGCGAACCCGGCGTGGGCGGCGACCCGCAAGCCGCTGGCCGCCGAGTTCCGGTGGAAGGACCGGCCGGTGTTCGTGGTGGCGAACCACTTCAGCTCCAAGGGCGGCGACCAGCCGCTGTGGGGCCGGTTCCAGCCGCCGGTGCGCGGCAGCGAGCCGAAGCGCCACCTGCAGGCCGAGGCCGTTCGCGGGTTCGTCAGCCAGATCCTGGACGCGGACGCGAACGCGAACGTCGTGGTGCTCGGTGACCTGAACGACTTCGACTTCTCGGAGACGGCCGACATCCTGGTCGGCTCGGGTACGACGGCGCTCACCGACCTGCCGCGCACACTGCCGGTGGCACAGCGGTACAGCTACGTGTTCGAGGGCAACTCGCAGGTGCTCGACCACATCCTGACGTCGCGCAACCTGCTGCCGGACTCGTCGTACGACATCGTGCACATGAACAGTGAGTTCCCGGACCAGATCAGCGACCACGACCCGCAGGTGGTCCGGGTGGCGCCGCGCGCCTGGTGACGACGCCGCGATTACGGCTCACCGACGGTCCCGCCCCGCGCTGCTGGGGGCGGGACCGCCCGGGCACACTGGAACGCATGACCACCTATCCCGTGCGGAAGACCGAGGACGAGTGGCGGTCGGAGCTGAACCCGGCCGAGTTCGCCGTGCTGCGCAAGGCGGGCACCGAGCGGCCGTTCACCGGCGAGTACACCGACACCAAGACGGTCGGCGTGTACCGCTGCCGGGCCTGCTCGGCCGAGCTGTTCCGCAGCGAGACCAAGTTCGACTCACACTGCGGCTGGCCGTCGTTCTTCGCCCCGCTGGCCGAGGACCGGGTGCAGTACATCGAGGACGACTCGCTCGGCATGAGGCGGGTCGAGGTGCGGTGCGCGAGCTGCGGCTCGCACCTCGGGCACGTGTTCTCCGGTGAGGGGTACGACACGCCGACGGACCAGCGGTACTGCATCAACTCGATCGCTCTCAGCCTGGAGCCCGACGGCGCCTGACACTGGACGTGACCTCGGTCATACCCGCGTCATAACTGGCAGTGACGGCCGTCTCTCGAGCAGTTCTGTGACGCGGCTCTCGGGTGGGTGCGCGTGAGAGAATGGGAATCATCGACGTCGGCAAGACGTTGACCACGCAGACGGAACTCGGAGGTATGACATGTCTAATCGCGTACTGCGTGGTTCGGGGCTGGGTGGGGTCAGCTTCGAGGATGACCGCGGTGTGGAGTTCGCCCCGCGCCAGACGGTGACGTACGACTGCGCTCGCGGCCACCGGGTGCAGATCACCATGGCCGACGACGCCGAGGTGCCGGCGGTGTGGGAGTGCCCGCACTGCGGCAACGAGGCCGTGCGGTCGACGGGCGAGCGCCCGGAGCCCAAGGTCGAGAAGCCGGCCCGGACGCACTGGGACATGCTGCGCGAGCGTCGCAGCATCTCGGAGCTCGAGGAGCTGCTGGCCGAGCGCGTGGAACTGCTGCGCGCCGGCGAGATCGGCCCCGCGCACCTGCACCGCGCCTCCCGGAGCACCGGCAAGCGCAGCGCCTGACCCGAGCCAGAACGAAACGGGCCACCTCCGCACCCGCGGAGGTGGCCCGTTCGCTTGCCCGGCGCTAGTCGCCCGTGACCTGCGGCTTGTCGCCGTCCGGCGGCCCGTCGGCGTCCTGCGGATGCTCCACGACCTCGCCGTCGACCACGACGGTACGCGGCGGTCGGCTCGAGCCCTTCGGCTTGCGCGGGTTGTAGGCCTTCGTGTTGAAACCGTTCACCGGCGTGCCGATGGACAGCATCAGCCGCTTCGTCACGAACGCGCTCAGTGCCCGGCGCGCGAGCCCGCGCGTGAACGGCAGCACGAAGAAGAACCCGAACACGTCGGTCACGAAGCCCGGCGTCAGCAGCAGCGTGCCGCCGATCAGCACCAGTGCCCCGTCGGCCAGCTCCCGGCTCGGCATCCTGCCGGTCTCGAGCGCGGTCTTGAGCGCCCGCCAGGCGCGCTTGCCCTCGCGCTTGACCAGCCAGGCGCCGAGCGCGCTCTCGGCGATCAGCAGCAGCAGCGTCCACCAGCCACCGATCGCCTGGCCGACCTGCACGATCACGTAGATCTCGATCAGCGGCACGACCAGCAGCGCGACGGCGATGAACCACGGCATGGCGCTAGACCTTCCCCGTGACCTTCGCCTTGCGGCCGGTCAGCCGTCGCAGGCCGGCGCGGACCTGGCCGGCGCGGTACGCCACGCCCCAGCGGCCGACCTTCAGCATCGCCTCGACCACGATCGCCTGGGACATCTTCGACTGCCCGCGCTCACGCTCGATGAACGTGATCGGCACCTCGACGACCCTGAAGCCCTTCTTCAGCGCGCGCCAGGCCAGGTCGACCTGGAAGCAGTAGCCGGCCGACGCGACCTGGTCCAGCCCGATGCCCTCCAGGGTCTCGCGGCGGAACGCGCGGTAGCCGCCGGTCGCGTCCTGCAGCGGCACCCCGATCGCGAGCCGGGTGTAGATGTTGCCGCCCTTGCTCAGCACCTCGCGCGACTTCGGCCAGTTCTTGACCGCGCCACCCTTCACGTACCGGGACCCGAGCACCAGGTCCGCGTCGCGCAGCGCGTCCAGCAGCCGGGGCAGCTCCTCGGGCTGGTGCGAGCCGTCGGCGTCCATCTCGACGAGCACGCCGTAGCCCTGCTCGATGCCCCATCTGAAGCTGGCGATGTACGCCGTGCCGAGGCCCTCCTTGCCCTTGCGGTGCAGCACCTTGACGTGGTCGTCGCCGGCGGCCAGCTTGTCGGCCAGGTCGCCGGTGCCGTCCGGAGAGTTGTCGTCGGCGACGAGGACGTGCGCCTCGGGCACCGACGTGCGCACCCGCGCGACGATCGGCTCGATGTTCTCGGCCTCGTTGTACGTGGGGATGATGACCAGGATCCGCCCGAGCTCGGCGTACCTGTCGTTCGTGCTCACGTGTCTGACTCTCTCCTCGTCTCCGTGCCGCCGGCGCCGGCGGTCTGCAGGTGCTCTTCCGGTCCCGCCGGCTCGGCCGCTGGGCCAGTCGCTGGGCCAGTCGCTGGGGCCGCCGATGCAGCGAGCCTACGGCCCTTCACAACCGCGCCGCCCCGCCGCCGCCTGCCCAGCAGAGCGAGTACGGCGCCCAGCAGCCCGAGGCCGGCCAGGATCCACTGCGGCCACGGGCCGAGTACGGTCGCCAGCGTGCGGTCGTCGCGCGGCGGCACCAGTGCCACGTAGGTGTCAGCGACCGACTGCTTCGACTTGTGCTCGATCCGGCCGTCCGGGCCGATCACGCCGGAGATGCCGTTCGTGGACGCGATCAGCACCGAGCGGCCGGTCTCGATCGCGCGCAGCCGGGTGATCGCGAACTGCTGGTCGGGCTGACCGGTGCCGGCGTACGTGGCGTTGTTGGTCTGGACGACCAGGATCTGCGCGCCGCCCTTCATCACGTCCGCCACGACCCCGTCGTACGCGATCTCGAAGCAGATCACGTCGCCGTAGGTGACGTCGCCGATCCGCAGCACACCGGGCTTGGAGCCGGGCGCGGTCTGGCGGCCGACCATCTCCAGCCGCTTGATGTACGGCAGCAGCTGGTCGCGGAACGGGATGTACTCGCCGAACGGCACCGGGTGCCGCTTCGCGTAGATCTCACCGGGCCCGGTGACCGGGTCCCAGACCACGCCGGTGGTCTGCCGCTCGTTCTCACCGGGGCCGTCGAGCACCGCGCCGACCAGGATCGGCACCCCGACGGCGCGCACCGCGGTCTCGATGTCGGCCCGGGTCTCGGGGTCCCTGAACGGGTCGATGTCCGTGGAGTTCTCCGGCCAGATCACCACGTCCGGCCTGCGCTCGGCGCCGCTCGTGACGTCGCGGGCCAGCTGCTCGGTCGCGGCCAGGTGGTTGCGGGTGACGGTGCGCGCCTCGCCGAGGAAGTCCATGCCCTTGCCGGGCACGTTGCCCTGCACAATCGCGGCCGCGACGTGCCGGCCGTTCGCCGGTTCGGCTGCCGGCAGCGGCACCGCGCTCGCGCCGAGCACCAGCAGCACGGCGGCGACACCGGCGACCCAGCGCAGCCGCTGCGACAGCCGCTGCCGGGACCACGCCGCGCCGTACACGAGGGTGCCGATCAGCGCGATCAGGAAGCTCACGCCGGGAACGCCGATCCAGGCGGCGTAGCGGCCGACGTCCGAGCCCGCGAACGCCCAGGCCAGCCGGCCCCACGGGAAGCCGCCGAACGGCACCGAGGCGGTCGCGAACTCGGTCGCCACCCACAGCGCGGGCACCCACAGTGCCCAGCCGCGGATCCGCAGCGCCTGACTCGCCAGCGCGCCGAACACGCCGTAGAACAGGCCCTCCAGGATCGCCAGCGCGATCGCGGCGTCGCCGCCGATGACGCTCAGCCACGGCACAAGCACGGCGTACCAGGCGATCCCGAAGGCTGCGCCGACCAGCGCCCCGGAGCGCACCGAGGAGCCGCGCAGGGCGACCAGCAGCGCGGCCACCGCGAGCGGCGCCAGCAGCGGCAGGTCGTACGGCGGGTAGGCCATCCCGAGCGCGGCGCCGGCGACGATCGCGACCAGCGTGCGCAGCACCAGCAGACGCCGTGGCGGCAGCGAACTCAGCACGGCCTCTCCTCGGGACTCACGCGGACGGAAAACCGGACGCATGACGGTACAACGCGTACGGGCCGCGGATGTATCCGGAGCGGGAAGCTGTCGCAGAAGCGCAATGCGGGGTGCCATGAGGCAGTGTCATGAGGCAGTGTGATTGAGGAAAGGGGCCCGGTGACCCTTCGGACCGACCGCCGACTGGCTGGGTGCCACCCGAACGGCCGTTGTCTACTGGGTGCCGGGCCCCTTCCAACTCCGCCCCGGGGTAACGGGGCACTGTCCACCGCTTGACCCACGCCCCCGTCGACTCAGGTCTGGCTCTGGCCTGGTCACGCGCGGGGCCGTCGCAGTGGCTGAACTTGCTGTGTCCGTTGGCGTAACGGTTTATGACGACTCCGAAAACAGTGATCCCTTGCCGCGCCGGTGTCAACATCTCCGGGAACTTCGGATCGAGTTTCCGAGAACCGCGCAGGCTCAACGATCGATAGTCACCGAAGTCACGCGGAGAATCACCGAGCCGGTACGACGACCGTACCCCTGGCGCGGGTGATCTCGACCGGTTCCGAGAGTACCTCAGCGGCCGACTCGGACAGATCGGTGCGACCCCGGCAGACCACGGTGGCGACCAGGTCGAGGTCGCGGCTGCGGGTGCCGACCCGGGTCACCGTCGCCGTCACCTCGACCACGTCACCGGCCCGCAACGGCGCCTTGAACTGCACGTCGGAGTACGACGCGAACAGCCCCTCGTCGCCGTCGGTGCGGATGCACACCTCGGTGGCGACGTCGCCGAACAGGCCGAGCACGTAGGCGCCGTCCACCAGGTTCCCGGCGTAGTGCGCGTGGCTGTACGGCACGTAGCGCCGGTGCGTGACGGTGAGGCCGACTTCGGCGGTCATGCGGTCTTCCTTCTGATCGGGTGCTGTCGCTTGGTCACCAGGGCGTCGACGAGATAGCTCGCCACCTCGCCCGGCGTGGTGCCGCGGCTGAAGACCCGGTCGACGCCGAGGTCCTCGGCCATCCGCTCGGTGAAACGGGGGCCTCCGGCAACGAGCAGCGGCCGGGTCTCCTCGCTGTACGCCTCGCGGAACGCCGCCGACATCTCCCTGGTGTTCAGCATGTGCGCCTCGCGCTGCGTCACCACCTGGGACACCAGGATCGCGTCCGCCCGCTCGTGCTTGGCGCGCTGCACCAGCTCGGGGACGGCGACCTGGGCGCCGAGGTTCACCACCTTGATCTCGCGGTAGTACTCCAGGCCCTTCTCCCCCGCGAAGCCCTTGATGTTGAGGATCGCGTCGATGCCGACGGTGTGCGCGTCGGTGCCGATGCACGCGCCGACGACGGTGAGCCGGCGCCGCAATCCCTTGCGGATAAGGAGGTTCGCCTCCTTCGGGCTGAGCAGCGGGTAGTCCCGCTCGAGCACCTCGACCTTGTCGGTGTCGACCAGGTGGTGCACCGGCCCGTACACCACGAAGAAGGTGAAGTCCGGTCCCATCGGCTTGGAGTGCACCACCAGCGCGGGGTCGATGCCCATCTTGTGGGCGAGCTGCACGGCGGCGCCCTCGGCGCGCTTGTCGTGCGGCACCTGCAACGTGAAGGACAGCTGCACCATCCCGTCCCCGGTGGTGTCGCCGTACGGCCTGATGATGCTCACTGTGCGGCCTCCAGCAGCTCGACAGCGGGGTTGTAGTAGGCGCTGGACTTCTTCGCGACACCGTCGAGGCCCTTGCCGGCGTCGGCGGGCCGGCGCATCAGGCCGAAGGTGCCGTCGGCGATCGCGTTCAGCAGGCCGTCGTCGACGATCCGATCCAGCAGCTCGACCGACTCCCCCAGCACCTGACGGGCGCGGTTGGCGATGAAGCCGTTCGCCGGCGGGTGGAAGTCCTCGTGAAGGTTGCCTGCGGCACCCATCACGTAGCGCACGTTCTGCAGCGCCAGGTCGCGGTCGGAGATCCACGGCGTCACGACCGCCTCGGTCATCATGCCGACCAGCAGGATGCCCTGCCCGGTCATCGCGCCGACCAGGTTGAAGAACCCGTCCAGCAGGTAGCCGCGGAACACGTCGCCGGTCATGTGCCGGGTCGGCGGCATCCACTTCAGCGGCGCGTCCGGGAACAGCTGCCGCGCCAGCATCGCGTGCGCCAGCTCCAGCCGGAACGAGTCCGGCACGTCGGGGTTGATCTCGAACGCGTGGCCCAGCCCGAGCTGCCAGTCCTCGAGCCCGGCCTCCTTGGCGAAGTACTCGTTCAGCAGCTGGGAGACCGTCACGGTGTGCGCGGCCTCGACCGCGTCCGCGGTGGTCAGGTAGTTGTCCTCGCCGGTGTTGATGATGATTCCCGCGCGGGCGTGGATCTGGCGGCTGAAGCGCTGGTCCACGAAGGTGCGGATCGGGTTGATGTCGCGGAACAGGATCCCGTACATCGAGTCGTTCAGCATCATGTCGAGCCGCTGCAGGCCGGCCAGCGTGGCGATCTCCGGCATGCACAGCCCGGACGCGTAGTTCGTCAGCCGGATGTAGCGGCCGAGCTCGCGCGACGACTCGTCCAGCGCGGCCCGCATCAGCCGGAAGTTCTCCTGGGTCGCGTACGTGCCGGCGAAGCCCTCGCGGGTCGCGCCCTCGGGCACGTAGTCGAGCAGCGACTGCCCGGTGGAGCGGATCACCGCGATGATGTCCGCGCCCTCACGCGCCGCGGCCTGCGCCTGCGGGATGTCCTCGTAGATGTCGCCCGTGGCCACGATCAGGTAGATCCACGGCCGCTGCTCGGGATCGCCGTGCCGCTTGATCAGCCGGTCCCGCTCGCGGCGCCGGGCGTCGATCTGTTTGATGCCCGCGGCAACGTTCTTGCGGGCGGCCGAGCGGGCCCGGACGGCGTCGCGGCCCTCCGGCAGCCGGAACGTCACCGACCCCGACGCCGCCTTCTGCGCCAGCACCGAGAGGTCCTCGGCCTCGCCGCGCAGCATCGCGTCCCAGACCGGCAGCGCCAGGCCGTGCTCCAGGCCGACGTCGGCCCGCACGGTGTCGGCGAGCCGGTTCACCCACGGGATGCCGTCGGCGTCGGCGCCGGTCAGCCCGGCCAGTCGCAGCACCGCCCGCTCGACCGAGACGGTGGTGTGCTGCTTGGCCAGGTTCACGATCGGCCGGCCGGCCTTGCGCGCCAGGCTGCGCGCCTTCCGGACGGTGACCGGGTCGAGGTCGAGTTTCTTGCGAACGGTCACGCGGCCCATCCTTCGGACTCGTACACGGTGCGGCCGCCGACAGCGGTCCGCACACACGCCGGCACGGGCGTGCCCGGCGTCAGATCAGGCAGCACCGGCACCCCGGCGCGCGGGTCGGTGGACCACGCGGCGACGCGCTCGTCCGGTGTCTGCACGACGAGGTCGGCGTCGGACTCCCAGACGGCGTAGGTCGCCGCGGTTCCCGGCGCGAGCACGCCCGCGTCGTCGATCCCGGCCGCCCGCCAGCCGCCACGGGTGTGCGCGGCGAACGCGGCCCGGACAGTGATCCGCTGCTCCGGCTCGTGGTGGAACGCGGCCGCCCGGATCGCCTCCCAGCCACCGAGCCCGGTGACCGGCGAGTCGGACCCGAAGGCCAGCGCGACACCCGCCTTCGCCAGTGCCCCGAACGGGTTCATCCCCCGCCAGCGGTCGCCGAGCCGTTCGGCGTACATGCCGTCCGGCCCACCCCACAACCCGTCGAACATCGGTTGCACGCTCGCCACCACGCCGTACCGCGACAGCACCTCGATCGCCTCCGGGGACGGCATCTCGACGTGCTCGAGTCGGTGCCGCGCGGCGACCAGGTCGAGGGTGCCGACCTTCGACGCGGCCAGCTCGAAGCCCTGGGCGATGTTGTCGAGGGCGGCGTCGCCGATGCAGTGGAAGCCGGCCTGGATGCCGCGCTCGGTGCAGCCGATGACGTGCTCGGCGATCTGCTCGGCGGTGAGATAGGCGTGTCCGCAATGGCCCGCGTGGTCGGCGTACGACGATCGCAGCGCGGCGGTCCGGGACCCGAGCGCGCCGTCGGCGACCAGGTCGCCCGCGAGCCCGCGCACGCCCAGCGGCCCGACCTTGTCGAAGGCGCCGGCCTCGCCCCAGTACGTCACCGCGTGCACCCCGAGCGCGTCCGCGGCCGCGCGCACCACGGCCAGCTCGAACTCCGGCCCGATGTGCGGAGCGGCCATCTCGTGGAACGACCCGATCCCCAGCCGGGCCATCTCGGCCACCGCGGCGTCCGCCGCCGTACGACGCTGGCTCGGCGGGATCAGCTCGGCCAGCGCGTCCCGGACGGAGTGGTGCGCGTCCCGCTCCATCCGGCCACCGGCGTCGTACCCCTGCCGCCCGGGCAGGTCCGGCACGACCGCGGCCAGCGCGGGCGAGATGATGCTCGAGTGCCCGTCCACCCGGGACAGGTACACCTGGCGGCCCGGGGCCGCCGACTCCAGCTCGGCACCCGTCGGCGGGCGGTGCTCCGGCCAGGTCGTCTCGTCCCAGCCGTGCCCGACGATGACGGGCGAGTCGTCGCCGGCGGCGAAGTCCCGCAGCACGTCCAGGCACTCGGTCAGCGACCGGCAGGCGTGCAGGTCGAGCCCGGTCAGCGTGAAACCCACCTGCACGGTGTGCACGTGCGCGTCCACGAAGGCGGGCGTGACCAGCCTGCCGCGCAGATCGACCACGTCGTCCGCCCCGGACGCGTACGACGCCGCGCCGGCGTCGTCACCTAGCCAACTGACCACCCCGTCGTCGAAGGCGATCGCGGTCGCGTGCGGGTCGGCGGGCGAGTAGACGGATCCATTGCGCAGCAGGGTTCTCACAGGTCAATCCTGCCGGTCAGCCGGCGTCGGCGGACGCCGCCTCGGCCGCGAGTCGCGCCTCGAACAGCCCGCGGACGCCGGCGTTGTCGCGCAGCAGCCGGATCGCGTGGTCGGCGTGCCCCGGCACGTACCCGTTCCCGACCAGCATGGTCACGTCCGAGGCCAGCCCCTCGGCGC
>WNGB01002667.1_pt1 | contig 28648 bp, 30 predicted proteins | sample 5400681 | NCBI WGS metagenome assembly WNGB01 (sample SAMN13153367, study PRJNA577476) | soil metagenome | isolation source: 115 cm soil or saprolite under grassland replicate 2 | place: USA:California | collected 2016-06-15
CGATCGGCCCCAGCAATGCCAGCACCGTTGCAACGACGCCGAAGACGAGCTTCCAGACCCAGATCGCCTTGAACCCGAACAGCTTGTCGCACAGCAACCCCGCGGCCGTCGCGATCACGATCAGCTCGAAGATCGCCCACCCCAGACATTGGAGGATGTTGAGTGTCGTCGCGAGGTAGGAGCCTCGGCGACCGAGCGGTGCGCGCTGCAGCACCATCGTCGGCACGCGTCCGTCAGCGCCGATCAGCGCAGCGATCGCGAGCATCCCGTTTCCGATCAGGCCGCCGACCAGCGTTGCCGCGAGCGCGTTGCGCAACGAGAGGTCGAAGTAGGCAGGAAGGACGAGGACCAGCAGCGAGATGCCGAGGTTCGTCCACAGCAGCGTTGTGTCGAAGGTGCCGAGCACCCGCAGGCGCTCCGGCACCGGCTCGATTCCCCACCTCGGCGCTTGGACGCGGGGGAACCCATGGATCCCCCGCGAGCCCCCTCCTTTGCGGAAGTGACGAGACGGATGCATCAGTACCTCCGCCGGGCAAAGCCCGGCTGCGGCGGCCTTTGTTCGCGTGCCAAGATTGGTTTCTCCCTTCGCTGGTGCTAACCAGATCAGGTTCGACGGGTGTGATCTCAGCGCCGCGCGCGGCGCACCCCGGCGTCGGAAAGGTTACCCAGCCGGACTGAGCGCGCCGCGCAGCACCGTTGCTCCGCGGGCGAGCCACCACACGGCGAGGCCGAGGCCGACGGCGATCGCGAGGTTGACCTCGAAGCCAACGATGCCGACGCCGGCGGCAAGCGCCCAGGCGGGCGCTCCGCGCAAGTCACGCAGGAGGCTGATATGGAGCAAACCAGCCGTGGCCAGCAGGGCAGCGAGGATGGGGAGGGGGAACGCCGGAAGCAAAGCGGCGAGCCCTGAACCTGCGGCAATCGCGACTGCGGTCAGCACGGTCCCGATCGCAAGCGGCGCACCGCCCGTGCGGGCGCCGAATGCGACGTGCGCCGTCATCCCGCCCGCGCCGTGACACACCGGCATGCCGCTGATTGCCCCCGAAAAGAGATTCGCAACGCCGAGGGTCGATGCCAGCCGGCCCGGCCGGACGCGCTCCGCTTCCTCTCTCGGAAAGTAGACGCGCGCGGCGTCGGCCGTCGCGAGGCAGGAGTTCGCGAAGCTCAGCGGCAGCTGAGGCAGGACGAGAACGGTGAAGGCGGTCCAGAAAGTTCCGCCGTCAAGGGAGGGGAAGGAGAGCGACGACGGTCCGAGCGCGCCATCGTGCCCGGCTCGCACGAGCATGACGATCGCACCGGCCCCGACGAGCAGGAGGGACACAGGGTGTCTGCGCAGGGCGAACGCGACGATCACTCCTCCCGCGGCAAGAGGTATCGCCCACACCGGCGGTGATGCGAAGTGCCCGAAGCTCTTCGGCGGATCGGACACGAGGCCCCAGGCGATCTTGAGGAACAGTAGGCCCACCGTAAGCTGCACGCCGCGGATCAGGGCGCGCGGAAACGCGCGCGCCGCCAGATCGAGCGCGCCGATGCGGCCGAGCACGAGAAAGATCGAACCCAAGACGAGGGCCGCCGCCGCGATCTCGTCCGAGCCCAGGCCCTTCGCAATCGCGATCGCGCCGAGCGCCTTGAGCGGCTGCACGGGCACGGGCAGGCGGTAGACGAACGAGACGGTGATGTACAGCAGTCCGGCCGGCAAGAGCACGGCGGTCGGCGAGAGGCCGTTCTTGACGATCAGCGCGACCGCGATCGGAACGAGGACACCGAGATCGGCGACCGCGCCTGAGAGCTCACGCCGGCCGAAGCGCATCTCCCAGAAACTACCGGGTTAGGCGAGGAACGATTGGGCACAGCGGAGCCGTGACCGGGCGTTCCGGGGTGGCAGCGCGTTCATCACCTGGGTCGCGGTCGTTTTCCTCGCCGGCTCGGCCGATCGGATCTACGTGTTGTTCTCGATTCCGTACGAGACGCTGATCTGGATCTTTCGCGTACTCGTGTTCCTGCTGCCGGTCGTCGTGTTCTTCCTCGTCAAACGGCTCTGCGTCGAGCTGCAGGTGAGCGAGACGTACGAGCTGCGGCGGAAGGCGTTGGAAGAAGGCGCGCCGGCAGTTCCGGCGGGCCTAGACAGGTAGCTCGGGGGCGAGGCGCTCCACGAGCGCTTCGGCCACGCCGCGGCCGATCTCCGGCGTTCGCTTCAGAAGGAACGCGAAGTCACGTTCGGTAATCACGAGGACCCGAACGTCGGACACTGCGGTGACTGTTGCGGTTCGCGGCATCTTCGTGACGAGCGCGATCTCGCCGAAGAACTCACCGGTCTTCATTCTGCGGAGCAGCTTGCCGCCCTGCTCGACCTCGACGTCGCCGTCTAGAAGAGCGAAGAACTCACGACCGCGGTCACCCTCTTTCGCCAACACCTTGCCCGCCGGCACATCGAGCTCGTCGGCCAGGGTCGCAATCTCGCGCAGGCGTTTCGTCGAGAGCCGCGAGAAGAGCGGAACCTTCTTGATGACATCGACCTTGCCCTCTTTTCCGAGACGCATGTGGCGACTGTAACCGCCTTCCGGGGCCTTGGCTACGGTGAACCGGTGCCGTCGGACATGGATGTGGTCTCGGGCGTCTTCGGCGCGGGGGCGGGGCTCGCCGGCCTGCTACTGGTGTTCCTCGGGACCTCGCTCGGGGCCTTTCAGTCCTATGCCGGCGACGTCCCCGCAGGGGCAACGCTTCGCTTTCGCCGGGCCGGAGCTTGGATCCTGGCCGCCTTCCTCCTCGGCCTGCTGGAGGTGGCGGCCTCGTTTGCGTGGCTGCTCTCGCCGCACCGGGGCCTCCGGGATCTCGCGGTCGTCCTGTTCGGGATCGAGCTGGCCGCGACGGCCTCGGCCGCCGTCACGACCGCGCGCGCCGTGCTGTGGCGCTGAGCCTCAACAAGCTGAAGCGTCTCGGCGACGCGGGCCTGACGGAGCTCTTCGAGGACGACCGGAAGCTGTGGACGGCGATGGCGAAGGACGCGTATGCCTACACACGGAAGTTCGTAGGTGCGGAGGTTCGCCCGGACGATCTCGTTCCGACGCTCGTCCCCGCGCTCGAGGTCTCCGATCGGCTTCGGACGTATCTCGCCCAGAGAAAGCTCGGGCAGAACTATTGGTACACGTGGTTCGCAGAGCTGATTGTCGACCGGCTGTGGAGTGACCTACACTGAGCGCTGTGGCGAAGACGCCGGATGCGGATCGGCAGGCGCGTGAGTTCATCGACCGGGTGGTCGAGTCGCACCGCCGAAACGGCTATGGGCTCCGTCTCTCGAAGAAGCGCTACGAGGAAGCGGTGGGCCGTGTGGCCGCGAGCTTCCGAGGCCTCATCGACGCCTCAAAAGGCGGAGCCGCCTAGATCCGCGTCCGATCAGGCGTGGGAGGCTATGTGCCTTCGCGCAGCAGCCTCCTGAGCACGTACCGCAAGATCCCGCCGTGCTGGAGGTACTCGCGCTCGCGCGCGGTGTCGAGGCGGACGCGGGCCCGGAACTCCTTCTCGTCCGCTCGCACGGTGACCTCGCTCGCCTCCCCGTTCTCGACGCCCTCGACGGAGAACTCCTCGCGACCCGTCACGCCGAGGGACTCCGGGTTCTCGCCGTCCATGAACTGCAACGGCAGGATCCCCATCATCAGCAGATTCGAGCGATGGATCCGCTCGTACGACTCCGTGATCACCGCGCGGACGCCGAGCAAATTCGGGCCCTTCGCCGCCCAGTCGCGCGACGAGCCTGACCCGTACTCCTTGCCCGCGATCACGAGCAGGGGCGTGCCCTCCTCGAGATAGCGCCGCGACGCCTCGTAGATCGTCATCTCCTCGCCGCTCGGGAGGTGCACGGTCCACGTTCCCTCCGATCCCGGGACGAGGAGGTTCTTGAGCCGCACGTTCGCGAACGTCCCGCGCATCATGACCTCGTGGTTGCCGCGCCGCGAGCCGTAGGAGTTGAAGTCCTTACGCTCGATGCCGTGCTCGACCAGGTACTTCCCGGCCGGCGAGTCGGGCTTGATCGCGCCAGCCGGAGAGATGTGATCGGTCGTGACCGAGTCCCCCACCATCACCAGGCAGCGCGCCCCCGCGATGTCCTCGACCTTCCCGGGCTCGTGCGGCATGCCGTCGAAATAGGGCGGGCGCCGCACGTAGGTCGAGTCGGGAGCCCAATCGAAGAGGTCACCCTCGGGCACGGGTAGCTCGCGCCACGCCGGATCGCCTGTGAAGACATCCGCATACGTGCGCGAGAACATCTCCCCCTGGACGGCGCGCGAGATCGTCTCCTGGATTTCGTCCGCGCTCGGCCAGATGTCGTGGAGGTAGACGTCGTTGCCCTCGTCGTCCTGCCCGAGTGGCTCCTCGACGAGGTCGAGATCCATTCGGCCCGCGAGGGCGTACGCCACCACGAGCGGCGGCGACGCGAGGTAGTTCGCCTTCACCTCCGGATGGATACGGGCTTCGAAGTTTCGGTTGCCCGACAGCACCGAGCACACGACGAGATCGCCCTGCGCGATGGCAGCCGAGATCGGGTCCGCGAGCGGGCCGGAGTTTCCGATGCACGTCGTGCACCCGTAGCCGACCGTCTGGAATCCAAGCTCGTCGAGGTACGTCGTCAGCCCCGCCCGCTCGTAGTACTCGGTCACGACCTTCGAGCCCGGCGCAAGCGACGACTTCACCCACGGCTTGCGCTTCAGGCCGCGCTCGACCGCCTTCTTCGCGAGCAGCCCCGCTCCGAGCATCACCTGTGGGTTGGACGTGTTCGTGCAGGACGTGATCGCGGCGATCACAACCGAGCCGTGCTCGAGCTCGAACTCCTCGTCCTCGAGCTCCACGGCAACGGACGCACGCCGTAAGGCGACCGCGACGCCCCCGTCGGTCTCAACCCTCGCCCCACCGTTCCCCAGCTCGACGCTCGAAGGCGGATCGCTCGCGGGAAACGACTCCGCAACGGCCTCGTCGCGCGCGTTGCCGTAATCGACGCCGAAGGTCTCCAGGGCCTCGAGGAACGACGGCTTCGCCTCCCGCAGGGGCACCCGATCCTGAGGCCGGCGCGGCCCAGCCAGCGAGGGCTCGACGTCCGAGAGGTCGAGCTCGACGACCTGCGAGTACTCGGGCTCCTGCTCGGGCTCGTGCCAGAGCATGTTCTCCTTGCAATAGGCCTCCACGAGCGCCAATTGCTCCTCGTTGCGCCCGGTCAGGCGCAGGTACTTGAGCGTCTCGTCGTCGACGGGGAAGAACCCGCACGTCGCCCCGTACTCCGGCGACATGTTCCCGATCGTTGCCCGGTCCGCAAGGGCCAGGCCGGCCAACCCCCGGCCGAAGTACTCCACGAACTTCCCGACGACACCGGTCTGGCGCAGGATTTGCGTCACCGTCAGCACGAGATCGGTCGCCGTCGCACCTTCGGGAAGCTCGCCCGCCAGCTTGAAGCCGACGACCTGCGGAACGAGCATCGATACCGCCTCGCCGAGCATCGCCGCCTCGGCCTCGATTCCGCCAACACCCCAGCCGAGCACGCCGAGGCCGTTGATCATCGTCGTGTGCGAATCCGTCCCGAGGAGGGTGTCAGGGAACGCCTGTCCGTTGCGCGACTCGACCACACGGGCGAGGAACTCGAGGTTGACCTGGTGGACGATGCCGGTGTTCGGAGGGACGACCTTGAAGTTGTCGAACGCCCCCTGTCCCCAGCGCAGAAACGCGTAGCGCTCGCGATTGCGCTCGAACTCGAGCTCGGCATTACGGAACCGCGCCCGCGCGCTCGCGTACTCGTCGACCTGGACCGAATGGTCGATCACGAGCTCCGACGGCAGCAGCGGGTTGATCCTCCCTGGGTCTCCGCCCAGGTCCGCCATCGCGTTGCGCATCGCGGCGAGGTCGACGACCGCAGGGACGCCCGTGAAGTCCTGGTGCAGCACGCGCGCCGGCCGGAACGAGATCGCCTGCGAGGGCTCCGCCTTGGGCTCCCAGCCGGCGATCGCCCGCGCGTCCGGCCCCTCGCCGTGACGGGTGACGTTCTCGAGCAGGATCCGAAGCGTGTAGGGAAGGCGTTCGACGTCCTCGAGCCGGAAGATCTCGTAGCTCCGGTTGCCGACTGTCAGCGTTGGGGCGGCCACGCAACCGATTCTATGGAACCCCTGCCGGTTCCGATTTGACGTGCGCGGGGCTTCTCCCTAAAGTCCACCGATTCAGTGGACTAATAAGGAGAGCCGATGCGACGAATTAGCCTGACTTTGCTCCTGGCCCTTGTCTGCCCGGCCCTGGCCGCAGGAGCGTCCCGCGACGCCAAGCTCACGCTGGTCGCCTATTCGACGCCCAAGGAGGCGTACGCGCAGCTGATCCCGGCCTTCCAGAAGACACCGGCCGGCAGCGGCGTGTCGTTCTCGCAGTCGTACGGCGCGTCGGGTGAGCAAAGCCGGGCCGTCGTCGCCGGCCTCGACGCCGACGTGGTCGCGTTCTCCCTCGCGCCCGACATCACGTCGCTCGTCCAGAGGAAGCTCGTCGCCCCGGCCTGGAGCACGGATCGGTGGAAGGGGATCGTGACGCGCTCGGTGGTCGTGTTCGTCGTGCGCGACGGCAATCCGAAGAAGCTGAAGACCTGGAGCGATCTCCTCAGACCGGGTGTGCAGGTCATCACGCCCAACCCGTTCACCTCGGGCGGCGCGCGCTGGAACGTGATGGCCGCGTACGGCGGGGCACTGCGCGCGGGAAAGTCCCCGAAGCAGGCGGTCGATTTCCTCGGGAAACTCTGGAAGCACGTGGTCGCGCAGCCGATGAGCGCGCGCGAGGGGCTACAGACGTTCCTGAGCGGTCGCGGCGACGTCTTCCTCGCGTACGAGAACGAGGCGCTCTTCGCACAGAAGAAGGGCCAGCCGGTGCAGTTCGTGATCCCGAAGGCGACGATCCTGATCGAGAACCCGATCGCGGTCACGACGACGTCGAAGCACAAGGCCGAGGCGCGCGCGTTCCTGAAGTTCCTGCGCACGAAGCCGGCGCAGCGGATCTTCGCCGAGAACGGCTACCGCCCCGTCGTGAAGGGCGTGACGGCCGGGCTCAACTTCCCGGTGCGGCCGCAGCTCTTCACGATTAAGTACGTGGGCGGCTGGTCGGAGGTCGAGAAGAACTTCTTCGATCCGCGCACGGGGATCATGGCGAAGATCCAGGGCTCGAATGGCGGCTAGAGCCGCCGCGCTTTCGCTTCCTGGGGCCCGGCGGTCGGCTGCGCCGGGCCTCGCCGTTGGTGTAAGCACTCTCTATTTGAGCGTGATCGTGTTGCTTCCGCTCGCGGCTTTGAGCTGGCGGGCGCACGGCTGGGATGCGCTGACGAGCTCGGAGGCGATCTCGGCCCTGCGGCTGACGCTCGGCGTCTCCCTCGTCGTCGCGCTCGCGAACGCGGTTGCCGGAACCGCGATCGCGTGGACGCTCGTGCGCGACCGGTTTCCGGGCCAGGGCTTCGTGAACGCGCTCGTCGACCTGCCGTTTGCGCTCCCCACGATTGTCGCCGGGCTGACTCTGCTGGCGCTCTACGGGCCCAAGTCGCCCATCGGCGTCGACGTCAGCCTCGAGCGCTTTGGAATCCTCGTCGCATTGCTGTTCGTGACGCTCCCGTTCGTCGTGCGAACCGTGCAGCCGGTGCTTCTCGAGCTCGACCGCGAGATGGAGGACGCAGCAGCGTCGCTGGGCGCGGGTCGGATCGCGATCTTTGCCCGTATCATCCTGCCGACCATCCTGCCGGCCATCCTCTCCGGCGTCGCTCTCGCGTTCGCGCGCGCGGTCGGCGAGTTCGGTGCGGTCGTCCTCATCTCCGGCAACATCCCATTCAAGACCGAGGTTGCCTCGCTCTACGTCTTCGGACGCATCGAGAGCGGCGATCCGGGTGGGGCAGCGGCGGTATCGGTCGTGATCCTCGGGATCTCCTTCGGCGTCCTGGTCGCGATCGGCGCGCTGCGCCGCTGGGTGACAAGACATGATCGGTAGATACGCGATCCGCGTCGCGTCGCTCAGCTATCTCGCAGTGCTCCTGGTCGCGCCCGTCAGCTTCGTTTTCTGGCGCACGTTCGAGCACGGTCTCGCCCCCGCCTGGGACGCCGTCACGACGCCCGACGCCGTCCATGCCCTGAAGGTGACGTTGATCCTGACGGCGATCGCGGTACCGGCGAACACGATCTTCGGCGTCCTGACGGCCCTCGCGATCGTCCGGCATCGCTTTCCGGGAGCCGGCGTCTTCAACGCCGTGGTCGACCTGCCGCTCGCGCTCTCTCCCGTGGTCGTGGGGTTGGCGCTCCTCCTGCTCTATGGACGGGGTGGCTGGCTCGGCGGCCATCACATCGCCTTCGCGCTCCCTGGGATGGCGCTCGCGACCATCTTCGTCTCGCTCCCCTTCGTCGTTCGCGAGGTCGTACCGGTGTTGCGCGAGATCGGGACGGAGCAGGAGCAGGCCGCAGCGACCCTCGGGGCTTCCTGGCTCCAGACCTTTCGCCGCGTCACCTGGCCCGCGATTCGGTGGGCGACCACGTACGGCGTCGTGCTGACGACGGCGCGGGCGCTCGGGGAGTTCGGCGCGGTCAGCGTCGTTTCAGGCCGGCTGACGGGCGAGACGGAATCGATGACGCTGTACGTGCAGGACCGGTACCGCGCGTTCGACGACGTCGGTGCGTACGCATCAGCAGTGGTCCTCGCGCTGATCGCGGTCGCGACGCTCGTCCTGATGACCCGGCTGAAGCCGAAGGAGGAGACGAGGTGATCGAAGCGCGCGGGATCGTGAAGTGCTTCGGGACGTTCACGGTGCTCGACGGTGTTTCCGTCGAAGTTCCCACCGGATCCCTCACGGCGCTGCTCGGTCCGAGCGGCAGCGGCAAGTCGACGCTGCTGCGCGTGATCGCCGGGCTCGAGCGGCCGGACGCAGGTGTGGTTTGCCTCGACGGCGAGGACGTCACGGCCAGGCCCCCGCAAACGCGCGGAGTCGGCTTCGTCTTCCAGCACTACGCGGCGTTCAAGCACATGACCGTGTGGGACAACATCGCATTCGGGCTGAAGATCCGGCACCGTCCGCGCGTGGAGATCCGGGCACGCGTGTCGGAGCTCCTCGACCTCGTCCAGCTCACGGGTCTGGCGAGGCGCTACCCCGCCCAGCTCTCCGGCGGTCAGCGGCAGCGGATGGGACTTGCGCGAGCACTCGCCGTCGACCCGAAGGTGTTGCTCCTCGACGAGCCGTTCGGCGCGCTCGATGCGCGCGTGCGCAAGGAGCTCCGCGGCTGGCTGCGGCGGCTCCACGACGAGACGCACACAACGACCGTGATCGTCACGCACGATCAGGAAGAGGCGATGGACGTGGCCGATCGCGTTGTCGTGATGAACGGCGGCCGCGTCGAGCAGACGGCGCCGCCGCGGGAGCTGTACGACCACCCGGCGAATGAGTTCGTGATGTCCTTCGTGGGCCCGGTCAACCGTTTGGGTGACGCCTTCATCCGCCCGCACGACGTCGAGCTCCTGCTCGAGCCCAACGGAGTCACCCAGGAGGCGATGGTGCAGCGGCTCGTCCATCTCGGGTTCGAGGTGCGCGTGGAGCTCGTTCGTGACGACGGGGAGATCCTGTCGGCGCAGCTCACCCGTGAGCAGGTGGAAGCGCTCGAGCTCCAGCGTGGGCAGATCGTGTACGTCCGCCCGACGCGGCAGACGGTCTTCGCCGACTACTAGTGCGGCTGCCAGGCGTCCGGGTCGGCAGCGAGCTCTTCGATCGACGCCGGCAGCTCGCCGTGTGCGAGATCCGCGATCGTCACGTGCTCCAGCACCGCGCGTAGGTTGGCGCGCACGGCGATCCAGACCTCGCGGAGGCGCGCGGCCGAGCCCGCGTACTCGACCTGCTCGGGACCGACCCCGCGGACGTTGGCGATCGGACCCTCGACCGCGCGGATCACCTCCGCGACCGCAATCTCCTCTGCGGGGCGCGCGAGCCAGTAGCCGCCCTCCACGCCCCGCTGGCTCCGGACGAGTCCCGCATGACGCAGGTCGCCGAGGATGTTCTCCAGGAACTTGAGCGGAATCTCCTGCGCCTGCGCGATGCGTTCTCCCTTGACCGGCCCGTCGCCGCTCGCGGCGAGCTCGATCACAGCACGTAACGCGTAGTCCGCCTTGGCCGAGACGCGCACGGTCGCATTCTGGCGAACTTGCAGCCGCGGCTCGTTCGTCGAGCCGCGGCTGCGAAGAGTCGGTCCCTAGCCGATGACCGCCACGTAGAAGGCGTGGTCGGCCGGGCTCCCTAGGCTGTTCCGCGTCTCGACGTAGATGCTGCTGGTGTTGTCCGACGTCGGGCACGTCCTGCCCTCCGTGCCGCCGCCGCACGGACCGGCGCTCGTCTCGCCTCGCTGGTCCGAGGCGTCTGCCGCATACGCGCCCGCAGAGAGGATCGGGTGTCCGGTCACGGCGCTGCCCCAGTTGAGGATGTACGTTCCGGCGCCGGGCTTCGCCGCCAGGGTGATGCCTCCCGACTGCGCGGCGATTCCACCGTCCCCCCGGACGAGTGCCCACTTCACGGCGGCACCGCTGCCGGCCGGCCCGGCCGGCCCCTGCGGTCCGGCGGGTCCCGCCGGTCCTGCAGGCCCCGCGGGCCCGCGCGGGATCTGACCCGCTCTGAAGTCGCGGGCTAGCAGGCTGTGGTCCTTCACCTGCACGGTCGTGACGCTGTTCCGTGGCAGAGCCTGCACGGCCGCGTAGCTCGTGCCACCGAGTGCGACGAGCAGTGCCAGGCACGCGACGACCATCGCCGGGGAGGGCCGGAAACGTCGAAGCCAGCTCATTCGATCACCTCTCAGGTCGTGTTCTGGGCGATATCGCTGGAAACCCTAGGCTGTACACCTTTAAAGACGTGTAAAGCCCGCCCAACCGTCCAAAGTGCAGGGACTTCCTGCGCTACTAGCGCGCAAGCGAGATTCGCGTAGAGCGGCCCGACGCCGATGTCGGCGCCGTACGCACTGGTCTTCCCTCCGTTTTGACGGGCCGCGTCGCTGGTAGATAGCGCGCGGTGAGCGTCGCGAAGCTCCTCGAGGCCTGGCCGGTCCTGCGGCAATTCCGCGAAGGCGACCCGCTGGGATTGGGGCGCGCGGTCCGGTCGGAGCGCTCCCGGACGCTGAAGCCGCGAATCGACGAGGCCGACACGGTCGCCCACTCCATCTGTCCGTACTGCGCCGTCGGCTGCGGCCAGCTCGTCTACGTCAAGGACGGCGAGGTGACGCAGATCGAAGGCGATCCCGCGAGCCCCGTGTCACGCGGTCGGCTGTGCCCGAAGGGAGCGGCGACGCAGAACTACGTCCAGAGCCCGTTGCGCGAGTACAAGGTCAAGTACCGCCGCCCGTACGGCAACCAGTGGGAAGAGCTCTCGCTCGACGACGCGATGGACATGATTGTCGAGCGCATCGTCCGCACGCGCGAAGAGAACTGGCATGAGCAAAACGAGAAGGGCGATCCGGCTAGGCGCACGCTCGCAATCGGAAACCTCGGCGGCGCCACGCTCGACAACGAGGAGAACTACCTCATCAAGAAGCTGATGACGGCCCTCGGCGTCGTCCAGGTCGAAAACCAGGCCCGCATATGACACAGCTCCACGGTCCCCGGTCTGGGGACCTCATTCGGACGAGGCGGCGCGACGACCTTCCAGCAGGACCTGCAGCACTCGGACTGCATCCTGATCATGGGCTCGAACATGGCCGAGAACCACCCGGTTGGTTTCCAATGGGTGATGGAGGCCAGAGGGCGCGGCGCCAAGATCATCCATGTCGACCCGCGCTTCACGCGCACGAGTGCGATGGCGTCGAAGTGGGTCGGCATCCGTGCCGGCTCGGACATCGCGTTCCTCGGCGGGATCGTCAACTACATCCTCGAGAACGGACGCTGGTTCGACGAGTACGTCAAGACCTACACGAACGGGCCCGTGATCGTCGACGAGAAGTACGAGGACACCGAGGATCTCGACGGCTTCTTCTCCGGCTGGAATCCGGAAGAGGGCGACTATGACATCACCAGCTGGGCGTACAAGGGGACGAAGCCGCAGACCGCGCCGGGAAAGAAGTCCAGGCACACGCGCGGCGAGCAGTCGGGACACGGCGGGCACGGCGGTGGTCTCTCGCACGGTGAACCTCCGGAGAAAGACGAGACGCTCCAAGACCCGCGCTGCGTCTTCCAGATCCTGAAGCGGCACTACGCGCGCTATACACCCGAGTTCGTCGCCGAAGCGTGCGGCTGCTCGGCCGAGGACTTCGTCGAGGTCGCGGAGGCGATGTGCGCCAACTCGGGCCGCGAGCGCACCGGTGTGATCGTCTACGCCGTCGGCTGGACGCAGCACACCGTCGGTGTCCAGATCATTCGTGCTGCCGCGATCATTCAGCTGCTGCTGGGGAACGTCGGCCGGCCGGGCGGCGGCGTGATGGCGCTCCGCGGACACGCGTCGATCCAGGGCTCGACGGACATCGCGACGCTCTTCGACATCCTGCCCGGCTATCTGTCGATGCCGCAATCCGAGCAGAAAGGCGGGCTGAAGAAGTACATCGAGAGCGCGACGTCGCCCGCGGGTTGGTGGGGCAAGGCGGACACGTTCATCGTGAGCCTGTTGAAGGCGTGGTGGGGAGCGGCCGCGACGAAGGAGAACGACTTCTGCTTCGACTATCTGCCGAAGATCGACGAGGACCACTCCGAGTACTGGACGTTCGTGCAGATGCTCGAAGGCAAGGTCAAGGGCTACGTCGTCGCCGGCGAGAACCCGGCGGTCGGCTCGGCAAACTCGAAGGCGCACCGCCTCGGGCTGGCGAAGCTCGACTGGCTCGTCGTTCGGGATCTCGTGGAGATCGAGACTGCAGCGTTCTGGTACGACTCGCCGGAGATCGAGAGGGGCGAGCTTCGGACCGAGGAGATCCCCACCGAGGTCTTCTTCCTGCCGGCGACTTCGCACGTCGAGAAGGACGGGTCCTTCACGAACACGCAACGGCTCGTCCAGTGGCACTACAAGGCCGTCGACCCGAAGGGCGACTGCCGCTCGGAGCTCTGGTTCTACTACCACCTCGGCCTGAAGATCCGCGAGCGGCTGGAGCAGTCGCAGGACCCGAAGGATCTGCCGATCCTCGACCTCACGTGGTCCTACCCGACCTCGGGCGAGAACAACGAGCCGAGCGCCGAGGCCGTCCTGGCAGAGATGAACGGCTGGGACGATAAGGGCAAGGCGCTCTCCGACTACAAGCAACTGAAGGCGGACGGCTCGACTGCGTCGGGCTGCTGGCTCTACTGCGGCATCTATGCCGACGACGTCAACCAGGCGGCGCGAAAGAAGCCGCACTGGGAGCAGGACTACGTCGCGGCCGAGTGGGCGTGGTCATGGCCGATGAACCGGCGGCTGATGTACAACCGCGCGTCGGCCGATCCGGATGGGGAGCCGTGGTCCGTGCGCAAGCAGTACGTCTGGTGGGACCCGAAGCAGAAGAAGTGGACCGGTAAGGACGTCCCCGATTTCGACGAGCAGAAGCCGCCCGACTACGAGCCGCCGACCGATGCGCAGGGCCCGGACGCCATCCGCGGCGACCATCCGTTCATCATGCAGTCGGACGGCCAGGGGTGGATCTACGTTCCCCAAGGTCTGCTCGACGGGCCGCTGCCGACGCACTACGAGCCCCACGAGTCGCCGTTCCAGAACCGCCTCTACACGCAGAGCGCGAATCCACGCCGCCAGCGATTCGACCGGCCCGAGGATCCGCACAATCCCTCCGCGGGTGAGCCGGGTGCCGACAGGTACCCGTACGTGCTCACCACGTACCGGTTGACCGAGCACCACACGGCCGGCGGGATGACGCGCTTCGTGCCGTACCTCTCCGAGCTCCAGCCGGCGATGTTCTGCGAAGTGCATCCGGATCTCGCCCGCGAGCGCGGGCTCGCGCACGGCGGCTGGGCCACGATCGTCACCGCCCGGTCGGCGATCGAAGCCCGCGTCCTCGTGACTGACCGGATCAAGCCGATCAGATCGAACGACCGGGTCGTGCACCAGGTCGGTCTGCCGTACCACTGGGGCTCGCGCGGGCTCACGACCGGCGACTCGGCGAACGACCTCACGCATATGGCGCTCGATCCGAACGTGCACATTCAGGAGGTCAAGGCGCTGACGTGTGACATCCATCCAGGAAGACGAAAGCGATGAGCGATTTCGCCACGCTGGCGGACATCACCGGCGAGCCCGACGGCTGGGCGGACACCTACGGAAACGAGACGAAGCCGCGCATGGGCTTCTTCACGGACACGTCGGTCTGCATCGGCTGCAAGGCGTGCGAGGTGGCCTGCAAGGAGTGGAACGTCATTCCCGAGGACGGGCTCATGTGGACGGGCGAGTCGTACGACCACACGTCGACGCTCGGGGCGAACTCGTGGCGGCATGTCGCCTTCGTGGAGCAACGCAAGCCTCTGCGCGGCGACGACGAGGACGGCGACGCGCTGCGGTGGCTGATGTCCTCGGACGTCTGCAAGCACTGCACGCATGCGGCGTGCCTCGACGTCTGTCCGACGGGATCGCTCTTTCGCACCGAGTTCGGCACCGTTGTCGTGCAGGAGGACATCTGCAACGGCTGCGGCTACTGCGTCCCCGCGTGCCCGTTCGGCGTGCTCGACAAGCGTCACCTACCGCGGAGCGAGTCGCGGCCAGCTGGGGGAACCTCCCGGTTCCCCCAGACCCCTTCCACTGGTCCGCTTGCGCGGACAGGCCGCTTCGCGGCCGGCAAGAAGGAGGACGGCCGAGTCTGGAAGTGCACTCTGTGCTACGACCGCATGCACGGCGGCCACGAGCCGGCCTGTGCGAAGGCATGCCCGACCGACTCGATCCAGTTCGGGGAGCTCGACGAGCTGCGGGACCGCGCGGACTCGCGTCTGGAGAAGCTGCAGGCGGAGGGTTGGAACGGCGCTCAGCTCTACGGTCGGGATCCGGCGGACGGCGTCGGCGGCTTCGGTGCGTTCTTCCTCCTGCTCGACGAGCCGGAGGTGTACGGCCTGCCGCCGAATCCGGTCGTGACGACCGCGAATCTGCCGCAGATGTGGACGGCGGCCGCGGTCGCGGCGGGCGCGCTCGTCGCCGGGATTCTCGGGGCGTTCATCGGAGGATCGAGATGACGGACGGTTCCATCACCGCGGTCGGCACCGAAATGCGGTCGTACTACGGCCGGCCGATCCTGAAGGAGCCGGTGTGGCAGCCGGAGATCCCGTGGTACTTCTTCGCCGGCGGGCTTGCGGGCGCCTCCTCGATCCTCGGTCTTGCCGCCCGAGCAGCCGGCAACGAGCCGCTCGCAAAGGCAGGCCTGTACATCAGCGCGGTTGGTGACGGCGTCAGCCCGGTCCTGCTGATCTCGGACCTGGGGCGGCCTGAACGGTTCCTCAACATGCTCCGAGTGTTCAAGGTGACGTCGCCGATGAGCGTGGGGACGTGGATCCTCACCGCCAGCGGCGCGGCTACGACCTTGGCGACGGGACTCGAGCTGCTTGACCGCGCGCCGCGGCTGAAGGTGCTCGCCGAAGCGGCGTCCGCGTTGCTCGGCGCGCCGTTGTCGGTCTACACGGCGACGCTCGTGTCGGATACGGCCATCCCGGTGTGGCACGAGGCGCGTCGCGAGCTGCCGTTCGTCTTCGGGGCCAGCTCCGTCGCGAGCGCAGGCGCCGCCGCCGCGGCAGTCGTCGCACCCGAATACGCGGGACCCGCACGCCGCATGGCGGTCGGCGGCGTCGCAGCTGGGAATGCCGCGATGCTGGCCATGCAGGCACGGCTCGGGATGGTCGGCGAGCCGTACCGCAGGGGCGAGGCCGGCAAGTACCACGCGATCGCGAAGGTGTGCACGACCGCGGGCGCGGCGCTGCTCGCCCGATCGGCGAAGCGAAGCCGGCTCGCGGCAGTCGTGGGCGGCGGGCTCGTGCTGGCCGGGGAAGCAGCGCTTCGGTGGTCGGTGTTCAGGGCGGGATTCCAGTCGGCCCGAGATCCGAAGTACGTCGTCGAGCCGCAGCGCGAACGCATTCGCGAGCGTAAGCGCACGTAGCCGTCGCCGCATCGGGACTCCGGGTTCATTGGAGCTCTTAACCGAGGGTTAACGGAGCGCAACCCACCGTTAAGACCGCCGTGGGTAGAACCAGACGGTGCGACCAACCCTCCTTCCGCGCCGCGCTGCCGTCGTCCTCGTCGCCGCGCTTCTGGGTGGCGGCGTCGCGCTCGGCGGCGCGGCGGCGTTCGGAAAGCTCGGGGAGAAGACGACGATCATCCGTGAGGAGGCCGCCCCGAGCTCGTCTGCTCCCGCGGCGTTCCAGTCGGGACGGTCAAGGTCGATCAACGCGATCTACCGCGCATCGGCGCCGGGCGTGGTCCACATCGAGACGACGACCAAGGTGCAGCCGTCGCAGGTTCCCTTCTTCGGCAATCCCTTCGACGAGACGCAGACGCAGCGCGCGCTCGGGTCGGGCTTCGTCATCGACAAAGCCGGTCACATCGTCACGAACTACCACGTCGTCCGGGGTGCGAACGCGATCCAGGTCAGCTTTTCGGACAACGAGCGGATCAAGGCAAGGCTCGTGGGGTCCGATCGGTCGACCGACATTGCGGTGCTGAAGGTGAACGTCAAGCCGCGTGCGTTGAGGGCGCTTCCGCTCGGAGACTCGGACAGCGTGCGGGTCGGAGACCAGGTGATCGCGATCGGAAACCCGTTCGGTCTCGACCGCTCGGTCACTGCGGGGATCGTGAGCGCCGTCCAGCGTCGCATCGAGGCGCCGAACCAGTTCCCAATCTCCCACGTGATCCAGACGGACGCGGCGCTGAATCACGGCAACTCCGGCGGGCCGCTCCTGAACGCGCAAGGCCAGGTGATCGGCGTCAACGCGCAGATCGAGACCGGCGGCGTGAGCGAGGGAAACGTTGGCATCGGGTTCGCCATCCCGATCAACACCGTCAAGGACGTCGTGGCGGAGCTGATCAAGCACGGCAAGGCGGAGCACGCGTTCCTCGGCATCGAAGGCAAGACGCTGGAGCCGAACGTCGCGCGCCTCTTCCACCTGCCCGTGTCGCGCGGCGTGCTCGTCGCGACGGTGAGGCCGAACGCAGGCGCTGCGAAAGCCGGGCTGAAGCCTGCGACCAGTGAGGTCACTGTCGAAGGCGTGAGCTGGCCCGCTGACGGCGACCTGATCGTCAAGGCGGACGGTGAGCCGGTGCCGACCATCGAGCGCCTGATCGACGTGATCGGGTCGAAGAAGCCCGGCGACAGGATCGACCTCGAGATCTACCGCGGAACGAAGCGGCTGACGCTGACGGTGAAGCTTGGACGGCGGCCTTGAATCTCCCTCCCAAGGACCTAGCCGTCCGGACTGGCCCCGAACCCCTGGGGGCCTGCTTCCGAAGGAGTCGTAGGCCAGCACGACGCTCGGAAGCGCCGAGCTGAGGGCCCGCCCGCCTGCCCGGGCCCTCAGCTCACTTTGTAACGCCGGCGTGCGCTGAGAGACTGCCCTTCGATGGGGATCGTCTCGCGTGGGTTCCACGGCCGCGGGCGGCGGGACGACAGTGGGCGCGTTCCGCCTGGGCAGTACGTCACCGACGACTTCCCGGTCCTCTCCGCCGGCCCGACGCCGCGCACGTCGCTCGACGAATGGTCGTTCTCCATCCTCGGCGGTGCCGAGCCGGTGCGCTGGAGCTGGGAAGAGTTCCGCGTGCTGCCCACCGAGACGCCGACGGTCGACATCCATTGCGTCACGAAGTGGTCGAAGCTCGACACGGAGTGGGAGGGAGTCTCCGTCGACACCTTGCTCGAGGCTGTCGACCACGATGCGGCGTACGCCCTCGCTTTTTGCGACGGCGGCTACACGACGAATCTTCCTCTCGAGGACCTGACCGGCGGAAAGGCGTGGATCGCGTTCGCCTACGCCGGGGAGCCGCTCGATCCCGAACACGGCGGTCCCGCGCGGCTGCTCGTCCCCCATCTCTACTTCTGGAAGAGCGCGAAGTGGGTCCGCGGGCTCACGCTCCGCGACGAGGACGAGCCCGGCTTCTGGGAGTCGAACGGCTATCACCTCTACGGCGACCCTTGGCGGGAACAGCGGTACTGGGGCGACTGACCTGGCTCGTCGCCGAGGTCGCCGACACCGTGACCGAGACGCCTCGGGTCCGAACGCTCGTCCTCGACGTGCCGGATTGGCCCGGGCACCGCGCCGGCCAGCATGTCGACGTCCGCCTGACCGCCGAGGACGGGTACCAGGCGGAACGCAGCTACTCGCTCGCGTCCGCCCCGGGAGATCCCCCTGCGCTCGCGGTCGAGCGGCTTGAGGACGGCGAGGTCTCGCCGTATCTCGTCGACGAGGTCGTACCCGGCGATCGCTTCGAGCTGCGCGGTCCCATCGGGGGCTACTTCGTCTGGGGGGCTGCCGACGGGGCGGATGAGCCGCTGTTGCTCGTCGCCGGCGGGTCGGGCGTCGTCCCTCTGATGTCGATGATTCGTCACCGGGACGCGGCCGGCTCGAGCGTGCCGACGAGGCTCGTGTACTCGTCTCGGACGTTCGACGACATCATCTATCGCGACGAGCTCGACGAGCTAGGCTCACGCGGCGTCGGCCTCGAAGTCGTGCACACGCTGACCCGCTCCGAGCCTCCCGGCTGGAGCGGACGCTCGGGCCGGATCGACCTCGACCTTCTGCGCGAGGTCGCGTTCGGTCCTGCCGAGAACCCGCGCGTGTTCGTGTGCGGCCCGACGAGCTTCGTCGAGGCGGTGGCCGACACTCTCGTCGGCCTGGGACACAGACCCGGGCGGATCCGCACGGAGCGATTCGGAGGAGGATGAGGTGATCCGGCTCGACGGCAACTCGATCGGCGGCATTCTGGAAAGTATCTTCGGGCGCGATCTGACCCAGGCGCTGGGCATCTGTGGAAACTGCGGTGCCGAGCGCCACGTGGGAGCCCTGCACGTGTACCGCGCTGCCGGAATCGTCGCGCGCTGTCCCGACTGCGAGGCCGTGATCCTCCGAATCGTCGAAGCCGGCGACCAAACGTGGATCGACCTGCAGGGCTTTGCCACCTTGCAGGTCTTCAACTAGCGCGCCGTCGCCACGCTGACGTTCGCCTTCTCGGCGGCGGCCTTGATGCCTTCAGAGTAGCTCGGATAGATGTGGTGGATGCCGGCGAGATCGTCCACGGTCACGCCCAGCTTCAGCGCGACCGCCAGCCCGCCGACAATGTCGCTCGCTCCGCGCGAGACCACGTGAATCCCGAGGACGCGACGGCTTGCCTGGTCGAAGACGATCTTGTAGAGACCGTGCCTGGTTCCCGTGTACTGCGCGCGCGTGACGGCCGGCAGCGGATGCTTCACGACGTCGAACTCGAGACCTCTTTCCGAGGCCTCCGACTCGGTCAGGCCGACACCGGCGAGCTCGGGATCCGTGAAGATCGCCGTCGGCAGGACCGAGTAGTCGGCGCGCCGCGAGCCGTCTCCGAACATGTCCTCCACCGCGACGCGCGCCTGGTACTGCGCGGTCGGTGTGAACATCGGCCCCGCGGCGACGTCGCCTGCCGCCCAGACGCCCTCGACGTTCGTCCGCTGGCGGTCGTCGACGGCGATGCCGCCGCGCGAGAACTCGACGCCGATCCGGTCGAGCGCCAGCTCCTCGACGTTCGGGGTGCGGCCGGAGGCGAGCAGGACGTGTGAAACCGTGATCCTGCGGCCGTCGAGCATCGCGTCGATGCCTTCGCCGTTGCGTGAGAACGAGTCGACGCCGCCGTTCAGGACGACCTCGATCCCTTCGTCCTCGAGTGCCGCCTGCAGCTCGTTCGCCGCTTCGGTGTCGGCGCGTGCCGCGATCTGCGAGTCATGGTTGACGATCGTCACGCGCGACCCGAAGCGGCCGAAGATCTGCGCGAACTCGAGCCCGACCGGGCCGGCGCCGACGACGAGCAGCGACTCGGGGACCTCCTGGAGCTCGAGCGCGCTGATGTGGTCGATCCAGTCGACGTCCTCGATCCCCGGAATCGGGGGAACGGCGGTGCGCCCGCCCGTGGCGATCAGGATCTTCTCCGCCGTGAGCTGCCTGTCGCCGACCTGGACGGTGTGGTGGTCGACGAACGTCGCCTCGCCCGCATGGATCCCGTAGCCGGCTTCGGTCAGGACCTCGACCCAGCTGTCCTGGTCCCGGCGGAGCGAGTTCTTCCACGCAATGGTGCGTGCGAGATCGATCGTCGGCGCCGGGAGGTCGATCCCGCGCTCGGCTGCATGACGGCGGACGTCGTGCATCAGCTCGGCGGCGACGAGGTACGCCTTCGTCGGCCGGCAGGCCACGTTCGGGCAGGACCCGCCCCAACGCGTGCGCTCGATCAAGGCGACGCTCGCGCCGTATTCGCGGGACGCTTTCCCCGCACCGTCCCGCGCGGCCGAGCCGGCCCCGAGGACGACCAGGTCGTAGGTGTCGGACTTCATCGGACCTCCTCCCAAGGCACCGCTTGTGGTGCCGACCTCAGGATGCGCGAGCTTTGCTCGCGCATCCGTCTGAACTGACCGGTCGATTCGATTGAACTCATCACGGAACCGCTGCAAGGCGGGTCGCCACGTCGATGCGCCCCCATCGTCCCGGAATCGCATTCAGCTCGAGGCGACCGATCTGCTCGGGCAGGTGCGGGTCCGAGCGCAGTTGATCGCCGTCAGGCTCGATGCCGAGCAACACGCGGAGCAGGAGCAAGGGTGTGCCGGTCGCCCACGCCTGCGGGCTCGACGCGGTCGGGTACTCGACCGGGAAGCTTGTGCGCCCGCGGCGGTAGCCGGCGAACACCTCCGGCAGGCGGTAGCGGAAGAACGTCGCGGCCTCGAGGGTGGCGAGCGCGATCTGCGCGGCCTCCTCACGGAAGCCGTAGCGCGCAAGCCCGTGGGCGATCAGCGAGTTGTCATGCGGCCAGACCGTGCCGTTGTGGTACCGGATGGGGTTGTAGCCGCCCTCGCCTTCGGCCATCGTGCGCACGCCCCAGCCGGAGAAGAGCGCGGGACCCACGAGGTGCTCCGCGACGCGCTCCGCTCTTGCGTCGTCGACGATGCCGCTCCAGAGCAGGTGACCGATATTCGAGGTGATGCTGTCGACCGTTCGCTTTTCTCCATCCAACGCGAGTGCGTAGCACTCGCGTTGGCTAAGCCAGAAGTCCTCGTTGAAGCGCTGCTTCAGCTCCTCCGCCTCGCGCTCGAGCCGGTCGGCGAGCTCATCGTCGTCCCAGATCTCGCGCGCGAGTCGCGCCGTGCGCCCCTTCGCGTCGTAGACGTAGCCCTGGATCTCGCAAGTGGCGATCGGGCCCTTGGCGATCGTGCCGTCCGCGAACCGAATCGAGTCCCAGGAGTCCTTCCAGCATTGGTTCTCGAGTCCCGTCTCCGTGTTGCGCCGCTCGTACTCGACATAGCCGTCGCCGTCGCGGTCACCGTGCTCGTCGATCCACCGCAGTGCCGCGCGCGCGTGGGGCTCGAGCTCGCGCACGAGCTCGGCGTCGCCCGTCCAGCGTTCGTACTCGTCCAGCAGAACCAGGAAGAGCGGCGTCGCATCTGCGGTGCCGTAGTACGGTGAGTGCGGGCGCTCGTCGAAGTGCGTCAGCTCACCGAAGCGGATCTCGTGCAGGATCTTGCCGGGCTCAGCGTCGCGGAAGTCGTCGTGCTCCTTCGCCTGGTAGCGCGCGAGCACGCGCAGCGTCGTCTCCGCGAGCTCCGGGGTGAACGGCAGCGCCTGAAAGCTCGTCAGCAGGCTGTCGCGGCCGAAGACGGTCATGAACCACGGCAATCCGGCCGCAGGCATCGGCTGCCCGGGGAAGAGCGTCGTCTCGAAGCGTAGGGCGGCGAGGTCGATGAGGCTGCGCTCGTAGATGTGCTCGAGCGGATCCCAGTCGGTCTCGAGCTGCGGCGCCGCCGCGAGGAACTCGTCGAGGCTCATGCCGATGTTCGGCTTCGCCTCCTCGTCGTCGTGGCGATACTTGATCTCCTTCGCGCTCTCGGTCACCGGCTGGACGAACACGCAGGTGTTCCACTCGTCGTGCGCGTCGATCCGGAGCCGGAAAGTCAGGCCGCGCTCGTCGACGCCGGCCGTCTTGCTCGCGCGGATGCGCGTCTCGCGCCGGAAGTCGTCGCGGTCGTACGCCAGAACGAGCGTGTCCTTCTCGACCCCCGCCGAGGTCTTACCCTTCTTCGCGAGCGCGTCCTTGACCTCGAACAGGTCGGCGAAGTCCGCGCCGGCCTCGAGCCGGAGCTCGACCTCGATCGGCTCGCCCCCGTGGTTGATGACCGTGACGTCCTCGTGAAAGCCGTCGCCGATCGAGCGCTTCCGGATGATCGAGACCGTCGGGTTGTCGTTCACCGTTCCCGTCGGCGGGACGAGGAAGAATTGGGCCGTGAAGTACTGGTTTTCGTCGGTCGAGAGGACGTTGAGCGGCGAGCCGTTCGCGGTCAGCGTCCAGCGCGACAGGAAGCGCGTGTCGCGGAAGAAGAACCCGTGCGGCTGGTCCGGCGACGCGTCGATGTCGCCGCGGAGGTCGCTGACCAGGAAGGTCGAGCCGTCGAGGATGCTGATCGTGTCCTTGGCCATCGTTGTGCTCCTTACTGTCTGAGGAGATAGACGCGCGCCGGCGCGCCGTCCGAGCCCACGAGCTTGAGCGGTGCGCAGACAAGCAGGTACTCGCCCGCTTCGACGCCGCGGAGATCCAACCCCTCGACCGAGACGACGCCGGCCTCGAGGAGGACGTGGTGCGCGCCCTCGTCGCCGATCGAGAGGTAGTCGATGCCGACGAGGCGGACGTCGCGGTCGACGAGAAGGCGAGCGGCATCCTCAGTGAGGGAGAGGAAGTCGTGCGCGAACTCCTCGCGTGCCCACAGCTCCGAGTTCGAGGTCTTGAAGACTGTCCGCTCGGCGAGCTCGAGGCCGGCGATCCCCTCCGCATCCAGCCGCGCCGCCTCGACGACGCGCGCCGAGCCGACCAACGCCTCGAGCGGAAGCTGCTCCGCGCCGGGCGCGCCGTCGATGAAGTGCAGCGGCGCGTCGACATGCGTCCCCGTGTGCACGCCGAAGTCGAGCCGGCTGATGTTGGCGACGGCACCGTCCGCGATCGCAGTCACGCGCTCGAGGGTTACGGTCGGATCGCCGGGATACGTGACCATTCCCGGGCGCACCGCGACGCTGACGTCGAAGATCTCCATCAGCGCCGCCCATTCCCCGCGACCTCGACGTAGACCTTGATCGCGTCGCGGTCCTCGGTCAGCGCACGGATCATCTGCTCGTAGTTCTCGAGGCCCTGGATCGGCGTCGTGAGCAGCTTCTTCAGCCACCCAGGGAAGAGCGCTTCGGCCTTGATCAGATCGTCGACGCCGCTGCGAAAGTCCGCCGGGGACGCGTTAACGGTGCCGACCATCACCTTGTTACCGAGCACGAAGCTCTGGTTGATCCTGTCCGAGTTGATCTCGGCCTTGCGGTCGCCGCCGGTGATCGAGGAGAGAACGAGCACGCCGTTCTTGCCGAGCACCTCAGCAGCCTCCCAGACGATCGGGCTGAAGCCGGTCGCGTCCATGATCAGGTCGAACGGCCCGCGCTGCTCGCTCACTTCCGCGAGCGAGAGATCCGCCGACGAAAGGTAGGCGCCGCCGAGCTCCTCGACCAGGTCCGCGTTGCGGTACGGCTTTTGCGGCAGCGAGAACACGGTCAGCTCGAGCCCGCGCAATCGGGCCGCGAGCGCCATCAAGAGCCCGATCGTCCCGGAGCCGAGGATTGCCGCGCGTCGTGGTTGCCAGATCTTCAGCCGGCGCTGGATCTCGTATGCATGGTTGATGCCCTTCTCGGCGACCGTGGTCGGCTCGAGCAGCACGCCGATCTCCTGCAGCGATGCCGGTAACGGGAAGACGAAATCGGAATCTTCGACGTAGTACTCGGTCAGGTAGCCGTGCAGCAGGTTGATCCCGCGCTCGTAGTAGACGTCGTCCGTCGTGAAGTCCTGCAGGCCGATCGTCCCGTAAATGCTCGTGCCCGGCCGGCGGACGCTCGCGACCACGTAGGTGCCCGGCCGGATCGTGTCGGGAACGTTCGGCCCGACCTCCTCGACGATCCCGAAGTTCTCGTGGCCGATGATCAGGAAGTCGTCGCCGGGTGGGGCCGCGCCGTATTCGGCGGCGTTGATCTCCTTGTCCGTCCCGTCGACGCCGACGCGCAGCACTCTCACGAGCACGCCGCGCCCGCTGCCGATCTCGTCCACGGAAGGCTTTGCGACGTCCTCGAGGTGAATCGAGCCGGGCTTGCCCGGATGGACTGCGATCGCCTTCATGCCTCGTCTGTCTCGTGCCGGAGCGGCGGCGTTACAGTCGCTCGATGGAGCAGGTCCTCTCGCCGCAGGACGCTAGGCTCGTCGAGGGACTGCGTGCCGGCCACGAGGAGGCCTTCGCAGAGCTTATGCGCGAGTACGGCGCCTCGATGCTGCGCGTGGCGCAGATGTACGTCTCGAGCCGTGCGGTCGCGGAGGAGGTCGTCCAGGAAGCTTGGCTCGGCGTCCTGAAGGGGATCGGCAGATTCGAAGGGCGGTCCTCCCTGAAGACCTGGCTCTTCCGGATAGTCGCGAATACGGCCAAAACGCGTGGGGTGCGCGAGGCCAGGAGCATCCCGTTCTCGGCCCTGGGGGAGGAAGGAGACGAGCCCTCGGTCGACCCCGACCGGTTCCTGAGCTTCGCGGAGCGCTTCCCGGGCCACTGGTCTGCGCCCCCGGAGAGCTGGGCGGGCGCGCCCGAAGGCCGGCTCCTCGGCCGGGAGACGATGGAGGTGATCGAGCGGGAGATCGAGCGGCTTCCGCCCGCCCAGCGGGCGGTGATCACCATGCGTGACGTTCAGGGCTTCACCTCTGAGGAGGTTTGTAACGCGTTGGACATTACGGAGACCAATCAACGCGTGCTTCTGCACCGCGCCAGGTCAAAGGTGCGAAGCGCACTCGAGGAGTACATGCGATGAGGCTGGACCGAGAACTTGCGTGCAAAGACATCGTCGAGCTCGTGACGGCGTATCTCGATGACGGTCTCGCTCCCGCCGATCGTGAGCGCTTCGAGGAGCACCTCGTCTTCTGCGACGGCTGCGACAACTACCTCGAGCAGATGCGCGTGACGATCGAGATCACGGGCCGCGTCGATGCGGGAACCCTGCCGGCCGAGCTCGAGGAGCGGCTGCTCGAAGCCTTCCGCGGGTGGCGAGCCCAGTGATCGCGTACAAGTTCCTCAACGGCGGACGGGTAGCGCCGTTCACCGGTTTCGCCTGGCCGGTCGACGAATGGGTCGAGGCGGACGGCGTCGAGGCCTGCCGTGGCGGCATCCACGCCTGCGGTCTTTTCGATCTGCCGATCTGGATGGGCGAGGAACTGTGGGAGATCGAGCTCGACGGAGAGGTAATCGAGCTGGACCGCAAGCTCGTGGCTGCCAGGGGCCGATTGCTGCGGCGCGTGCCTGAGTGGAACGCGGGGCTCCTCGAGGCGTTTGGGCGTTTTTGCGCGAGGCGTACGCGTGAACGCGTCGGTTTCCTACCGGTCCTCTCCGGATTCGTCGCCGACGTCGACCGCTTCGTCGCACACAGACGCTTTCCGATCGCCGCTTTCGCTGCCGCTCGCGCCGCCGAGCTGCGCGACGGCCCCGCCGCGTACGAGCTTGAGCGGCGCCTTCAGGCCGCCTGGCTCGCCGAGCGGCTCGGGCTCGTCTCGTAACGAAGCAGCGTGAGCGCCCCGAGCGGGAAGAGCAGCACCGAGAGCAGCCCGGCTGCGATCAGCGCCGCGCCGGTCGCTTCGCTGATCAAGTCCAGATCCATTCCGATCTGGCCGGCGACGACGAAGAAGCCGAGCGACGTCGCCTGCAGGAGCGCGGCTGCGACGCTTCGTCTGGCGCCGATCGTGCGCCGATAGAGAAGAGCCGGCAGCCCACGGGCCGCTAGGAGGGCGAGGAGAAAGATCGGCACCCGCGCGACTGTCGACCCGCTCGCAAACAGTGCGTCGAGATTGAAGCGGACGCCGCTCGTCACGAAGAAGAACGGGACGAATACGCCGAAACCCGCCGCTGCGAGCTTGGCGTGAAACTGCGGGTGCGTCATCGCCCGGTCGGTGTCGACGAGCTTGAGCACGGCGCCGGCGATGAAGGCTCCCAGGATCGCTTCGAGTCCGAACTGCTCGGCGAGCACGACGAATCCGGCAAGCAGCACGAACGCGCCGCGAACACGGATCTGCGCGGTCGTGTCCTGCAGGCGCACGAGAGCCGCGGAGATCCGCATCGAATGCTCCACGCGCGCGACAGCCAGCCCGATTGCCGCGACGAGCAGGGCGAAGCCGCCTAGGAGGACGAGCTTCGAGCCGACGCTGCTCGACTCGCCGGAGAAGAAGAGCGACAGCAGTACGACAGTCGCGATGTCCGCGATCGAAGCGGCGGCAATCACGATCTGGCCGAACTGCGTCGAGGCCTCGCCGCTGTCCTTGAGCACCGGGATGACGACCCCGAGCGAGGTCGCCGCGAGCATGATCGCGATCAGCAGCGGCGCCGCGCTGACGTTGACGGCGTCGAGGAGCAGACCTGCGGCGAGCGCAACGGCGAATGAGACGACGAAGCCGAGCGCCGTGATGCGCAACAACCGGCCTCGCAGCATGTCGAACTCAACCTCGAGTCCGGCCAGCAGGAGCAGGAAGGCGAGGCCGAGGAGCGACATCACCTCCACCGGTGCATCGACATGCACCCACCCGAGAACCGCCGGGCCGACGACGATCCCGAGCACGATCTCGAGTACGACCGCCGGCAAACGGACTCCCGGCAGCAAGCCGAGCGCAAGCGGCGCTGTGAACGCGACGGCGGCGACGATCGCGAGGCTCGTGAAGGAGATCTGCACTGCAGAAGGTCTGCCGGGAGCGCCGTTGCATTACAAGGCGCTCGTCAGGGGCCCGGGCGGCGCGCGGATCACGCGCGCCGCGCCCGGTCCGACTGCGGCTGCGGACCGGACTACCCGGACCCGGTCCTAGAGTGCCCGATCAGCCGACTTTCTGACAGGTAGCCTGGGCCCGTGGAGCAGGGGCGGATCGAGCCGGGCCGCGTGGTCCTCTGGGAAGAGCACGTTTTCGAGGACGAGAGCCTCTGGAGGGACGAGGACGCAGCCGACCACAGCGGCTGGTTCTGCGTCCGCACCGATCCGTTTCCGTGTCCCGCGGCGGGTTGCAGCTTCGTCGCCGGCTTCATGACGGCCGCTCACCTCATCCTCGTTTGGGAGCAGCGCGACGATCCGAACCTGCTCCATCACGCGCAGCGGGCGATGGAAGTTGGGCGCAACCCGCGCATCGAGGAGTACGCGCCGGAGTACGGGCCCAGCGCGTCGTACTACGCGTGGGAGGCGGCGGGCGGCCCTGTTCACGGCGTTCGCGCTCAGTGATTGAGCAGCATTTCGGTCGTTCCCTCACCGTCGGCGTCGAGGAGGAGCTCTGGATCCTGGACGCCGAGACCCTGGAGCTCGTTCCGGCGGTCGAGAAGATCGTCGCCGGGGCCGAGGGCCGCAGTCTTCCCGGGATTCTCAAGACGGAGCTGCACGCGTCCGTCGTCGAGGCGACGAACGAGATTGCCTCCTCCGCCGACGAGGCGGTCGACCGCATCGCCGAGTTGCGGCGTGCTGCGGCCGAGATCGCGCGAGCGAACGGGTTGATCGTTGCGGCTGCGGGGTCGCATCCGACGAGCCGTCCCGATCGGCAGCAGATTGCGCCCGACGAGCGCTACCGCGAGTTCGTCGAGTACGCGGGTCCGAGCGCGAGACGCCAGGGCGTCAGCGGGTTGCATGTCCACATCGGGATGCCGAGCGCGGACGACTGCTTTCGCGTGCTGGAGACGATCCTTCCCTGGTTGCCGCTCGTACTCGCCCTCTCCGCGAACTCGCCGTATCTCGCGGGTGAGGAGACCGGGATGCTCTCCATCCGTGCAGAGGTGCTCGGTTACTTGCCGCGCGCCGGCGCCCCGCCGCCGGTCCGCTCCTACGCCGAATGGGAGGCCTTCATCGAGCGCATGGTCGCGACCGGGCTGGCGCGCACGTACACGAGCTTCTGGTGGGACGTTCGTCCCCATCCGCAGTTCGGGACGCTCGAGATCCGCGCGCCCGACCAGCCGACGTCGCTCGAGCGGACGCGGGCTTTCGTCCGGTTGCTGCGGGATCTGTGTGCGTGGGCGCTGGACGCGCCACCGCGTGCGCACGATCCGGCGGAGCGGGGCGTCTACCAGCAGAACCGCTGGGCGGCCTCCCGCTTCGGGCCGCACGGAAAGCTGATCCATCCTGACCGCGCGCGAGCGCTGCCGGTTCCCGAGCTACTGGCGGAGCTGCCCGTCGACCCTTCCGGCTTCGACGGCGAATCCTGCGAGGCGGACCGGCAGCTCGAGGTAGGCCGAGCCGAGGGGCTCGACGCGGTGAGCGCCGATCTCGTAGAGCGCTCGATAGCCTGAGTACCCGTGCTGCGCGAGGAGACGATCCAGGTGAGCGGGATCCGTTGCGAGCGCTGCGTCCTGCGGCTCGCGAAGGTGCTCGAGGGACACGAGGGTCTCGAAGCGGCGAACGCGAACCTGATGGGTCAGGTGTCGCTGGCCTGGGACGACGAGCGGACGAGCCGCCCAGCGCTCCTGGA
>WNGB01021951.1_pt1 | contig 28643 bp, 25 predicted proteins | sample 5400681 | NCBI WGS metagenome assembly WNGB01 (sample SAMN13153367, study PRJNA577476) | soil metagenome | isolation source: 115 cm soil or saprolite under grassland replicate 2 | place: USA:California | collected 2016-06-15
TGGTCAGCAGCAAGATTCCTGTTCCACTCCACGGACTCGGCGACCAGATGAGGTGCTGCCTCGGCGGCCAGCGTCCGCATACGATCGGCTTCAACCGATGACATGCCCATGCCGATGCCCTTCCCCCGGCTACCGCAACCTTCATCTTGCACCCTCTGCTGCGCGCCGTCTGCTCTTGCTCAAGAACCGTTGAGGCTGGTGGTGGGGCGAGACTGGAGACGTGGTGCGCCTGGCGGTGATCGTGTCGGCGGTGGTTCTGCTGCTGCTCGCACTGCTGTGGGGACTCCAGCGCCACCTGATCTACCTGCCGGACGACGAGGCCGTTCCGGTTGCGGCGACCGTCCTGCCCGGCGCGCGGGACGTCGTACTCCAGACCGACGACGGACTCCGGCTGGGGGCCTGGCTGGTGCCGGCCGCGGATGCCGGTCGCGGTACGGCGGTGCTGGTCGCCAACGGTAACGGCGGCAACCGGGCAGACCGCGCACCGCTCGCGCGAGCGCTGTCCGCCGAGGGCCTGACGGTCCTGCTCTTCGACTACCGCGGGTACGGAGGCAACGAGGGCAGTCCCACCGAGCACGGACTTGCTCGCGACGTCCGCGCGGCGCAGCGGTTCCTGGTCGAGCAGACCGGCCTCCCCCCCGGTCGCATCCTGTACTTCGGCGAGAGCCTGGGCGCGGCGGTCGTCACCGAGCTCGCCACCGAGATCGCGCCCGGTGGACTCGTGCTGCGTTCGCCGTTCGTCGACCTCGCCTCGGTCGGGCAAGTCCACTACCCATTCCTGCCGGTGCGGCTGCTGCTGCGCGACAGGTACCCGCTGGCGGACCGGCTCGCGACGGTCAAGGCCCCGGTCGCCGTGGTGTACGGCGCCGCGGACTCCGTCGTACCGCCCGAGCAGAGCCGTACGGTGGCGGCCTCGGCTCCGAGGTTGACACGCCTGGTCGAGGTCGAGGGCGCGGACCACAACGACGCGTCGCTGCTCGACGGCGACGCGCTGGTCAGGATCGTGGTCGAGCTCGCCGCAACCCTCGATGCGCCCTCCTGAGTGGAGTAGCGTCGAGAGACGTCAGCGCCCTCCGCGTGAGGAGGTCATCATGGATCAGCAGGACATGTCGGCCGCCGCGGTCAACCGCAGGCATGCAGCCGATCACGCCGATGTCGAGCGTCGGCACGTCGACCATCACTCCGAGGTCACGAAGAAGCACCTTGCGGCGCACGAAGAGCTCTGGTCCCGGCACGACGGCGAGCACACCTGGCTGGCCGACCAGCACGTGGCCGCACACGAGAAAGCGTCCGACAAACCTGCCGGGCGCAAGGCGGTGCTCAGTCTCCGGCACGGTGCACAGCACGCCTGGCTGGAACTGCGGCACGCGTCCCAGCTCGCCTGGCTAGAGGCTCGGCACGCGGCCGAGCGAGTCCGGATGGACGGCAGTCACGCCGTCGAGTTCCTGGCCCAGGAGCGCAAACACGCACGGGAGGACCGGCAGCGCGTATCCGGCTGAGCGGCCGTCAGTCGACGAGGTTGATCTCGGCCCAATTGTGGAGGTCGTCGCGGCGGCTGGCGGAGGCCGACCCCAGCCGCGCGCCCCGCCTCGCCACGTCGGTGGAATCGAACACTGATGCCGTCAGAATGTGCAGAGATGACAGAATATTGTGTCATCTCTGATATCACTGCTATTGTTGCCGTATGCCTCGGGACGAGGAACTGACCTTCGCCGATCACGTCGGGCGCTTCTACGCCCGTGAGCACGGGTTCCCGCCCATGGCAGGCAGACTGCTCGGATACCTCATGGTCTGTGACCCGCCGCAGCAGACCATCGACGAGCTGAGCGACGCATTGATGGCCAGCCGCAGCGCGATCACCGGGATGGTCAAGCTTCTGGAGGGTTACGGGGTCGTGCTGCGTACCCGCAGGGCGGGCGAGCGGGCCGATCGGATCAGCCCGAATCTGGATGGGCTGGAGCCGAAGAACTTCGATTCCCGGCTGTTCGAGGAGCAGGCGGCGCTGTTTCGTGAGGGGTTGGTGCTGCTGGCAGACGCCGCGCCGGCGCGGCGGGCCCCGCTGGAAGAACTGGCCGCCTTGGCCGACTTCCTCGGCGAGCGGCTACCGCAGGTCCTGGCCGAATGGCGGGTACGCCGCGACGCGATGCGCGAGTCGGGCGACAACCGGCGAACGACCGTCTAGGAGGACTTGCAAATGGCTGGACTTGAACTTGACGCACTGCGCCGCCTGGCCGAGGACGGCAACGAGGAAGCGGCCAACCGGCTCGCCGAGCTTGCTGCTGGGCGCGGCGATGTCGAGGAACTGCGCTGGTTGGTCGATGCGGGCAACGAGGAGGCGGCCGACCGGCTGGCTGAGCTTGCCGCTGGGCGCGGCGATGTCGATGAACTGAACCGCTTGGTCGACGAGGGCAACGAGGTAGCCGCAGACTTGCTGACAAAGCTCATCCGCGACACCACATCACCCGCTTGACCAACCTCCCTGGTCAGTACAGCTAGAAGTGCGCTGGCGCGTGGTCGGCTCCGGGAACGGGACCGGCCTCGATCTCTGGCATTGGCCCTCCGGCCTGCCCATCGATGTCTATGGTCGGCAGCAGGCGATCGAGCCAGCCTGGAATCCACCAGTTGGCGTCGCCCATCAGCTTCATTGTGGCTGGCACCAGAACCATCCGCACGAGGGTCGCGTCCACGAAGATAGCTGTGGCCAAGCCGAGGCCGAACATCTTGGTTGACGGGTCGTCACCCAGGACGAAGCCGAGGAAGACCGAGCACATGATCAGAGCGGCCGACGTGATGACTCGGGCGGTGCCGGCGATGCCGCGGATGACCGACGCGTCGTATCGAGAGGCCGAAGAGGATGGCAAACATGAACATGGGGATGAACGAGACGATCGGCACAGTCGATTCCAGGCCGATGACGCCGGCGCCCCACCCCCATTGGAACACCATGACCATCACGCCGTAGGAGGCACCAACGCTGAGGAGGTTCATCAGCGCCGCCTTGAGCGGCACGAGAATTGATCGGAAGACCAGGGTCAGGAGCAGGACGGACAGCAGGATCACTGCGGCGATGAACAGCGGCAGTCGATCGCTGACCCGATCGCCTATGTCGGCGAAGTTCGCCGTCTGGCCACCGACGTGAGCTCGCGCCGGGCTTTGGTCGAGCACGGATGGGAGAACGTCGGCCCGCAGGCGCCGAACCGTGTCGAGGGTTGCGCCGTCCTGAGGGCCGGTGGTCGGGATGGCAACCAGCGTCGCGACACCGGCTTCGGCGTTCACGTCGGGGGGCGCGACGGCGGCAATTCCCTCGTCGGCGCTGATGGCGGCGAGGAGGGGGTGCACGACGCTCGGATCCTGCGAGATGTCGACGGCGATCACCAACGGGCCGTTGGTGCCGGGACCGAAGCCATTGGCGACGAGATCGTAGGCCCGACGTTCGCTCCGGGTCGCCGGCAGTGAGCCATCGTCGGGACTGCCCACACGCAGGGCCAGCACCGGTGCGCTGACCGCCAGCAGCACGACCGTGACGCCGATGGCGTACGCCCGGGCGTTTCTGCACACGTGCGCACCCCAACGGTGCCAGTTCGAGCCCACTGGGGCGCCGACCGGTGTCCTGTTCCGTCGGAGTCCGAAGCGGTTGATCCGGTGCCCGGCCAGCCCCAGAAACGCGGGCAGCAACGTGATTGACGAGACCACCATGATCAGCACGATGACCGAGACGGCAACTCCGCCAGCGGTCATGAACGGAACACCGGCGACTGCCAGGCCGAGGATCGCGATGACCACGGTGCCGCCGGCGAGGACCACGGCCTGGCCGGCGGTGGCGACGGCGCGGCCGATCGAATCCTCGACGGTCATCCCCCGGGCGAGGTGCTCGCGGTGCCGGGTGACGATGAACAAGGCGTAGTCGATACCCACGCCGAGGCCGACCATGCTGCCAAGCACGGGAGCCCAGCTGGGGATCTCGATGAGGTAGGTGATGAGCGACATCGAGCTGATGCCCAGGGCGAGGCCGAAGATCGCCATTCCGATCGGGAGCCCCATGGCGATGAGTGATCCAAACGCCAGAAGCAGAATGACGACGGCTGCGACCAAGCCGGCCACTTCACCGACGCCTGTCTCGGCTTCTTCGAAGGCGAAGAACAGGTCGCCGCCCATTTCGATCTGCAGCGGCGAACCCTCTCGGGCCTGGACACCGAACTCTTTGAGGTTCTCCAGATCACCTGGGTTCAGGTCCTCGAGCACCGGATACTGCAGGCGAATGAGGGCGACGCGACCGTCGGGCGAAATCGTCCCACGCTGCACCGCCTGCTCGGGGCCCGCGGCCAGCGCGCCCGCCGGATCGGTGGTGTCGAGCACATGGGGCAGAGCGCGGGCCCCGGCCTCGACCTGGGTCAGGGCGGCCTGCGCGTCAGCTGAATCGAAGAACGTCGCGTGGTCGTCGAGCGGTGTCATGACTACCTGTGCAGTGAGTCCGGCCCGGCCCGAATGCGCGGCCGTGAGCAGGTCGGTTGCTTCCTGGGAGTCCAGTCCCGGAACGTCGAAGGAGTCCTCGAGCTTCTGGCCCAAGGCGCTGGACGCTCCGATGACGAGCAAAGACACGACAAGCCATGACCCGATGACGGCCCACGGGCGACGGGCGGCGAACCGCCCCAATCGGTAGAGCGCAAGCGACATCATCGTCTTCTTCTCCCTGGGCGATCGCTCATCCATCGGCGTGCGGCGGTCCGCGCAGTTCATCGTGACGAGACTCGGCGACGGGCACATCGGTCCTTGTGGCTGGACTTCCTCCGGCCGATCGGACGGCGTACGCGTCGTACTTTCGGCCGATCCGCGTCGGCTGGGGTTCACTACGCTGGCGTTGTGGTGAGAAGCGTTGGCCAGTCGCTGTGGGCCGAGCCCCCAGCTCCGCATCCGCCGAGGCGGGTGTGGCGGGACTATGTGCTCGTCGCCGTCCTGGCGTTGACGGCGTTGCTCGAAGGCATCCTCCGCGAGGGGGTGGTGTGGCGACCTGTCGCGCTGCTGCTTGGTGTGTCTCTGGTCTTCACGCTGCCATGGAGGCGCACGCACCCGCTCGCCGTCGTCGCTGTCGTGTTCGGTGCCCTGATCGTGCTCGATCTCGCGGCCCTGCTCGGTGGGGCCGACGAATCGGTGGGGCTGTACACCATGGCCTACGTCTTGCTGCTCCCCTATTCGCTATTTCGTTGGGCGGCCGGTCGTGATGCTGCGACCGGGTTGGCCATCGTCCTGGTCGCCGGTGTCCTCGGTGTGATCAGCGACTTCACCGGTGTCGTCGATTCCGTGGTCGGGTTGATGTTCCTGTTGTTCCCGGCCGCGCTCGGCGCTTCGGTCCGCTACCGGGCCACCTCCCGGCTGCGCGAGATGGATCAGGTCAGGCTCCGCGAGCGCGACCAGTTGGCGCGCGAGCTGCACGACACCGTCGCTCACCACGTCTCGGCCATCGCGATCCGGGCCCAGGCCGGGCGCTTCGTCGCGGCATCCCGTCCCGATGCCGCTGTGGATGCTCTCGAAGTCATCGAAGAGGAGGCTTCGCGCACGCTCGCGGAGATGCGCATCATGGTTGGCGTCCTTCGCGAGGGCGAGGAGCCCGACCTTGCCCCGCAGCCCGGTGTGGCCGACATCGAGCGGCTTGCTCACAGGATCGGGGACTGGCCGCGTGTCGAGGTGCACTTGTCGGGTGACCTTGATGACCTCGGGCCATCGGTCGGGGCCGCGATCTACCGCATCGCCCAGGAGTCGATCACGAACGCAGTGCGACATGCACGCCACGCAACCCGCATCGACGTCTGCGTCGCCGGCGACGACGACTCGGTGCACATCACCGTCCGCGACGACGGCGATGCCAGCTCTACCGGTCGGAGCTGGGCCGGCTACGGCCTGGTGGGCATGACCGAACGAGCGATACTCCTCGGTGGCACCCTCGAGGCTGGTCCGAACTCCGACGGGGGCTGGACGGTCAACGCGGTGGTGCCAAGGGCCGCCTCGGTCGCATGAGCATCCGCGTGATCGTCGCTGATGATCAGGACATCATCCGGACCGGGCTCAGGATGATCCTCGACGCCCAGCCCGACATCGAGGTGATTGGCGAGGCGGCCGATGGACGCGCAGCGGTTGCCCTAGCCCGCGACCTCCGCCCCGACGTGTGCCTGTTCGACATCCGCATGCCCCACATGGACGGCATCGAGGCCACCCGACAACTAGCCGGGCCTGACGTCGACGACCCGCTCGCGATCGTCGTGATCACCACCTTCGACCTCGACGAATACGTGTACGGCGCCCTCAAGGCAGGCGCCCGGGGCTTCCTGCTCAAAGACGCCGGACCCGACCTCCTCATCCAGGCGATCCAGGCCGCCGCCAACGGCGACGCTCTCATCGCCCCGAACGTCACCGCCCGACTCCTCGCAGCCTTCTCCGACGCACGCACGGCGCGGCCACCGGCTCAGCCCATCGAACCGCTCACCGGCCGAGAAGAGGAAGTCCTGATTACGGTGGCCCGTGGTCGAACCAACGCCGAGATCGCAGCCGAGCTCCACATCAGCCTCAGCACCGTCAAGACCCACCTCACCAGCCTGATGGCCAAACTCGGCGCCCGGAACCGCGTCGAAATCGTCATGTGGGCGTACGAAACGGACCGGATCAAGAGCTGACCCATCTCACAAGCCGCCACTCTTCGGGACTCCGAGCCGTCGCGCTGTTCGTTAGCCTCGGGCCTTAGCGACGACGTCAACAGGCTTGGGTTTGCGCTCCGAGTCGTAGCTTTGGGCATGACATATGAGAACGCCTGGACCGTCGATGCGCTTCGGCAGGAACTTCGCCGTCTGAGCGAGCCGCGATGACCTTCCAGAGGTCCCCACAGGTGTGCGGTCAGCATCGAGTGGCTCTCACCAGCACCAGCCGTTCTGGGCCCGTCCAGCTGGTCGCCGGGGGGCAGCGGGGCCACCCGGTACAGTGCGTCCGGATCCAGACCGGGCAGGCGTACGCGCCCCGGTGGCGACCACACCCCGGTCGCTGTGGTGGCGAGGGCGTACACCGCCTCCGAGAGGTCGGTGGCCACCACGCCGTGCACCCACAGGGAAGGATCCGGGTGATCCGAGCGCACGACCGTACCGCTGTGTAGGAGGCCGCGCAGCTCCTTGTAGAGGCGGATCCAGGCGGCGAGCCGCTCGCGCTCGGCGTCGCTCGCCTCGGTGAGGTCCCACTCAATGCCGAAGTGACCGAACAGCGCGGTGCCGGCGCGGAAGTCGATGGTGTGCACCCGGCCGGTGGTGTGCGAGACGGTGGGGCCGACATGGGCGCCGATCATCTCCGGCGGCAGCAGCGCCCCGGTCCACCGCTGGATGAACTGGCGCTCCAGCGCGTCGTTGCAGTCACTGGACCAGATCCGGTCGGTGCGCTCCAGCACGCCGAGGTCGACCCGCGAGCCGCCGGAGGCGCAGGACTCGATCTCCAAGCCGGGGTGCCGGGCGCGCAAATCGTCCAGCAGCCGGTACAGCTGCAGGGTCTGCACGTGCACGCCGGCCTCGCCGCCGGGTGAGTGGCCGGCGTCGATCAGGTCCCGGTTGTGGTCCCATTTGAGGTAGCCGATGTCGTACTCCGACAGCAGCGCGTCGAGCCGCTGGAAGATGTAGGAGTACGCCTCGGTGTGGCCGAGGTCGAGGACCTGCTGGAAGCGGGCCTCCGGCGGCAGCCGGCCGCCGGTGGCCATGATCCAGTCCGGGTGCGCACGGGCAAGGTCCGAGTCGGGGTTGACCATCTCCGGCTCGACCCACAGCCCGAACTGCATCCCCAGGCCGCGCACGTGGTCGACGAGCGGGTGCAACCCCGTCGGCCAGACCGTCTCGTCGACGTACCAGTCACCGAGCCCGGCGTGGTCGTCCCGGCGGTGCCGGAACCAGCCGTCGTCGAGAACGAACCGCTCGGCCCCGACCTGCGCGGCGGCGTCGGCCAGGGCGGTGAGCTTCGCCAGGTCGTGGTCGAAGTAGACCGCCTCCCAGGTGTTGATGATCACTGGACGGGGCGACCGCGGATGCTGCGGCCGACCCCGCAGGTACCGGTGGAACCGCGTGGACAGCTCGTCCAGTCCGCGCCCGTACGAGCCGTACAGCCAGGGGCTCCGGTAGCTCATGCCGGGCGCCAGCCGGACCTCGCCGGCCAACAGCAGCTCACCGCCGCCCAGCAGGGACACCCCGGTGGAGGTCCGCTCGGCGAGTGTGCGGTGGTTGCCGCTCCATGCCACGTGGACTCCCCACACCTCGCCGGCGGTGAATCCGAAACCGGTCGTCCCGGCGGCGAGGATGATCGAGGCGTCCGCTCCGGTACGTCCCCGCCGGTTCTCCCGAAGTCGCGTACCCACGGCGAACGGCTGCCGCTGCGGGATGCGCTCGCGCAGGTGCCGCCCGGTGAAGTCGAGCAGCTCGCCCGCCTCGGTGGGCACCGGCAGGGTGAGCAGCAGGCCGTCCAGCATGAAGGTCGAGTCGGCCGCGTCGTTGGTCAGCGTGGCGCGCTGCCGGAGCAGCCCGGACTCGGTCATTTCGATCTCCAGCAACAGCGACAGCCCGGCGCCTGCATCCTGTGCGCGTACCGAGAGGCGGCGGCTGACCGGAGCCTGAGCGGGCTCCTCGGTCACCTGCCGCACGGTGAACGCGGTGGAGAACGCCGCGCCATCGCGGTGTCCGGTGAGTCCCGGCGTACCGATCCAGCCGACCGACTGCTCGGGCAACACGCTGAACGGTACGACTTCGTCGATGTTGTTGGAGACCAGTTGCGGGGTCGCCGCGACCGCCAGGCCAGCCAGCTCCCCGGCGGCGCGGTCGAACAGATCGGCGCCCCAGTACAGCACCCGCGGCAGCAGCGGCCCGGAGCAGTCCAGCACCAGACTCACACCGGCGCTGCGCCAGTGCAGTGGCACGGCGCGTTCGCCGGCCTCGACGCTGCCGCGGGTCGGCACGGTCGTCGACGGATTCATACCCAACGCCTCCCCAACCTATCCGTCACCGGCCACTTCACGTCTGCGCCGAGATGGTCCGTCCGGCCCGACTCTCATTGAGCGACCTTGAACAGGTCATTGAGCTGCTGGTTCAGGGTCGTGAGCGAGGTGACCGGCGAGCTGCCGATGTAGACCGCGTCGAGGCGCGGGGCCATCAGTGCCGTGATGTCGGCGGCATTCGTCGTCACGGGGAAGAGGAACGTCGTCTTGTCCTTGACCTGCTGGGTGAACGGGGTGACGTCGAGCTTGCGCTCGCTCTTGTTGTACGCGACGGCGAGGTCCGTTCCATGGGGCCGGGCCGGGAAGACCACTCCGGACTGGCCGATGATGTCCTGGCACTGCGCACCAGAGAGGAACCTCACCCACTTCGCCGCGTTGTCGGGCTGCTGCGACAGCGTCGTGATCGAGTCGGCGAGACCGTTGAACATCGACGCCCGCTTACCGGTGGGACCGATCGGGGTGGGCGCGATACCGATGTCCAGCTTCTTGCCGCCTGCGTCGGTGAGCTTGCTGAAGGTCGAGATCATCCACGAGCCGCTGAGTCCCATGGCCGCCGTCCCGGACTGGATCTGCTTGTCCGTGCCGATCGCGTTGGCGCCTCCGATCTCCTCGTAGCTGGCCATGTAGCCCTTATGCACGAGCCCGAAGTACCAGTCCAGGGTGTCCTGCAGCGCCGGCTGGTCGAGGTTGAACCGGGTGCCCCAGGGGTTCTTGTCGGTGGCCTGCCAGCCCGCGCTGCCGGTGAACGCCGACCACTGGGTCTGGCCCCAGCCGCCACCGCCGGAGCCCTCGGAGGCCAGCCCGTGGGTCTTGACGTGATCCTTGTCGAAGCCCGGCTGGTCGCCGCGGACGCCGTTGGCGTCGATGGTGAGGTGCGCGACGAGCTTTTCGAATGTCCCGCCGTCCTGCGGGTTCCAGGTGAGGTCCTGCAGCTCGGCGGGGTCCACACCTGCGGCCTTGAGCGCCGCGTTGTCGTAGAAGATGGCGATCGTGTCCCAGTCCTTCGGGGCGCCGTACCGCCTGCCATCCTGGCCCTTCCACAGCTCCGCTAGGCCCTCCTGGTAGTCACCGTCCTGGATGTCGCTGGTCGGGCCGAGGTCGTCGAGCGGGCGGAGCACCTTGAGGTCGACGTACTGGGCGAACTTCGACAGGTGGTCGGTGAAGACGTCCGGCGCGGTGTCGGCGATGAAGCCGGCGGTGAGCTTGGACCAGTAGGCGTCCCACCCGTATTGGGAGATGTGGATGCGCAGGCCGGGGTTCGCCTGTTGGAAGGCGTCGGCGCACTTCTGGTAGCCGGGTTGTTGCGCCGAGTCCCACAGCCAGTACTCGATGGTGCCGCTCGAGCCCCCGCCGCTGCCGCTGCTGCAGGCGCTCAGGGCGCCGACGGTGAGTACGGCGACCGCGGCGGCGCGGATCCGCTGACCGAACGTGACCATGGCCGGCCTCCTCACTTGATCCCGCTGAAGCCGATGGAGTTGACGATGCGCTTAGCAAAGACCATGAACAGGATCAGCATGGGAAGCGCGGCGACGAGCGTGGCCGCCATGAGGCCGGACCAGTCGGGGCCGGTCTGCGGGGTCTGCGACTTGAACACTCCGAGCGCGACGGTGAGTACGCGCGACTTGTCGGTGTAGCTGACCATCAGCGGCCAGAAGTACTCGTTCCACGCGGCGATGTACGTGAGGATCGCCAAGGTCGTGATGGGGGCTACCGACATCGGCAGGATGAGCCGGAAGAACACCCTGACCTTCGACGCGCCGTCCATGAGCGCCGCCTCCTCCACCTCGCGGGAGATGCCGAGGAAGAACTGGCGCAGGAAGAACACCGCGAACGGGGTCATGAACATGGTGGGCAGTGCGATTCCGAGCACTGTGTCCACCAGCCCGAGTTGCTTGATGAGCACGAAGTTCGGCAGCAGCGTGAAGATCGCCGGGATCATCAGGCCGGCGAGGAAGAAGGCGAAGACCTTCTCGCGGTGCCGCCACTGCAGCCGGGCGAATGCGTACGCGGCCATCGCGGAGAAGAATACCTGCGCTGCGGTGATGAGCGTGGCGACGACGACGGAGTTGAGGAGGTAACGCCAGAAGTTGATCGCCTGCCCGGCGCCGCCGGCGTCGATGGCCTCCTGTCCCGTCTGCAGGCCGAAGACCCGCTCGAAGCCGCCCGACGACGCCTGCACCGGCAGCAGGCTGTCGGAGCCGGCGTAGAGGGCGTTGTTGCTGGACAGGGCGGTGCGCAGCATCCAGTAGAACGGGAACAGGCTGACGAGGATCATCAGGATCATGAAGGTCCAGGCGAGCGCGCGGCCGACGCTGAAGTGGCGCGCCTCTGGAGTGGCCTCGCGCGCTGCGACGTCCGGTCCGGCCGTTGCGACCGGCGGGGTGGTGTCGGTGGTCATGTTCCCCTCCTCAGGCCAGGTCGGAAGTCTCGGCGCGGGTGAGCCGGTACTGGACGAACGTGATGATGACGAGGACCGCGAGCAGGGCCACCGACATGGCAAACGCGTAGCCGAACTGGAAGCGCCCGAAGGCGACGTCGTAGATGTAGTACTGCAGCACACGCGAGGAATCGACCGGACCGCCGCGGGTCGCGATAGCCACGGTGTCGAACACCTGGAACGAGCCGACCACCGTGATGATGAGGACGAGCGAAAGGATGGGGCGCAGCAGCGGGATGGTGATGCTGCGGAACATCCGTACCTCGCTCGCGCCGTCGATGCGCCCGGCCTCGTAGACGCTCTCTGGGATCGTCTGCAGCCCGGCGAAGATGAGCAGCGCGGTGTATCCCACGTGCCGCCAGACGTTGATGACCGCGATCGTCGGGATGACCCAGGCGCTGTCCGACAGGAATGGGATCCGGTCGAAGCCGACGGCGGCGAGGATCGTGTTGCCGATGCCGAGCTGGTAGTCGAGGATCCAGAGGAAGACCATCGCAGCCACCACGTTCGAGACAAGGTATGGCGTGAGGACGATGCCGCGTAACCACGTCCGCTGCGTGAGCCGCTGCATCATCACCGCGATGACCAGGGCGAAGGCCGTCTGCAGCCCGATGTTCAGGACCACGTAGTAGACCGTCACCTTCAACGCGTTCCAGAACACCGGGTCCTGCACCATCCGGACGTAGTTGTCCAGGCCGTTGAAATCCGGCGGCGTGAGCAGGTTGAACTTCGTGAAGCTGAGGTAGATCCCGCGCAGGGTCGGCCAGACCATGAAGATGAGGAAGCCGACCAGGGCGGGGAGGATGAACAGCAGCGCCAGGCGCGTGTCGTCGCGCGAGCGGGTCGATGCGGTCGGGGCGGGGCCGGTTTTCGCCGGCAGGGTCGGTGTCGTGGTGGTCATCATGTCTCCTTCGCCGGGGAACTGCGTCACAGCGCGCGCCGGCGTGAGCTGACTGCTTTCTGGCCGGCGTCCTCGACCTCGGCGATGTATCCCGCAGATGTGGTCGCACGGGCTGCTCCGAATGCAGTAATTACAGTCAGATTGAAAATAATCCATCCTCGCGAATGTGACAAGGGTCACTTGTAAACTGGCTGGATGGTCCTGAGTAGCGCGTCTGCGCGGTCGGCGACGGAGAGGGGACTGTCCGCGGGCGAACTCGCCGTGACCCGGCACCTGCTGGTCCATGGGCCGGCGACCCGGGGTGACCTCGGCGACCGGCTCAACCTGTCCTACGCGTCGATGTCCCGCCTGGCCCGCGCCCTCATCCACGGAGGCATGGCCTCCGAGGACCTCGAGCCGGCATCCGCCGTTGGCCGGCCACGCCAGATCCTCACCGCGGTGCCCAGCGCCCGCCACGTCGTCGGGTGCAAGCTCACCGCCGACACTGCCTACGCGGTCGTGTGCGACATGTTCGGCGACGTCAAGTCCACGGCCAAGGCTGCGCTACCGGAGCCGGCTGCAGACGGCATGGTCCCGGTCACGGCGACAGCGAAAGTCGTCGCACAGCTGGCGAACAAACTCGCCCGGAGGGTCCCCTCCCTGGACGGCATCGGAGTGGCCGTCGGCGGCGTCGTCATAGACCGATCGATCGTACGGGAAGGAACATTCCTCGGCTGGCGCGACGTCGACTTCGCGACCCCCTTACAGGAACGTACCGGCCTCCCGGTCATCGTCACCAACGACGTCACCGCTCTGGCCCGCGAGCAACTGTGGTTCGGTGCCGGCCGCACCCACTCAACGTTCGGCCTCATCACCGTCGGCGCGGGCCTCGGCTTCGGCCTCGTCCGCGAGGGCGTCGCCGTCGAACACCTCATCGACAACGGCCATCTGCTCGCCCACGCTCCCATCGACAACCGCGGGCCTCGATGCCGCATCGGCCACGCCGGATGCGCAGCCGCCTACCTCAACCGCGACGACATCGAACGTCACGCCTCCGCCGCCGCGGGTCGACCGGTCTCGTTCGGCGACCTCATCCAGGCCCGTAGCGCCGGCGACGACGTCGCCACCGGCTGGCTGGACGCCGCCGCCCGAGCACTCGGACACCTCGTCGCCACGTTCGCGGGGGCACTTCAGACGACCTGCATCGTGCTCGCCGGCGAAGACGTGGCCGCCCTCGCCGACTCCGCGCCCATGAACGACGTGATCGCAGACCGGCTACGGCCGGGGCTCGACGAGACGCAGAGATGCACCCTCGACATCATCACCACCCCGGCCCGCGGCGCCGCCGTGGTCGGTATTCAGAACGTCCTCGGCGCAGCATGAAGGCTGGCGGCCCGCACCACGCCCCAGCCGGGCATCGTGGTGAGGGGGGACCCCCACCTTCACCGACACCCCGACCACCTCGGGGAGCACAGCACGCACCTGATCGACCACCCGCAGCAGAGTCGGCCGAGTCAACGTGAACTCGACCGGACCCATCAACCGATGCCGTCCGGCGTCAGTGACCGACACAGCAGCCGAGGACTTGCCGACATCGACCGCCACGACCAGCGTGGACGCTGTGACTGGGGCAGCATGCACAGACACGAAACCCACCTCCGGAGGGCGTCAGGAGGACCAGGGCGCACCAACGCCCGACCCTCGAAAGGAACCTGATGGGTCCCTTCTGGCACCTCCGGAGGTGTTCGTGAAGGGCTACGCCCGACCTATATCAGCGGATGACGGTCATCCCCGTGCCGGCGGCCACCACGGAGCCGTGCAACGACCAGACGATCTTCGCCGGGCCTGACGGAACATCGGCGTCGACGTCGAGCCGCATCGCGAACCGCACCGACCCGCCCGCAGGGATGACCGCCGCGGCGGCGCAGTTCAGCCGGTAGTCGGCGCGCGCGCCGCCGAGGGCCTCGGCATAGGTCGGGCACGGGTCGAACGTGACGTCTGCCGTCCCGGTGTTGGCCAGCTCGACGACGTAGTCAAACGGCTCTCCCGCGCGCACGGTCGCCGGGACGCCTTCAAGGCGCGCATGCAGGGTGGGCCACGGCTCGGGAGGCTCCGGTGGCGGCTGCACCGCGCGGTACCAGGTGCCGATGCGGAACGGGCACGTGGAGTCGAGCCGGTCCGCGACGTCGAACGTTGTGCCGTCGGCGAGCCTGATCTGGACCCGGTGGTAGGTGGTCGTGCTGGCGGGGGCACCGCCGTCGCAGCTCAAGGATGTCTCGATCGTGAGCGCTGCCTGCTCCCCCGTGCCGATCGTGGCCGGGCGCTCCCCCCTGTACAGCGGGTCGAAGAAGGTCCCGCCCTCCGCCGGGATGGGCACCCGGGTGCCGGCGCCGGTGAGTCCCGTCAACTCGGGGGAGCCGGTGAGGGTGCACCGGCTCGGGCCAGCGTTCTGTAGGTGGACGAAGTTGCCGGTGTGGCCCGTCGCGCCCTCCCTCTCGACGCCGACCAGCCGCAGGTCTGCGCCCCGGCATGCCGGGGCCGCAGGCCGCGGGGACGAGGTCACCGGTGGCGGAGGAGAGTACGGCGCGACCGGCGCATCCAGCCAGGGCACGGCGCCGGCGGAAGCCGGACGCCCGTCCCGGGTGAGTGTCGCCGACACTCCGGCCACCAGGATCACCGCGAGCGCAGCGGCCGAGACAGCCGCTACGCGGCGTCGGGCCCGCCGCCGGGCCATGCCGGTGTGGACGCGTTCGATGATGTCCGGACGGGAGCCAAGCGACCGCCGCGGGTCGCGCAGCATCCGCCGCAGGTCCTGTTCGAGCCGATCCATCACCGCCGGCCTCCCGCCGTCAACGCCTGCCGCAGCCGGGCCAGCCCCCGCGAGCCGTTGCTCTTCACCGTGCCGACCGAGCAGTCCAGCACCCGGGCCACCTCGACCTCGGTGAGGTCCTCGTAGAAGCGCAGCACGATCACCGCACGCTGTTTCGGCGGCAGCGTCGCGAGCAGCCGCCACAGGGTCTCGTCGGGCCTGCCCGCCGACGGGTCGTCGTACGCCGTCTCCGGCACCGCCGCGACGAGGCGTTCGCGGCGTAGCCGCCGCCACCAGCTGACATACCTGGTCACGATGATCCTCAAGACGTAGCCCTCCGGGTCGTCTTTGCGCCGGACCCTCGACCAGGCCAGCCCGGTGCGTTCGAGGGCGTCCTGCACAAGGTCCTCGGCCAGTTCGTGGTCGCCGGTCAGCGCGTGCGCGAAGCGGAGCAACGCGGTGTGCCGGGCCCGGATGAACGCGTCGAAGTCGCCCGAGGCCGCCCAGCGGGTCACAGTCGGCTCGGGCAGCGCCGTGTCGTCGGTCATCGTCGCCTCCCGCACACCCCTAGGACGCTCGGGACCGCCTCCAGGGTTGCACGCGTCACGGCGCGGCCGGGCCCCCCTTACCGGGCACGATTAGCTACGCCAGTCGTCGACTAACCCAACCCCCCGCGCGGGAGCCGTCGATACGTGTGGCTGCCACCCACGATCGGCGTGGGTCGAGCCGCGCATACGAAGTGATACGGCGTGTTGCCCGCTCGGTGGAGTTCGCGGACACCGTGTCGTGTGGGTTTGCCCGTCCACTCTGTGACCTTCGCCTCTGGCGCGGTCGGCGCCCGGGCGCATAGGTGGTTCGTAAGGCTTGGATTCCGGAGGTGAAACACATGCCCACGTCGACCAAGAGGCACGCGCTCGGGACGTCGACGCGCGGTCGGACGGAACGGGCGATGGAGGAGCGCCGCAAACCCGTGTTCCACCTCTACGGCTCACGCAGCAACCGATAGGTAGTCAGCAGGGGCCACCATGTCCGTCACACCGCTGCCCGTACATCGTCACCTCGTGACTGGGCGCCAGGCGTGGATGGACAAACCTGCGCGTCGCCGTCATCACTGGCGTCATTGTTCTGCATGTGGCGACGGCGTACATCCTCGACATCAGCTGGTACTACGAGGAACGCACCGCGAGTGCCGTGGCCGAGGTCGTCCTCGCCGTGCTGTTCCTGCCGACAGCGCTGTTCGCGATGGCGGTGCTGTTCCTGGTCGCAGGCATGCTCACGGCCCGTTCGATGGCCCGCAAAGGCGCCCAAGGGTTCTGGCGGGGCAGGCTGCTGCGGCTCGGGGTGCCAGTCGTGGTCTTCGTTCTGGTCGTCGACCCAGCGACGTCGGTACTCGGAGTCTGGGGGTCGGGCGACTACGCCGACTTCGCGACGATGGTCCGCTACGAGTTCACCCATCCGGGCAGCGGGCCGATGTGGTTCGTCGCCGCGCTGCTCAGCTTTTCGGTGACGTACGCGGTGTGGCGACGGTTCCGCCCGGTGCCGTCAGGCGCCGAGCGGCTGCTGCGGCGGCGTCATCTCGTGACCGCCGCAGCGGTCATCGTCGCGGCGACGTTCGTGGTGCGGCTGGTGTGGCCGTTCGCCGGCGAGACGCCCCTGGCGCTGAACTTGTGGGAGTGGCCGCAAATGGCAGTCCTGTTCGCATTCGGCGCCCTCGCCGAGGAGCGCGGCTGGCTTGACCCGCCGCCCGCGTGGCTGGCGCGTACTTGCCTACGCGCGGGAATCCTCGCCGCGATCGCCGTGCTCGCCGTGGGCGTCCCGCTCGCCGCGAGCAAGAATCCGGACCCGTTCCTCGGTGGGTGGCACCTCCAGGCGCTCGCCGAACCGATCTGCGAGGCGGCGATAGCGGTCTCAATGTCGTTCTGGGTCGCGCTGTGGTTCGCCCGGCACATGACTTATCAGGGACGCTTCGCACGCGCGCTGGGCCGCGCGTCCTACGCCACGTACGTCGCGCATGCACCGGTCGTCGTCGCGCTGAGCGTCGCGCTTGCCGGGATCGCCATCGCAGCGGAGGTCAAGTTCGTCGCGGTTGCGGTCCTCGGTGTCGCCGCGTCATACACCCTGGGATGGCTCGTCACCCGGCCCCACCGCCGACAGCGGCACACCTGACAGACGCGATGGTCGGCCTGCTCGGAGCCGGTCACGGTCACCGCCGTCGGCCGGCTACGCAAGCACAAGCACCGGCTGGCCACCATGGGGCCTCCGGCACGAATGAGTGGACGCGGACAGCGGCCCGGGCGCTGACCCGGGCCGCTGCAAGGGTTGCGTCAATTACTCACCAGCCGGACTGGAGCGCGGCCCTGATCTGCGCCCGCATCGCCTCCGGGTACAGGGTGCCCAGCGCGTCGCTCGCCGAGGTCTTCTCGGCGTCGCTGTTCAACTGCAGGCCGTTGACGAAGTAGCCGAAGGTGAAGGCCTTCGGGGTGGTCACGCCACCGGACTTGAACGGCACGCCGGTCAGGCTCGTCTCGGACCAGTCGACGGTGTACGGGTAGCTGCTGCCGTACTGGTACGAGCCACTCTTGGCGATCCAGGTCATCGCGTTGCAGAAGTTGGTCGCCACGGTCGAGGACTTACCCAGGCTCGTGGCCTCCTGCTGGACGATCGGGCAGATCGCTGCCTTGAATCCACCGTAGTTACTCTCGTTGAGCATCCGGATTCGGAAGACCGCCTGCCAGTCCGTATCGCTCACCACCGAGCCGTTCTGGAACGCCTCGTAGACTTTGCTCAGGTCGGACAGCGTGGTCGTGTTGTGCGGTGTCAGGCATCCGATGTTGTGGTTGATCGTCGTACCGGTCATCCCGATCGAGGATGCCAGCGCGAGCATCGAGGCCTTGGTGTACTTCTCCAGGATCCCGCGGGTCATCCGGTTGTCGGACTTCCACATCATCTGCGAGTCGGCGTTCTTCAGGTCCGTCGTCGTCGTGGTGGCGTAGTTGTCCGGGCAGATGTCCTTGTCCTTCGGGTCGGACATGTTGTTGAAGTGATAGGTGATCGAGGCGTCGCTCAGCACGCCGGACTCCTGGGCGTCGATGGACTTCAGGTGGTACAGCACCTTCAGCGCCGAGGCCGGCTCGAACTGCTGACTCTGCAGCAGCCCGGCGTACTGTCCGCCACCGACCTTCTTGAGGTAGAACCCGTGCGATCCCGAGTCGAGCTTGGACGTGAGCTGCCCGTCCAGCTTGGACTCCAGGGCGTTCATGTTGTCGACGCCGACGGCGGCGACATACTTGCTGCCACCGGAGTAGTAGGGCGACACGTCGAACAGCCGCTGCCCGTCCTGCGCAGCCTTGCTGACCACACCCGACATCGAGTAGCCGGTGTAGAACCGCCACTTGGGGCCGCCGGAGTACATGATCGCGTTGTAGGTGCCGGTGTCGTCGTTGTGGTCGAGGTCGACCAGGCGAGCGCCGTTGCTGTCGGCCAGCGACTGCAGCTGTGCGGTCGACTTGCCGTAATACCACCACCAGCCGGTGGCATCGCTGCCGGTGTTGCTGCCGAGCAGCGCGGTGTAGCTGCTGGTGCCCTGGATCCGCCCGAAGCTCACCATCCGGCTCCCGGAGGTGACCTGCGACCCGATGTACGACGGGGTGCCGTAGTAGAACGACCACGGTTCTGCGTTGGCGCCGGTGTTGGACACCATCACGGTGGCGAACCGGATGCCGTCGGCGGTGTTGTAGCCGTGGATGGCGATCGGCCGGGCGTTGTTCGCGCTGGCGGTGCTGAGCACCTGTGCCGCGGTCTGGCCGTAGTACCACCACCATCCGGTGCCGTAGGCGCCGGAGTTCTGCACCATCGTCACGGTGAACTTCAGCGGCGAACCGCCCTCGACCTTGATGTCGGTGAGCCGCGCGCCGTTGGCGCTCAGCTTGTCGGCGATGTACGTCGCGTCTGCGCCGGTGTAGGTCCACCAGCCGGTCGGCGAGCTGATCTGCCGGTCCTCCCCTGGACCGACGGACGCCGAGGCCTGCTGGCCGAAGGGCGCCAGGCCCACGCTCAGGCCAGCCAGCAGGCTGGCCGTGATCGCGGTGATCTTCTTGAGTCGCACGTTGCTCCTTGTGTTCCGGGCTCCACTCCGCGTGAGGCCCCCCAGTGGATGTGTTACGTGATCCGCCCGATCGGCGATCCGGCCGCGTCGATGACGTCATCGACGGAACGCGCTGGACGAACCCGAACGAATGTCGCTCCAGGCACGACGAGCTGGGACGGTTTGTTCAGCGAGGACGACACGCCTCGCGACACCTCAACAGGACCGCGTGCTCTCGGTGACGAACGTGGCGATGGATGTGACATATTCGTGCGGGCATCTGGCGGACGACGAGCATCTGGGCGCTGACGTGGCTGAGCGCAGGCGAGCGTCTGGCCGAGGCCTTCACATCCGACGAAATCCCTGTGGAGATCAAGACCGCTCTCGAACGGGTGGCCGCGTTGTAATGCGGCGATGAGGCCGGGCCACGGGCGAACTCGCTTGCGGTACGAAGCACCCAGCAGTGTTGGCGAGTCGGCCCTGCACCGGGCTCATCGATGGGCGACGAATTTCTCTGAACACCAGAGTCGGACCCACTACTCGTCCCGGCGGCAGGACGATGTCGATGCGCGGGCGTGGCCGGTGTTCAGCCAACACGCTCTAGACCTGCTGCGGTCGTTCGGTGAGGTGCTGCATCCCGAGCCCGGCGAGCTGTTGTGGGACGCCGGTGACCCCTACGACCTGTACCTCGTCCTCGCCGGCGGCGTTCTTCTTTTGGACCGTCGGGACGACCGGGTGGTCTTCGTCATCGAGGAAGGCGACTTCGTCGGCGAGTTGGGCATGTTGATGGGGCAGCGGGCCTTCCTCCCGGGCGTGGCCATGGAGGGGACCGCGGTGCTTCGGGTGCGGGTCGAGGAGTTGCGCCGGCTCATGGAGATCTCGGGGGAACTGAGCGATGTCGTGCTCTCCGCGTTCGACGCCCGGCGGCGGTTGCTGAAGAGAATGGGGGAGGGCGGTCTGGTGCTCGCCGGAGACGACGACCGCGACCTACACCGGCTGCAGGAGTTTGCCGCGCAACCAACTCCCCTACCGGACGGTGCTGCGTTCGGACGCGTCGGCTTGGTCAGAGCTGGCGAACACCACTGCGCTGCCTGAGGCGGGCACGGTTGTGGTGACGGGAGAGCGGCGGGTAATGACCGCACCGACGACGCGCGATCTGGCGACCGCGCTCGGGATCGACCTGTGGGGCCTTTCCGACGACTCTCGATGTGACCTGCTCGTGGTAGGCGCCGGACCAGCGGGGCTGGCGGCCGCCGTCTATGGGGCCTCGGAGGGGCTGGACGTGGTCGTCGTCGAGGACGTCGCCATCGGGGCCAGGCCGGCAGCTCGTCGCGGATCGAGAATTACCTCGGTTTCCCGGGGGCGTTTCGGGGGCTGAGCTGACGCGGGCCGCGATGCTGCAGGCCGTCAAGTTCGGGACGAGGCTGGTGTCCCCCCGCTCCGTCACGGGGCTGTCGCAGGTGTCCGGAGGCTTCCGCGTCCGGCTCGACGACGAGCGCGACATCGTGGCTTGCGCCGTGATCAGTGATCATCGCCAGCGGCGTCCGGTATCGGCGCCTGGACGTGCCTGGCCTGGCTGACCTCGAGGGACGCGGCGTCTACTATGCCGCGAGCGAGCTCGAGGCCAAGGTGGTGTCCGGCCGGAACGCCGTCGTGGTGGGGGGCGCCAACTCGGCCGGCCAAGCCGCCCTGTTCCTGGCACGGAACGCCGGCCAGGTCCACGTCCTGATCCGCCGTGACGACCTCCGCGACACGATGTCGAACTACCTGGCGCAGCGCCTCACTCACCACGAACGGGTCACCGTCCACCCTCGCTCGGAGCTGTCCGCGGTCCATGGCACGAGTCGGCTGAGCGCACTGACCTGGCGGGACCACGTCCTCGAGCGGGACGTCCGGCTCGACGCAGCCGCTCTCTTCCTGATGATTGGCGCGGACCCCTGCACGACCTGGCTGCACGAGGTGGGCGTCGAGCTCGACGCCAAAGGGTTCGTAGTCACCCGCGACGGTTTCACGACGTCGGTGCCTGGGGTGTTCGCTGTCGGTGACGTGCGCGCTGGGTCCGTCAAGCGGGTGGCGTCGGCGGTCGGCGAGGTGTCCGTGGTGATCTCCGCCGTCCACTCCTACCTCGCCGGCACCAAGACGTCCTGACCGTTTCGCTGGAGTTCCACGGTGCGGAAACACCGCCCTACGACAACCGGAGGATGGACCCTATGTCACACGTACGACGTTTCGATCACGTCGGCATCACCGTCGCGGACCTCGACGCCGTGACGGCGTTCTTCGTAGCGCTGGGCCTCAAGGTCGAGAACAGGATGTTCGTCGAGGGCGAGTTCCTTGACACGGTCATCGGCATTCCCGAGTCTCGGACCGAGATCGTGATGCTGCAACCGCCGGACGGGGGCACGCGGCTGGAGCTCTCAAGCTTCGCCCGGCCAGACCACGTGCCCGGTTCGCCAGCCGCCCCCGCCAACGAGCTGGGATTGCGCAACGTGGCCTTCGAGGTCCATGACCTGCAGGCGGCCGTGGATCGGGCGGCCACGGACGGCTACCGGTTGGTCGGTGGCATCGGCGAGTACGAGGGCTCTTGGCGGATGGCTTATGTCCGAGGTCCGGAGGGGATTATCGTCTCGCTGGCCGAGCGCATCGGCTGAGCCCCGGGAGCCGGATCGGGGCGCGCCGAGCATGACGGACTCGAGGCGGGCCGGTCATCGGGAATCTGCTTCTCACGAAGTTGCCTTCGGCGAGGCCTTGAGAAGGCTCGACACGTATGGGGGGCCTGACGCCAGAATCGCCCGCTCCTATGCCGCTGATAGGTGCGTCACTGCGCCGCTTGGCCGGCCTGCGCACTGTGGATGGGCTCGCGATCGGTGCCCTTCCGCGCCAGGGATCGTGCCGCCACCACTATCCCTCGTGCGTGGCCGAATCTCGCGGTCGCTTCGAACCAGGCGCCGTGTTCCCAGTTCGTCGGGTTTGGTGGCTCGTACACGAGTGTGCACCCATGCGCGGTTGCGCGGCACACTGGAGCACACCGCGCGAGGAGGTTCGTCATGACACGCGACGACCGGATCATCGTGGTTACAGGGGCGACCGGTCGCCAGGGCGGGGCAGTGGCCCGTCACCTTCTCGCCGACGGCTGGCGAGTGCGGGTGTGACACGTTCGCCAGACTCCAGGGCGGCCAGGGAGCTTGCCGGTCTCGGCGTGGAGCTGGTCCGGGCCGACATGGCAGACCCCGGCCGGATGCGGAATGTGTGCGACGGGACGCACGGTGTGTTCAGTGTTCAGAACCCCATGATCGGTGGCGAGCACGCCGAGTTCGTCCAGGGTCGGAACGTCGTGGACCCGGCAGCCGACGCCGGCGTTTCCCACCTGGTCTACGGCTCGGCCGGACCGGGCACACCCAGCACCGGCGTCGCAGCATGGGACGTCAACTTCGAGGTGGCCGAGTATGCCCGCAGCCGCGGCCTACCCCTGACCGTTCTGCGGCCCATGGCCTTCATGGAACTGATGACGGACAAGGATCTCTATCCTCCGGTCGCGGCATGGCAGCTGATGCCCCGGCTGGTCGGCGCGGAGCGACCAATCCCTGGCTCGCAGCGGAGGACGTTGGTGCCCTCGCGGCTCGGGCGTTCGCCGATCCTGCGTCATACGTCGGAACGGACCTCGCGCTCGCTGCCGACATACGCACGTTGTACGAATGCCGGGCCATCTGGCGGCGGGTAACCGGTCGAAACCCGAAGCGATTCCCGATGCCTGTGTGGTTGTTCCAGAAATTCGTTGGTCCGGACCTGACCCGGATGTGGCGCTGGCTCGCGACCCATGACGTCGACGTCGACCTGACCGAGACGCGTGAGCATCATCCCACCGCAGTCACGGTCGAGCAGTTCGTCCGACGGCGAACCCAACCTCCGGGCCGATGAGCAGACCACGGGTGCCGGCCGACAGCCACCGTTGACGTGCTCGACACCTGCGGGCGTGCCCAGAGTGAGCGGCACCCGACCTCAGGAACCTTCGTCGAGCTCGGCTACATACCTGCGTCTTACCGCCGCGAGGGGGCGAAGACGTACGGGCCCCGTTATCCAGATCTGTCGATGGGCGCGGTCGGGGTCGTTCTTCCCGGGCAGCCTGGAGCCGCAGCGGCGGATCGACCAGGCGTTGTGCGCGGGTCAACGCACTCGTGTACGGCCCGGTCACACCGCGGGGTCCATGCGCCTGATGTTGGTCCAGCCCGTCCAGCCCCGCTGCTCCAGGAGCTCGAGCAGGCGTGGCGCGCAAGGGAAGGCCTCGAAGAACGCCGTGTCAAGCAGCGCGACCAGGTCGTCGCTTACGGGGTGTTCGTCCTCCACCCCCGCGGCCTGGGCTGCCGCTGCCTCGATGAAGGCGGCCACACGGTCCGCGAGCGCAGGCAGCCGCGGGTCGTCTGGCCCGCAGTCGGCGAGGTCCCCGATGTCGAGATACAGCCGACGCAGCGCCTCGTGCTCGATCTGCGCGTGCTTGATCGCCATGAGGGCCGGCACTTCGTCCGGCATCTGGGCCGCGATCAGGATCCAGCTGTCGCGCTCGACCTCGATCAGCCGCTCCCGGAACCCGAGTTCGCGCATCCGGTCGAGGTAGGCGACCGCCTCGGGCGGCAGCGCCAGGCTGTCGCCGGCCGCGAGCTTGGCGATCCGCTCCCGGTGACGCTGGCGTTCTCGGATCTCGGCGCGCAGGCGGCGGTCGATGTCCTCGACCGCCGCCGCGAAGTCCTGGTCACCTGCCGCCAGTAGTTCACGCACCCGCGACAGCGGTACGCCGGCGTCGGCCAGGGTGCGAATCTTGACGAGCTCGACCACCGCGGCCGCGTCGTAGCGCCGGTAGCCGGAGTGGTCGCGCTCGGGCTCGGGCAGCAACCCCTTGGCGTGGTAGTGGCGGACCGCGCGGACCGTGACGCCGGCGTACGACGCGAGCTGGCTGATCGTCAGCATGACCCTATCCTGCGAGCTTCTTGGCCACGTCGCGGTTGAGCGAGGCCCGCCACTTGTCCACGTACGACGTGGTGCCGCGCAAGCGCTCGTCGCAGAACGCAGCGACGTCCTCCCCAGTGACGTCCAGGACGCTGTTGCACTGCGCCGCGCTCGTCTCGAAGAGCCCGAGCACGTCCTTGAGGACGGCGACAATGTCCATGCCGTCGCCGGCGGTGAACCTCCACATGTAGGACTTCATTTCGCCGTAGACGATCCGGTAGTCACGGGGCAGCACGCTCGCACGCGCCTCCATGGCCTTCCATTCCTTCTTGTCGCCGAGGACCTTGGTCAAGAAGCTGTTCATGGCGATCTCTCCTTCTCGATGGGTTGTCTCTGTTGGGTTGTCCGTCGGTGGGATGGTCAGGCGATCTTGCTGCGGTAGGTGCGCATAGCGAGCGCGTAGGCGACGAGCAGCAGGCCGACGCACCAGGCGAGGGCGATCCAGCCGTCGTCGCCGACCGGCTGCTCGGCGTAGAGGCGGCGAATGGTGTTCACGATCGAGGTGACTGGCTGGTGTTCGGCGAACCAGCGCACCGGGCCCGGCATGCCGGCGGTGGGCACGAATGCCGAGCTGATGAACGGCAGGAAGATCAGCGGGTAGGAGAATCCGCTCACTCCGTCGACCGACTGCGCGGTCAGCCCGGGGATCACGGCCAGCCAGGTCAGCGCCAGGGTGAACAGCACCATGATCCCGAGGACCGCGAGCCAGGCGAGCACTCCGGCACCGGAGCGGAAGCCCATCGCCACGGCGACGAGTACGACGAGTACGAGCGAGATCAGGTTCGCCACGACCGAAGTCAGCACGTGGCCCCACAGCATGGCCGACCGGGCGATCGGCATCGACTGGAACCGTTCGAAGATGCCGCCCGAGACGTCGGTGAAGAGCCGGAAGGCGGTGTAAGCGATGCCGGAGGCGACCGTTATGAGCAGGATCCCGGGCAGCAGGTAGTTGACGTACGAGCCGCCGCCGACATCGATCGCGCCACCGAAGACGTAGACGAACAGCAGCAGCATGGCGATCGGCGTGATGGCGGTGGTGATGATCGTGTCCGGGCTGCGCAGGATGTGGCGCAGGGACCGCTTGAGCAGGACGGCGGTGTCGTGGAAGAAGTAGGTCGTCATCCCTGGGTCCTTACTTGTTGGAACCGTCGTGGCCGACGATCGCGAGGAAGATGTCTTCGAGGGTCGGCTGCTTCTCGACGTACTCGACCTTGGTCGGCGGGAGCAGTTGCTTGAGCTCGGCTAGGGTGCCGTCGGCGATGATCCGGCCCTCGTGGAGGATCGCGATCCGGTCCGCGAGCTGCTCGGCCTCGTCGAGGTACTGCGTGGTGAGCAGCACCGTGGTGCCCTGGCGGGCGAGCTCTTGGACGGTCTTCCAGACCTCGATCCGCGACTGTGGATCGAGCCCCGTCGTCGGCTCGTCGAGGAAGAGCACGGGCGGGTTGCCGATCAGGCTCATCGCGATGTCGAGGCGACGGCGCATTCCGCCGGAGTAGGCCGCCACCTTCCGCCCAGCCGCGTCGGTCAGCGCGAACCGCGCCAGCAGGCCGTCCGCGATCCCGCCCGGGTCCTTGAGACGTCGTAGTTGGGCGACGAGCACGAGGTTCTCCCGTCCGGTGAGGATCTCGTCGACTGCGGCGAACTGTCCGGTGAGACTGATCGATTCGCGTACGTTCGCGGGCTGGGTAGCGACGTCGTACCCGCTGATGGTGGCGGTCCCGCCGTCGGCCTTGAGCAGCGTGGACAGGATCCTCACCGCCGTGGTCTTGCCGGCGCCGTTGGAGCCGAGCAGGGCGAAGATGGTGCCCGGGGGGACGCTCAGATCGACGCCCCTGAGCACCCCGTGGTCGCCGTAGGACTTGGTGAGTCCGGCGATCTCGATGGCTGGTTTCGTGGTCATGAGGCAAGCCTGCAACCCTGACCCTGCGTCAAGGTCAAGCCCCGATCGCTCCGCCGAGCGTTGGGAGCCAGAGTCTGACCCGGTGGCGCCAGACGAGCCTCCGTTCTGAGTGTCGCGGCCGCGACATCAAGGGCCACACCGTGCTTTGACCTAGTCGCCGGATCGGCGCCGTTTCGTCAATGTTGCCCGCACGGAGTTCGTCGACTTTCGCTGAATCCCGACAGATGGGCGCACCGGTTCAGCCGAACGTCCGCACCGCGATCCGCACATGCGATCAATGGTCAGGGCCCGCGTCTTTCCGCCGCGAGGCGGGCACATGCGGGCCGCTTCCCGGATCTGCCGATGTGCGTGTGGGTCGGTCGCCCGCAGCCGAGCCGTGCAACGGGTCACGACGTGAGACGCTGGCGGCGTGCCAGATGCGCCGTTTGCGTGCCCCTGTTGCGGCTATCTTGTGTTCAGCGAGGAGCCCGGCTCCTACGACATCTGCCCGGTCTGTGGGTGGGAGGATGATCTGTCGCAGCTGCGGTTTCCGACCACGGGTGGGGCTAATGCGCCACTGGTCGATTGCCAGCGCGAATATGCAAATCCGCGCGACTGGGAACGACCAGCCGCGAGCCCCGAGGAACTCGGGTACGTGCGTGACACCGATTGGCGACCGATCGACCGTGCGGCCTATGACGTAGAGCAGCCCTGAAGGGCGTCGACTACGGCCTGACCTACTCCACGGATCGGACCGTCTACTACTACTGGCGCGCGCGGCGAACCAAGTAGGCGTGCGCGGGATCATCCGCAACTGCCGCAATCGGTGTGGCAGCGTTCAGACCCGGATCCGTTTGACAGCCTGCGGTGCGGCTTCAACGCTGGATGCGTGCGCCCGAACCCGCATCTGCACAACTCCGGCTTTCGGTTCGGCGAGGCGCCTTCACGCCTAATGGCCTTCCAGGGGCGACTTTCCGTTGATGATTACGGCTGCGTGTTCGCCAGTCCCCCCACGAGCGGGGACGCTGACTTGGGTCTGGTGTTGCCCGATGACTACGCGGTGCGACTCGGACCAGACGACGATGTGGAGATCATCGACCCCGGCGGCAGCGTGATACTCCGAGAGGGAGACGGCTTCCATGCCGGCGGAGGCAGGGGCATGGGTCAACTGCCCCCACCGTGTTCTGAGCGATACCCCGAGGTCGTGATCATCGGCTCTGCAGTGCATCCACTCGAAACGCCCTGACATAGCCGCGATCCGTGTGGAGCCTGGAGATCCTCCGCTGCGCACATAGCACCCATGCTCGCACTGCTTCTCCGAAGCCTGACAGGGATCTCCTCCGGCAGTTCCAGGTGGACTCGTCGCTCGCTCAGTGCGGTGGTCGTCATGCGCGTCGAGCGGTCATCTCCGCAGGAGTCGGCAGGACCCAGGTTGAAGGCCTCACCGTCCCGCTCCACGTGGGCACCCGGTCTTAGCCGCGAGGCGGTGAGACACCAAGGTCTTCCCTCGATGCTTTTCTCGCTGGTTTGCTGTCACCATGCAGGTTCGATGGGCAGACGACGACATCGTCACCAGGGTTTGCAGCCGGTACGGAGATGAGTGCCTGACGCCACGGCGGCCTTGGGAGAGCGCACTGTGGACCTCGTAACGGCGCTGGCGTGGCCACTGGCGCTGCTGGTCGTGGTTCTGCTGTTCATGCGCCCGTTGAAGGAGTTGCTTGCCCGCGACGACGTTCGGTTACAGGGGCCGGGTGGCTTCGCCATCTCCGCGAAGGGCCGGCAGGCGGCCGCGACGGCGCTGCTCAAGGCGTCGCAGGACAAGCCGGACGTGACCATCGACGCGCAGGCCGCCCATACCGAGATTGAGGTTGCTGCGTCGGGCGTCGAGCGTCTGTCGTATGTTCCGCGGGTACTGTGGGTCGACGACCGGCCGAGCAACAACCGGTACGAGCGCGCAATGCTACACGCGCTCGGCATGTTCGTGGAGCTCAGCACGTCGACCGAGGACGCAGTGGCTAAGATCGCCGCTCGCGGCGGGTACGACGTTATCATCTCGGATATGGGGCGCCCGCCGGACGCTCAAGCTGGGTACGCGCTGCTGGCGGAACTGCGACGCCTTGGCGTGATGACACCTTTCGTCATCTACGCTTCCTCACGTGACCCGGCTCATTTCGACGAGTCGGTGCGTCGAGGTGCGGTCGGCTGCACTAACCGGCCCAGCGAGCTCGTCGAGATGGTGACGAACGCACTGCGGTCCCCCCGGCGGAGCTAGCACTACTCCTGCGCTTCTCCATGCTGCCGACACCTGGCCTTTGGAGACTTGGCCTTGTTCGTCGTCGCCGCCGTGGTGCGGGACGACGCCCGCATATGCCGCGTTCCGCGCGCTCATGCCGATGTGAGTGCGCTACGAGGCCAGTCCGACGGCGATGAGTTTCGCAGTGGTCCCCAGTCTGTACCCACACCGATCAACCGCACCCGAGGAGAACGACATGACCGCTACCTACACCTTCGACGTCTTTTCCAGCCTCGACGGCTACGGCGCCGCCAGC
>WNGB01002668.1_pt1 | contig 28641 bp, 29 predicted proteins | sample 5400681 | NCBI WGS metagenome assembly WNGB01 (sample SAMN13153367, study PRJNA577476) | soil metagenome | isolation source: 115 cm soil or saprolite under grassland replicate 2 | place: USA:California | collected 2016-06-15
ACCGGCTGGACCAGCGACACCCCCAGCCCGGCCAGCACCCCGACCAGCGCCACCGCAGCCACCAGCCACCGGTAGCGCCACACCGACGCCACCAGCCCAGGCCCCTCGTCCCAGCCCACCGGCAGCCGATCCACACGCACGCTCCCCCTATGCCATGGGCGACGGCGGGGCTGCTCGCCGCCACCGTTCGTCCAAGGTCACGAAGGGATTTTACCGGTCCACCTCTGCTAACACGGAGGGCGTTTTGCGTAACGGGCTGGTCCTTCTGCGTGAAACCCAGTCCCGGCAAGGGATTCGCATTATCGACGCCGGTGCCGAATCGGACGTTCCAAGCCGGCCCAAAAGGCACGGAGGCGTCTCATTCCGGGGCGGATTCCTCGAGCTCCAACCCGAGGGTCTCGGGGAAGCGCCCGTACAGCGGGCAGAGCGCCACCACCGGCACCGCGACCATCACGGCGGCGACCAGGAAACTGTTCAGGGCGGTGACGAGCAGCCCGAAGACGACCAGGCCGCCGACCGCGCCGAGGACACCGCCGACGCTCATCCAGCCCGCCACGGTGGCCCGGACGCTGGTCGGGAACAACTCGGCGGAGAGCGCGCCGGCCGCCGGGGCGAACACCGAGGCGGCGATGATCGCCACCAGATAACCGGTGACCGCCGCCGCCGCCGGGCCGCTATAGGTGAGCACGGCGGCCAGGGCGATCACCGCCTGGCTCGCCCCGGCGGTGGACCGCCGGCCGAGGCGGTCGGCCGCCCAGCGCCCGGCGAGCAGCCCGCAGAGGCCGAGCGCGCCGGCCGCCGCGACCATCGCGGCGGTCGCCGACCGGGGCAGGCCGAGGACGCTCTCGGAGTAGACGAACATCAGGCCGTTGGCCGGGCCGGTGACGAAGCCGAGCATCGCCGTGAGCACGGTGAGCAGCAGCAGGCGCGGCCGCAGCGTGGGGCTCGGGCGGACGAGGAAGCGGTCCGGCCGCGGCGGGACGGCGCCGCCGGCGCGCGGTCGTGAGCCGGCACGCGACCGCTCGAACCGGTCGGGCTCCTCCAGCCAGCGACCGAACAGCGGGACCAGCACCAGGGGGACCACCAGCAGGGCGAGCAGGCCCCGCCAGCTGAGCGCGTCGCCGGCCAGCCCCCGGACCACCGCGATGGCGCCGGTCCCAGCGCCCCAGCCGGCCGTGACCAGCGCGATCGCCTTGGCGCGGTCGCTGCTCCTGGTCTCCTCGGCCGCGATCACCCCGCTGACCGCGTTGGTTCCCGCCAGCAGGGGCCGACCGAGGGCGAACAGCGCCACGAACCACCAGTAGCCGGGGCTGAGCGCCGCCATGGCGGAGACGGCCAGGCCCAGCGCCGTGCAGCCGAGCAGGACCCGCCGACGGCCGAGCCGGTCGGCCAGCCCCGACAGTGGCAGGCTCCCGAGGGCGGCCAGCCGGATGACCGCCAGGCCGACGCCGAGGACGGTGAACGACAGGCCGACGTGGGCGGCGACCGACGACCCGGAGCTGGATGGTTGGCCGAAGGACCTGGCCACGTCCGCGAGCGCGGAGGTGACGCTGAACTGGGCGAAGCCGGCGGAGCCGGCGAGCGCCGCAGTCACCAGGATCGCCGGGTCGTACCAGCGGTAGAGCCGCAGTTGCCGGGACACGGTGGCCGCTGCGCCGCTCCGGGACGGGCGGGGCATGCCGGCAGAGGTCACCGGATCACCTCCCCCCCACTGCGCGTACGGCCTGGAACTGTAGTCCTCGACGGGGTGCTCCGCACTCGGTGACCCTGCCTACGACCTCGCTCAGAGGTAGTGGAGGTCGCCGGCCTCGTGGTCCTCGACCGTGCGGGCGCAGGTCGGGCAGTACCAGCGGGCCTCGAGCGGGGTGCCGCACTCCTCGTGGCGCAGGGCCTCCCCGCCGGCGCGCTGGGCGCCCCACTGGGCGAGCAGGCGCAGGGCGCCGGCCAGCTCCTGGCCCGCGGCGCTCAGCTCGTAGGAGAAGCGTGGCGGCCGCCGCGAGTAGGGGCGGCTGACCACGAGGGTCTCCCGCTCCAGGTGCTTGAGGCGCTGGGAGAGCACGTTGGGGGCGATCCCGCCCAGCTCGTCGAGCAGCTCGTTGAAGCGCCGGGTCCCGCCGAGCAGGGCCTGGACGATCAGCAGCGACCAGCGGTCGCCGACACGGGCGACCGCTTCGGCCAGGGGCGAGGGCTCGGTGACGGGCATCTGCTGATCCTAGGGCTCCTGGTCGGCCGGTTGCATCAATCGCTTGTCACTAGTAACTTGCAATTCAATAGTAGCTCACGCAAGAGCTCACGAGAGGAGCATCCATCCATGAGCGCGCTCGAAGAGCTGGAGCAGGCCATCTCCCGCGTCGCCGAGCAGGCGGGCGGCGCGGTGGTCGGCATCGGACGGGGCCCTGGGCGGGGCTCCGGCATCGTCCTGGCCGACGGACGGGTGGCCACCAACGCCCACAACCTGCGCGGTGAGGAGGTCACCGTGGTCTTCGCGGACGGTCGCGCCGCGACCGGCCGGGTCGAGGGCGTCGACCTCGACGCCGACCTGGCGGTGGTCTCGGTCGACACCGGCGAGGCCCAGCCGCTGGCGTGGGCCGACGGCGCGCCGCCGCGGCTCGGCGCCGCCGTGTTCGCGCTGGCCAGCCCCGGCGGCCGCCGGCGCGTCACGGTCGGCTTCGTCTCCGCCGTGAACCGCGCCTTCCGCGGGCCGCGCGGCCGCCGCATCACCGGCAGCCTGGAGCACACCGCGCCGCTCGGCCGGGGCTCGTCGGGCGGGCCGGTGGTCGACGCGGAGGGCCGCCTGCTCGGCATCAACACCAACCGCCTCGGCGACGGCTTCTACCTGGCCATCCCCGCCGACGCCGAGCTGCGCGGGCGGCTCGACGCGCTCGCCAGGGGCGAGGCGCCCGCCCGGCCGCGGCTGGGCGTCGGCATCGCCCACGCCGGCGTCGCGCGGCGCATGCGCCACGCCGTCGGCCTGCCCGAGCGTGACGGGCTGCTGGTCAGGGCCGTCGAGGACGGTGGCCCGGCCGGCCGCGCCGGGGTCCGCGTCGGCGACCTGATCGTCAGCGCCGGCGACCGCGAGGTGCGCGACGCCGACGAGCTCCACGAGGTCCTCGACGCGCTTCCCCAGGACGGCACGCTGCAGCTCGCGCTGGTGCGCGGCACCGAGGAGCTGACCCTCACGGTCGCCTTCGGCAGCGAGGCGGAGCGCGTCGGCTCTGCCTGACCCGGCTCCCCCGCCCCTCGGGGGCCGCACAGCGGGCGCCCCGCACCTCACCCGGTGCGGGGCGCCTTCCATTGTCAGGTGCCGACGACGCCGCCGGCGCGCCGGTCAGCGGCGCCGGCGGGCGGCGGCGCGGAGGGCGGCCAGCCCGGCGGCGGTCGCCACGGCGCCCAGCACCAGCAATGGACGATGCTCATCGGCCAGGGCCTGCGCGGCGGCCAGGTCGCCGCAGGCGCCGTGCACCCCGCCGCCGGGGGGCACGCCGGCGCCGCCGACGTACAGGCCCTTCACCGGGGTGCGCCAGCGCCACCACGAGGGACCGGGCCGGAAGAGGAGCTGCTGGTCGATGGCGAACGAGCCGAGCTGGATGTCGCCGTCGACCAGGTTGGCGTCGGCCGCCTCCAGGTCCGGAGGCGTCCACGCGCGGCGCGACAGCACCAGGTCGCGGAAGCCGGGCGCGTGCGCCTCGACGGCCGCCTCCACCCGGTCGAGGAACGGCTCGGCGGCGCGCTCCCAGTCGGCCCGGGCGCGCGGCCGCAGGGCGTCGCCGAGCGGCCTCGCCGGCACGTGCGCGTAGCCCCAGAGGGTGTGCTTGCCCGCCGGGGCGCGGCTGGGGTCGGCGAGCGACTGCTGGCCGAGCACGAGCGTCGGCCTCGCCGGCAGCAGGCCGTGCGCCGCCTCCCATGCCGACCTGCTCATCTCCTGCACGGTGTCGCCCAGGTGGATCACCCCGGCGCGGCGGCACTCCTCCGCCGCCCACGGCACCGGACCGTCGAGCGCCCAGTCCACCTTGAAGGTGCCCAGGCCGCGGCGGTAGCGGCGCACCTGGTCGAGTGCCGATGCCGGGAACTCCTCCGGTCCGGCCAGCCGGACCACCGCGGCGGTGTCGATCGCGGCCACCACGGCCCGCCGGGCCGAGAAGGCGCCGCCGCCCGCCTCCACCCCGACCGCCCGGCCGCCGCGGACGACGATGCGCTCCACCGGCGACCCGGTGACGATCGAGCCGCCGGCCGCCAGCAGCGCGGACGCGAGGGCCGCGCTGACCGCGCCGGTGCCGCCCTCGGCCACCGGCATGCCGAACCGCTGCCCGGTCATGCCGAGCACCAGCGCGTACATGCCGGTGCCGGCCTCCTCCGGCTGCAGGTCGGCGTGCATCGCCGGCGCCACCAGGAACGCCCGCCCCGCCTCGGACTCGAAGCGCTCCGCCAGCGCGCTGGCCCCCTGCACCACCGCGCGGCCGAACTCCACCGCGGCGGTGAGCCCGCCGAGCCGCCCGGCGAGCTCGATCCCGGGCCCGAGCGGCCAGCGCTGCATCTGGCCGCGGAGGAAGGCGACGGTGGCGTCGCCGAAGGCGTCGTCGATCGCCGCCCAGGCGGCGCCGTCACCGGCATGGAGCTTGTCGATCGAGGCGACCGTCTCGGCCTGGGAGCGGCCGAGCGCGATCGCCTGGTTGCCGGGGAAGGGGTGGGCGGCCGGCAGGGGCGCGTGGCGCAGGCGCAGCCCGTGGGCGGCCAGGTCGCGCCCGGCCAGGGCCGGGGCCACCATCGCCAGGGGCAGGAAGCCGGCGCCGAAGTCGTGCCGGAACCCGGGCAGGGTGCTCTCCAGGGTGCGCGCCGCGCCACCCACCTCGTCGTTGGCCTCGACCAGGCAGACCGACCAGCCCGCCTCGGCCAGGCGGAGTGCGGCGGCCAGGCCGTTGGGCCCGCCGCCGACGACGATCGCGTCGTGGTCGGCCATGTTCAACTCCTCGGAGAGCCGCACGGCCCGACTTGAGCCGCCCGGCGGGCGGACGCGTCCGGCCAAGCCTAGTCTCAGCAGCGAGGAAAGGGCGTCCGGAGGCCGACACCCGGTCGCTCCGGCGGCCGGACCGGCGCGCCCGAGCGGTTGCTACACTGCCATGGTAGGCGGTCTGACCCGCCACGACGCTCCCGGCGCCTCGCGCCAGCAGAGGTGAACGCTCCCATGGTCACTCGCGACGAGATCTACAGCGCCTTGAGCCAGGTGCAGGACCCCGAGATCCACCGGCCCATCACCGAGCTCGACATGGTCTCCGACGTGGTCATCGACGGCGACGGCGTGGTCACCGTGTCGGTCCTGCTCACCGTGGCCGGCTGCCCGCTCAAGGACCGCATCACCAGGGACGTGACCGCGGCCGTCTCCCCCCTGGCCGGCGTCAGCCGCGTGGTCGTCGACCTCGGCGTGATGACCGAGCAGCAGCGCGGGGCCATGGTGACCCGCCTGCGCGGCGACAGCGGCCAGCAGAAGAAGATCTCGTTCTGGGGCGACGACTCCACCACCCGGGTGCTGGCGGTGGCGTCGGGCAAGGGCGGCGTCGGCAAGTCCTCCGTGACCGTCAACCTGGCCGCCGCGCTGGCCGCCCAGGGTCACCGGGTGGCCGTGGTCGACTGCGACATCTACGGCTTCAGCGTGCCCCGCATGCTCGGCGCCAGCGGCCGGCCGGTGGGCTTCAACGGCATGATCCTGCCGCTCGAGGCCCACGGGGTGCGGGTCATCTCGATCGGCTTCTTCATCGAGCCCGACAAGCCGGTGATGTGGCGCGGGCCCATGCTGCACCGCGCCGTGCAGCAGTTCCTCACCGACGTGCACTGGGGCGAGCTCGACTACGTGCTCGCCGACCTGCCGCCGGGCACCGGCGACGTCTCGATCTCCCTGGCGCAGATGCTCCCGGGCGCCGAGATGCTGCTGGTCACCACCCCGCAGGAGGCGGCGGAGCGGGTGGCGGTGCTGGCCGGCAAGTTCGCCCTCGCCAACCACATGAAGGTCGCCGGCGTGGTCGAGAACATGAGCTACTTCATCTGCCCGAGCTGCGACGAGCGCCACGAGATCTTCGGCAGGGGCGGCGGCGAGCAGCTCGCCGCCGACCTCGGCGCCCCGCTGCTCGGCCGCGTCCCGATCGACCTGCGCCTGCGCGAGGGCAGCGACACCGGCAAGCCGCTGGTCGTCTCCGACCCCGACGCCCCCGCCAGCCAGGAGCTCCTCAAGGTCGCCGCGGCCCTGCCGCCCCGCCCCCGCACCCTGGTCGGCAAGCGCCTCCCGCTGCTCACCTGACGAGCGCGCTCAGGTCGCGTCCGGGTCGATCGGGGGTCTGCCGGGGTCGGCGGGGAGGGGGACGTCCTTGCCGAGGGACTTGTCGAGGGTGAGGTTCTCGCTGGCGAGGTCGGCGACGCGGCGCAGCTCCTCCATCTGGCCGTCGACGTCCATCAGGTCGCGCACGTAGTCGCGGGCCTGGCTGCGCAGCGAGCCGACGCGCAGGTCGGGGAGGTTGAGGTCCTGCAGGTTGGCCTCGTCACGGAGCTGGTCGAGGGCGCCCTGGGAGGCGAGCCGGAGCTTGCCGAGTGCGCGGCCGACCTGGCGGGCGATCTCGGGCAGGCGCTCCGGGCCGAAGACCAGCAGGCAGACCAGCAGGATCGTGATGATCTCCCCGATGCCCACGTTGAACACGGCCGCTCCCTGCCTTTCGTGCTACCCGGCGGTCGCCTGGTCGATCGGGGTGATGCTCAGGGTCAGCTCACGACCCTGGCGGACCACCACGATCTGGATGGTCTGTCCGACCTCGACCTGCCGCACGGCCACCTTCAGCTCGTCCCAGCCACGCACCGCCCTGCCGGCGACCCGCACCACCAGGTCGCCGCCGCGCAGGCCCGCGTTCGAGGCCGGGCTGCCGGCGAGCACGCTCTGCACCAGCGCGCCGGCGCGGCCGCCGAGCTGGTACTGCTCGGCGACCTCTGGGCTCAGGTCGGCGACGGCCTGCACACCGAGGAAGGGTACGCGCACCGGGCGCCTCGCGATCAGCTGGCGCGCCACCTCGAGGGCCTCGTCGATCGGGATGGCGAAGCCGACCCCGGCGTTCGCCTCGGTCTGCCCGCTGGTGGCGATGGCGGTGTTGATGCCGACGACCTGGCCGCTCGCGTTGGCCAGCGCGCCGCCGGAGTTCCCCGGGTTGACGGCGGCGTCGGTCTGGATGGCGTTGACCAGGTCGCCCGCCGCACCGCCGCCGCCCGGGAGGTTCACCACCCGGTGCAGCGCCGAGATGATCCCGGTGGTCACCGAGCCCCGCAGGCCGAACGGGCTGCCGACGGCGACCGCCAGCTCCCCCACCCTGAGCTTGCTCGAGCTGCCGAAGTTGGCCACCGGCAGCCCGGAGCGCTGCACCTTGACGACCGCCAGGTCGCTGCCGGCGTCGCGCCCGACGAGTTGCGCGCGCAACGACTCGGCGCTGGGCAGCGTCACCAGCAGGCGCTCGGCGCCGGCGACCACGTGGGAATTGGTGAGCACGTAGCCGTCCCTGGTCATGATCACGCCCGAGCCGGTGGCACGGCCCGTGCCGGTGCCCGCCTCGATCTGCACCACCACCGGGAGCACCGCGTTGGCCACCGCCTGAACCCGGTCGACCGACGAGCGGCTGGAGGCCACCACCTCGGTGACCACCGGGCGGGGCTGCGTCGCCCGCGAGCCCGAGCGGGCGCCGACCGCCGCGCCGAGCCCGCCGCCGACCAGGCCGCTGGCGAGGGCGACGGCCACCAGCCAGGCGAGCGGCGGCCTCGGCCCGAGCCGGCCCAGCTTCGGCTCGGGCACCCCGAGCGCTGCCGCCGGTTCGTCCCAGCCCGGATGGATGTCCGGCCCGGCGCCCGGGTCGCGGCCGCCGCCACGGCCGGTGGCCGGGCGACTCGGCAGCGGGCTGGTCGGCTCCACGGAGGGCTCCTCGCCCCGCGTCCCGCGCCGCCGGCGGCGGCCGGAGCGCCAGGGCACTCGGCGGCAGGATCCTTCCCAGAGAGTAAGCCGCGCGATGCGCGCGCGGCCAGCCGGGGCAGGACCCGGCCACTCCCCGGTATCGGGCGCGCCCGTCCGGCGCTACGCTGCCTCCTGTCTGGAGGCTCTTCACGCAGGACGAGCAAAGGAGCTGCCGTGGTCGTTCAGGCCGACGCCAATGCCATCGCCGCCTACCTCGCCGGGCTCACCGCCGCCGAGGACGACGCCCTGCGGGCGGCGCGCGACCGGGCCGGCAGGGGCGGCATGCCGCCCGTGTCCGCCGACACCGGCGCGTTCCTGCGCCTGGCGGCCCGCTGGACCTCCGCCCAGGCGGCCGTCGAGATCGGCTCGGGCGCGGGCTACTCGGGCATCTGGATCGCGCGCGGGCTCGCGCCGTCGGGCATGCTCACCACGATCGAGGCCGACCCGGAGCACCAGCGCCTCGCCAAGCAGTCCTATGAGCAGGCCGGCGTCACCAGCCGCGTGCGCGCCATCCTCGGCCGCGCCCTCGACGTGCTGCCGCGGCTGGCCGACTCGAGCTACGACCTGGCGTTCATCGACGCCGTCAAGGTCGAGTACCCCGAGTACCTTGAGCACGCCTTGCGCCTGGTACGCCCGGGCGGGGTGATCCTGGCCGACAACGTGCTCTGGTCGGGCCGGGTCACCGATGCCAAGGCGGACGACCAGGCCACCGAGGGACTGCGCGCCTACGCCCGCCGCATCTCCGAGGACGAGCGCCTCGACTCGGTGATCCTGACCATCGGCGACGGCCTCGGCGTCTCGCTGGTGCGCCACCCCGACGGGGCGGGCTGACACGAGCAGGCAGGCATGGCCACGTCACGCGGGGGTCCGGGGGCTCGAGAGCGAGGCCGGAACCCAGGTCGTGGGCGGCTCGCGGAGCCGAGCGGTAGCCCCCGGTCAACAGCCGAGCTGGCCAGGACCGCGGGAATCGGCGCCGCGGTGCTGCTGGTGCTGCTGGCCGCCGGACGGCTGACCGCCGGCGGCCTCGACCGGGTCGAGGCGCCGGCACCACCGCGCACGCTCACGCCGGGCACCACCGAGCCGCCGCCCTCGCCGGTGATCTCCGCGATCATGCTGCGGACCGGCCGTCACCGGATCGCGTTCGGCGCCGGGACGGTCTGGGTGGCCAACGACAGCGGCACGGTCAACCGCATCGACCCCGTCGCCAGCATCATCGGCGCCACCATCCGGGTGGCCAGCGAGCGCGCCGGCCTGCGCGGCGTCGCGGTCGGCGCGGGCGGGGTCTGGGTGCCGGTCGCCAACCCCGGCGGCCTGGCCCGCATCGACGCGGGGACGAACCGGGTCGTCACCACGATCCCGCTCGGGCGGCCGCTGCGCGACCCGGTCGGCGTGGTCACCACCGAGGACGCGGTCTGGGTCACCTGTTGCGCCTACGAGGTCGCCGGGCGCCGGGGCGGCAAGCTGATGCGGGTGGACCCGGCGACCGACGAGGTCACCGCCCGCATCGACCTGCCGGAGGAGCCGCTCGCCGTGGCCGCCGGCCACGAGCAGGTCTGGGTCGGCACCGCCCAGGGCGGCGCGATCTGGGTCGACGCGGCCCGCAACCGGGTGGTGCGGGTGTTCCGCGGCGGCCCGCAGGGAGGGACCCAGACGGTGGCGGTCGGCAGCGGCTCGGTGTGGCTCGCCAACCCGGGCGACGGCAGCGTCGCCCGGCTCGACCCGTCCGATCCGGACAGGATGGAGGTGATCCACCTGCACGCGACCACCCTGCTCGCCGCCGGCGAGGGCGAGATGTGGGCGGTGGCAACCAACGACCAGGGCGTGCTCAGGCTCGACGCGGCCGACAACGTGGTGCGCGGCGGCTTCCCGGTGTCGTACGTGCACTCGGTGCAGTCGATCGCCTACGGCGACGGCTCGGTGTGGGTGGCCCAGGGCGGCTCGACCCTGCTGCGCCTCGACCCCGAGCTGGCCAGACCCTAGCGCCGGGGTCCCGCCTCAGGCCTGGAAGAAGTACACCTTGGCGGCGAACTCGGCCGCCAGGGCCATCGCCACCGCCAGGTAGAACATGCCGGTGGCGGCCTGGATGGAGCCGCCCCGGACGAGCACCCGGATGAAGCCGGCCAGCAGGGCGCAGACCAGCACCAGGCCGACGGCCAGCCAGACGGTCAGGTTGGGGAACGCCAGCAGCGGCGAGAGGGACTGGTCGATCCGGCCGCCGCGCTCACCGCCGAGGAAGGCCGAGACCAGCGCCGCCGCCACCCCCACGATCAGCCAGGTGGCCAGGGCGAGGATGGGCCGGTTGGAGAGCCGCCGGTCGACCAGGTACCAGTGGCCGAGCAGCAGCCCGTCGGTGGTCGCGCCGAGGAACAGCGCGCCGGTCAGCAGGGCGACGGCGCCGGCGAGGGGCCGGCCGCTCAGCGCCGCCAGCGGCCACACCACCGCCAGGCCGGGCAGCACCGCGAGCATCCCGGCCCAGCGCCCCGCCATCCCGCGCTTGGCGTAGACGAGCACCTGCCATACGAGGGCGGCCAGCGCGAACACGCTCAGCCAGCGGGCCGCGGCGCGCCCGTCGGGGCCGGCCACCTCGAGCTCCGCCCGGCCGGCCACGAACGCCAGGCCGGCGCAGGCCACCACGGTCGCCCCGACCAGCTTGAAGAACCCGGGCCGGACCACGCCCCAGAGCGGCGCCACCCACAGCAGCGCCAGGCTGCCGAGGGCGATCTCGAACAGCACCACGGCCAGGACCGGGGCTGGACCCTGCACGCTCGCTCCTTTGTTGAAACGCTTCGGTGGGTCGCCGCCGCTTGTACGCCGGCTTCCCTCGTCGCTCCTCGTCGCTGGCGCTCCTCGTCGCTCCTCAGTCCAGCCGGCGCGCGGCGGCGGCCCACCTCGCTAAACCGGCGGGCCACCTCGCTAAACCGGCGGGCCACCTCGCTAAACCGGCGGGCCACCTCGCTGAACCCGGCGCGGGGCGCGCAACCTCTCGGGGTGGCGCCAGCCTAGCGCAGCGCGGCCAGCGCCTGGTCGTGCAACAGGCCGTTGGAGCAGACCGCGCTGCCGCCGTCGGCCGTGTCCACGCCCGTCAGGTCGGTGAAGCGGCCGCCGGCCTCCTCGACGATCACCTTGACGGCGGCCAGGTCCCAGAGGGAGACCTCCGGCTCGACCGCGAGGTCGGCGGCGCCCTCGGCGACCAGCAGGTGGATCCAGAAGTCGCCGAAGCCCCTGGTGCGCCAGCAGCGCCTGGCCAGGTCGAGGAAACGCTCCCCGCTGCCGTGCTCCTCCCAGGAGCCGAGGCTGCCGTAGCACATGAAGGCGTCGCCGAGCTCGGCCACCCGCGAGACGCGCAGCGGCGTGACGCCCCCGTCCTGGGGGCCGCGGGCGAACGCGCCGCCGCCGCGCGCCGCCCACCAGCGCCGCCCCATTGCGGGCGCGGAGCACACCCCGACGGTCTGCTCGCCGTCGCGCTCCAGCGCGATCAGGGTCGCGTACACGGGCACGCCGCGCAGGTAGTTCTTGGTCCCGTCGATCGGGTCGATGATCCAGCGCGCACGTTCGCCGCCGTGGGCACCGAACTCCTCGCCGAGCACACCGTCGCCGGGCCGCTCCTCCGCCAGGCGCTTGCGCAGGGCCTGCTCGACCGCCCTGTCCGCCTCGGTCACCGGGGTCAGGTCCGGCTTGGTCCAGGTGGCCAGCCGCTCGGAGCGGAAATGGCGCAGGGTGATCTGGTCGGCCAGGTCGGCCAGCTGCAGTGCCAGTGCGAGGTCGTCCACGAGCGGCTCACCAGGCCCTGGCGCGGCTCGGCGTGACCCTGATCGCGACGGAGAAGCTCTGCAGGAAGCTCTCCGGGGTGTAGCCGATGCGGAGGATGGCGGCCCGGTACTTCTCCAGGTAGTCGGCGGACGGCTCGGCCGGGCCGAGCTCGGCGGTGCCCTCGACGGTGACGACGTCGCCGCCACGCCCGTCGCCGTCCAGGTGCAGCGAGACGCGGGAGTTGGCCCGGAGGTTGCCGACCTTCTGGGTGGCGGGCTGGCTGTAGATCAGGAAGGTGGCGCCGTCCCACCGGAACCACACCGGGGAGGACTGCGGCTGCCCGTCGGCGCGGACGGTGGTGATCCAGACGATCAGCTCGGCGCGCAGGCGCTGGTCGGCTCGGGTGCCTGCGGGCGTGGTCAGGTCGAGCACGGGCTCCTCCGTTCGCTCGAGCGGCCCCGGTCGCGGGCGAGTATAGGCACCGGGGGGTCCGGGGGGCTCAAGAGCGAGGCCCGAGCCCAGGTGGCGGGCGGCCACGCAAAGCCGAGCGGTAGCCCCCCGGTGAATCAAAGGGTCCGGGGGGCTCGAGAGCGAGGCCGGAACCCAAGTGGCGGGCGGCCACGCAAAGCCGAGCGGTAGCCCCCGGTCAACCGGGCCGGGTCAGGCCGTGCCCAGCAGGGCGACGCCGGTGAGGGCGATCGCCACGCCCGCGGTCTGGCTGCCGGAGAGGCGCTCGGCCAGGACGAAGCGGGCGAGCAGCACGGTGGCCACCGGGTAGAGCGAGCCGAGCACGCCGACCACGCCCAGGTTGCCCAGGGTGGAGGCGTAGGCGAACAGCACGTTCGCGGTGGTGTCCAGCACGCCGGCCATGACCACCAGACCGAGGCGGCGGCCGGGCCAGACGAGCGGGCGCCGCGCGACCACGGTGATGGCAAGCAGCCAGGTGAGCGAGCCGGCCCGGACGCCGGCCGCGGCCCACAGCGGGGTGCCGCCGGGCACGCTCGAGGCCACGTCGACGATCACGAAGAAGAGCCCGAAGCCGAGCGCGGCGCCCAGGGACATGGCGAGCAGGCGCAGCGGCAGCGCGGTGCCCTGGCCCCGACGGCTCGGCCGGGAGACGAGCACCACGCCGGCGACGGCGACGAGGATGCCGGCGACGGCGGGCAGGCCGGGCCACTCGCCACGGGCGAAGGCGGCCGCCACCGGCACGACGGCGCCGCACGCGGAGACCGGGGCCACGATCGACATGGCGCCCTCGGCCATGCCGCGGTAGAACAGCACCAGGGCGGTGCCGCCGCACATGCCGGCGAGGGCGCCCCAGGCGAGCCCCGCCAGGGTGGGCCGCTGACCGCTCACGGCGAGCACCGCCAGCAGCGCGAGGCTGCCGGCGAGCTGGCTCCAGATGGTGACGGCGAGCGCGGGCATCCGCCGGGAGGTCAAGCCACCGAGGAAGTCACCGGTGCCCCAGAACAGGCCGGAGCCGAGGCCGAGCGGGGCACCGGGGGTCATCCGGTCGCGTCACCTCCGTGCGTCGTCGCGGTGCTTTCCACGGTACGGGCGAGGCTCGAGCCTCGCCTGGTCAGCGTGCCCGGCCGACCACCAGGCGGCCGGGTCCGGTGGTGGCGGAGGTGGCGGTCGGCCGGCGGACCTCGAAGCCCTCGCGGGACTCCGAGCCGAATCGCAGTGCCAGCAGGTCGAGCGCGACCAACGCGATCAGCAGCAGCAGGAGGGCCATTGCCGTCTCCGTTCCTGGGCAGATCAGGTGGATGAGGGAGCTCGAGAGGACCAGGATAGTGACCGCTTGGTACAATGGAGTATACTACACTGTGTTGATCCTGTCGATGCAATATCTTGTTCGCCAGGACGTCCGATCGCCAACCGGAGGAACCCGTTGCAAGATCAGGATCCAGAGGTCGTGACCGCGGCGGTCGGCCGCAACGTGCGTTCCGAGCGCAGCCGCCGCAACTGGACCCTCGACGACCTGGCCGGCCGCTCCGGCGTCTCCAAGGGCATGCTCATCCAGGTCGAGCAGGCGCGCTCCAACCCGAGCATCGCCACCATCTGCCGGCTCGCCAGCGCCCTCGGGGTGACCGTGGCCAGCCTGGTGGAGGCCCCCGAGCTGCCCTCGACCCGTCTGGTACGGGCCGACGAAGGCGTTGTGCTCTGGACCGGCAAGGCCGGTAGCGCCAGCAAGCTGCTGGTCGGCACCGGCTCGCGGGACCCGGTCGAGCTGTGGGACGTGCGCCTGGCCCCCGGCGAGGGCTACGGCGGCACCCCCCACCCCGCCGGAACCCAGGAGCTCGGCATGGTCATCGAGGGCGAGCTGATCCTCGACGTCGACGGCAGCAAGTACCAGGTCGGTGCCGGTGACGCGGTCGCGTTCGTGGCCGACCGGCCACACGGCTACCGCAACCGGGGCGCCGTCCCGCTGCGCTTCATCATGGTGGTGGCCCAGCACGGCCTCGGCGGGCCTCCGGACCCGTCCGGCGACGGCGCCGCTCTCTAGCCGTAGAACTCCAGCGCGTCGACCGCGGTCTGGGCGAGCACGCGCACGCCGAGGGGGATCGCCCGCTCGTCCACGTCGAACATGCTGGCGTGCAGGTCCAGGTCGGTGCCTGGGATGCGCACGCCGATGCGGGCCATCGACCCCGGCACCTCCTCGAGGTACCAGGAGAAGTCCTCGCCGCCGAGGCTCTGGGCGATCTGCAGGACGGCGCCGTCGCCCAGGACGGCCCGGGCGGCCGCGGCCAGGAGCCCCGTCGCCGCCTCGTCGTTGACCACCGGGGGCGAGCCGCGGCGGTAGTCGAGCTCCGGCGTGACGTTGAAGGGCTCGACGGTGTGCTCGAGCACCCGCTCCACCAGCTTGGGGATCTCGGCCCAGACGTTGCGGTCGAGCACGCGCAGGGTGCCCCTGGCCACCGCCGACGTGGGGATGGCGTTGCCCACCGTGCCGGCCTGCACCGCGCCGAAGGTCATGCTCAGCCCGGCGCGCGGGTCGACCAGGCGCGAGAGCGCGGCCGGCAGGTCGGTGATCACCCTGGCGATGATGTAGACGAGGTCGGCGGTGAGGTGCGGGCGCGCGGTGTGCCCGCCCGGCCCGGTCAGGCGCACCTCGATCGAGTCGGACGCGGCCGTGATCGGCCCGATCCGGACGCCGAGCCGGCCGACGTCGATCTTGGGGTCGCAGTGCAGGGCGTAGATGGCCGACACCCCGTCGAGCACGCCGGCGGCGATCACGTCGAGGGAGCCGCCGGGGACGCGCTCCTCGGCCGGCTGGAACACCAGCCGCACCCGGCCGGGAAGCCGCTCGGCCTGCTCGGCGAGGGCCAGCCCGGCACCGACCAGCATGGCGGTGTGGACGTCGTGGCCGCAGGCGTGGCAGACGCCCGGCGTGGTCGACCGGTAGGGGACGTCCTTCTCGTCCTGCAGGGGCAGCGCGTCGAGGTCGGCGCGGAGCGCGACCACGGGCCCGTTGCCGGAGCCGACGTCGCAGACGAGGCCTGTCCCGGTCGGCAGCAGCCGGGGCCGCAGGCCGACCGCCTCCAGGCGGCGGGCGACCAGCGCGGTGGACTCGCGCTCGGCCCGTCCCAGCTCCGGGTGGGCGTGCAGGTGCCGGCGGAGGTGGACCAGCTCGGCGTCGTGGCGGGCGATGAAGCCTGCGAGATCGAGGATCACGGCTCGGTTGGGGTCGGCATGGAGTCGGTTGGCGGCCATGGCGGCGGCGGGGCCGGCATTGGCCAAGACGGCGGAGCGGCCGGCACGGCGCGGGTCGCGGGTCTGCACGGTCGCTCCTACTTGCATGATCGGTGCTCCGGCCCAGGTCCATGAGCCGGTCCGCAGCGGTACCCTAACGCAGATTCCGCCCGTCGTCGCGGCGGCGCTGGCCGGCTCCTCTTGCCAGGAGTTCGCAGCTGCCAGGCTTTTGGTTGTGCTTCGGTTCGTAATATTGTAATCGGATGCACCCCAAGCCCCTCAGCGAGAAGGCCGCCGACTGGCTGAACGAGCGCCTCCCGGCGAGCTGGTTCACGGGCGCGGCCAAGGTCACCGTGGACAACGAGGAGATCCTCGTGGTCGGCGAGCTGCCAGCGCCCGAGCGCCCGCGCGGCACCTCGGAGGCGGCCGCCGCCCGGACCTGCATCGAGCGCGCCAAGCGCTTCCGCGAGGACACCCGCGAGCAGCGCATGCGCATCGCGACCGAGGCGGAGCACCGCTTCGGCCGCAAGGTCTCGTGGGGCGCCGCCTGCGGCGACCAGAAGGTCCTGTTCACCACGCTGAGCGTGCCGGTGATGACGCGCCTGCGCCTGCCGGAGCGGGCCGTGCTCGACACGCTGATCGAGGCGGGCGTGGCGCGTAGCCGCAGCGACGCCCTGGCCTGGTGTGTCCGCCTGGTCGGCAGCCACCAGGCAGACTGGATCCGCGACCTGCAGGCCGCCCTCGAGGCGGTGCAGCGCGTCCGCGCGGCCGGGCCGGCCTCGGGCCAGGACTAACGCTGGCCGCGGCGCTCCAGCCAGGAGAGCAGGGTGCGGACGGCGGCGCCGGTGGAGCCCTTCGGCGTGTGGGCGTCGGTCTCGTCGGCGCGGGCCGGGCCGGCGATGTCCAGGTGGGCCCAGGGCCGCTCGGCGACGAACTCCTCCAGGAACAGGCCGGCGTTGAGGGCGCCGCCCCAGCGCGTGCCGACGTTCTTGAGGTCGGCGACCTCGCTCTCGACCTGCTTGTGGTACTCCCGCGGCAGGGGCAGCCGCCAGGTCGGCTCGCCCGCCGCGGTGGCGGCGTCGAGCAGCTCGGCGGCGAGGGCGTCGTCGTTGCTCATCAGGCCCGTGTACTTCATGCCGAGGGCGACCATGCAGGCGCCGGTCAGGGTGGCGACGTCCACCATCGCGTCCGGCTGGCTCTCGGCGCCGTAGGCCAGGGCGTCGGCCATCACCAGGCGGCCTTCGGCGTCGGTGTTGAGCACCTCGACGGTCTTGCCGTTGCGCATGGTGAGCACGTCGCCGGGGCGGGTGGCGCTGCCGGAGGGCATGTTCTCCGCGGTGGCGAGGTAGCCGGTGACGGCGACACGGACGCCCAGGTCGGCCAGGGCGCTCATGACGCCGACGATGGCCGCGGCGCCGGACATGTCGGTCTTCATCGCCTCCATGCCCTCGGACGGCTTCAGCGACAGGCCGCCGGAGTCGAAGGTGATGCCCTTGCCCACCAGGACGACCCTTGCGCTGGCGCCCTCGGGCTCGTAGCGGAGCTCGACGAGGCGGGGCGGGTTGCTGGCGCCCTGGCCGACGCCGATGATGCCGCCGAAGCCCTCGGCGGCGAGGGCGCGCTCGTCCTTGACGGTCACGGTGACGCCCTTGTCGACCAGGCGGCGGGCGGCCTCGGCGAGGTCCTCCGGGTGGAGGCTGCTGGCCGGCTCGTTGGAGAGGTCGCGTGCCAGGTTGGTGGCTCGCGCCCGGATCTCGCCACGGGTCGCGGCGGTGTCGAGCCCGCCGGCGCCGTCGGGCATGGAAACGGTCAGCTCGGCCAGCCGGCCGTTGTCCCTGGCGCTGTCCTCGCGGGTGGCGGCCTTGTACTTGTCGAAGCGGTAGGCGCCGAGGTGGGCGCCCTCGGACACGGCCTGCACCGCGCCCTCCCGGTCGTCCGGCAGGGCCTGGGCCAGGGTGGTCACCGCCCGCCGGGCACGACCGGCGGCGCGCAGCGCGACGGCGGCGGCGCGGCGCAGCGCCTCGGCGTCGACCTGGTCGCGCTCGCCGAGGCCGACCAGCAGCAGCTCGGCGGCCGGAAGGCGTCCGAAGGTGGGCAGGACCATCGCCTGCCCGGCCTTGCCCTCGAAGCCGCGTGCCTCGAGCAGCAGCTCGTGCGGGGTGCCGAGCGCGGCCAGCGCCTCGGCGGCGCCGGGGCCCAGGTCGCGGCCGGCGAACACCGGGACGACCAGCAGGTCGGCGTCGCTGCGCAGGGCATCGGAGTTCGCAACTGCAACCTTGACCATCGATCCTCCACCTGAGCGCGTGCACGTGTGAGCTCTCGGCGCGCTTCGCCGCGGCCCGGGGCCGGGCGTGCGGCGCCTCGGCGCCGCACAGTCTAGTCTGGCCCGCGAGCATCGGGCCGCTCGCGTCCCGACCGGTGCGCGACAGTGCAACCGATACGGCCAGGGCGGCGGATCGAGGGCGGGGAGGACGGTGGATGCAGCGGCGCAAGCTGGCCGAGGTGATCGCGTTCGACGAGCGGCGCATGGCCAAGCACCGCGTGTTCGAGACCGACCGCACCCTCACCGACGTCTACTGCCTCGACCCCGGGCAGGAGCAGCACACCCACGTCCACGAGGGCTCGGACAAGGTCCTGGTGGTCATGGCCGGCCGGGTGCTGGCCACGGTCGGCGACGACAGCGCCGAGCTCGCCCAGTACGAGGCGCTGCTCGCCCCGGCCGGCTCGGCGCACGCGCTCAAGAACCTCGGCCCCGACCCGGCCGTGCTGCTCGTGTTCGTCGGCCCCAGGCTCACCTGAGCGAGAGGGGATCGCGTGGAGTTCTTCTTCTACTGTCGCGACAGGCCGGGCAGCGCGGCGCTGCGCGAGGAGCTCGCCGAGGCGCACCAGTCGTTCATGGACCGGTACGCCGACGCGATGATCGCGCGGGGCCCGACCCTGACCCCGGACCGGACGGCGGCGACCGGCAGCATGCACATGGTCGACCTGCCGGACGCCGATGCGGCGCGGGTGTTCGCCTTCGAGGAGCCGAACTACCAGGCCGGCGTGTACGGCGAGGTGCTGGTGCGCCGCTGGCGCAACGCCCTCGGCACCACCATGTGGGACTTCCAGGGGGACCCGTCCGCCAACCGGCGCTTCCTGATCGTCGGCCACGGCAAGCCGGGCGCGCACGCGACCCGCGACCTGCTGGTCGCCGAGCACCGCCGCTACTTCGCCGAGCGGGGCTACCAGGAGCGCTCCATCGCGCGCGGCCCGTTGCTGTCCGACGACGGCACGCAATGGGTCGGCAGCGCGATGCTGTTCGAGCTGCCCGACCGCGCCGCCGTCGACGCCATGCTGGCCGGCGAGCCCTACGCCCGCGCCGGCATGTACGCCGACATCGAGGTCCACGACTGGCAGTTCGGCGGCCGGCCGACCTAGCCGGGCCCACCCGTTCCTGCCCGGAAACCGAATAGGTTCTCGGACACGTGCCGCGGCCGCGGCTACAGGTGCAGGCCCAGCAGGCGGTCGACGTAGGCGCGGTAGGCGCGCAGGGCGACGCGCAGGTCCTCGGTGGAGGGCTCGTCGCCGGCGATGGCCTCGTCGAGCTGCTCCCGCTCGGCGTCGAGCGACTCCAGCACCTTCTGGTGCAGCGCCTCGACCAGCTCGCCGGCCTGCTCGACGGCCTGGCGGGGCTCGTCCACGAAGCCCGCCTGGATGTCGAGGAACTGGCGCCTGACCGCCTCGGCGTCCGTCGCCAGCAGCGCGCCCGAGCGCAGCGCCGGGGTGGCGTCGGCCTGCAGCACCACGCGCCCGGCGCCGGCGGCCGCTGCCCCGCCGTCGCCGCCCTCGGCCTCCGCGGCGGCGGTCTCGTCGGCCTCGCCGGAGCGCGGCAGCGGCGTCGCCGGTGCCAGGGCGATGCCGGCCGCGGGTTCCTCCTCCTCCGCCTCCTCGTCGTCCGGCCCGCTGATGTCGACCGTGGCCGCGCCGTCCGGGCGGGACGCCGCCACCTCCTCCTCGTCCTCGTCCTGGTCGCCGGAGTCACCGGCGGCCTGGTAGGTGGCCGGCGGTGCCGGCGCGCCGACCTCGTACGGCTCGGGGGCCTCGCCGGCCGCTTCGTCGTCGTCGGCCTCGTCGTCGTCGGCCTCGTCGTCGTCGTCCTCGACCGGGGGGAACAGGGCGGTCGCCTGGCCGTCGCGCTCCTCGCGGTCGGCCTCGCGCAGGCGCTCGACGCGCTCGGCGGCCTCGGCCTCGGCCAGGTCGCGCTCGTCCTCGTCCTCTTCGGCGAGGTCGATCTCGCGGACGTCGGCGCGCTGCGGCGACTCGGGCTCCTCGTCCCCGCGCTGCCCGGTCACTCCCGGGCCACGGCGGGACGCCGGGTCGTCCTCGCCGAAGCTGAAGCCGTAGCGTTCGGTCATCGTGCCTCCTCGACATCGATCGGCCTAGTCGGTCCTGCCCGATGCGCGCCAGGCGGCGCCGCCAGCCTCCAGGAGCTCCTCGAAGAGGGAGCGGTAGTGCACCAGCGCCTGGCGCAGGTCCTCGGTGCGCGCCTCCGACCGGTCGTTGGCGCCGGCGATGGCGCGGGCGGCGCGGTAGTCCTGGACCAGGCGCGGGTCGTCCACGGAGAGGTCGCCGGCGCGCTGCTCGAAGTCCTCCACGGGGTAGCCGCGTTCGCGCATGACCTCGGTGACGAGCCGGTCCGCCTGGCGCGTCGCCTCCTGCGGGGCGTCGACGAACAGGGCCTGGGTGCGGTGCCAGGTCTCCAGGTAGCGGTCGCGGGCGGCCTCCTCGAGCGGGACCACCTCGATCCGCTCGCGGCGCTGCTCCCGCTGGCGCGGCCCCTGCTCGGCGGCGGGCTGGCTGCGGCCGGCGTCCACCGTGCGGTCTCCTCCGGGCGCGGCGTGCCGCGGCCGCGCGGTTCTCCGCCGCCTCGCCACCAGCAGCGCGGCCACGGCGACGGCGAGCACGATCAGCACCACGAGGGCGAACACTCCATCGTCCATGACTTGCTCCTGGCGGAACCGGGATGATCGGTCCTGGCACGGGCGAGAGGGGCCTCGGCTCGCGCCAGCATGTCCCGGTCCGGTAACCCGTCGAGGTCGGCGCTAACGTGACGCTGCGCAGCCGCGTGCCGGCTCGATGAGACGGGCCGGCACCAACCGTCAGAACACTCGCATCAACGCAACGCCGCCCGCAAGACCGCCAGGCTGGAGGTGCCGCCGAAATGGACGTCCATCCCTCCGCCGCCCAGGGATTCGGCCGGGCGGCCGACGCCTACGAGCGCGGCCGGCCCGGCTATCCCGAGGCGGCGGTCGCCCGGCTCGTCGAGGTGCTCGGCATCGGCCCCGGCCGCGCCGTGGTCGACCTCGCCGCCGGGACCGGCAAGCTGACCAGGCAGCTCCTGCCCTCCCTGGCGGACCTGGTCGCGATCGAGCCGGTTGCGAGCATGCGTGCCCGGCTTGCCGCCGCGCTGCCGGCGGTGCGGGTCGAGGCGGGCACGGCCGAGGCCCTGCCCCTGCCGGACGGCACGGCCGACACGGTGGTGGTGGGCCAGGCGTTCCACTGGTTCGACGGCCCACGCGCCCTGGCCGAGATCCACCGGGTGCTGCGTCCCGGCGGCGGCCTCGGGCTCATCTGGAACGTCCGTGACGAGTCGGTGCCGTGGGTGGCCGAGCTGACCGGGATCATGGAGCCGTACCGCGGCGACGCGCCGCGCTACCAGAGCGGGCGCTGGCGCGGGGCGTTCGCCGCCAGCTCCCTGTTCCGGCCGCTGCGCGAGCACGGCTTCCGCCACGAGCAGCGGGGGAACCGCGCCATGGTGCGCGACCGCGTCGGCTCGGTCAGCTTCGTCGCCAGCCTCGAGGAGGCCGACCGGGCCGGCCTGCTCGCCGAGGTCGACGAGCTGCTCGACCGGCACCCGGCGCTGCGCGGCCGGGCCACCGTGACCCTCCCCTACCGGACCGACGTGTTCTGGACCTTCCGGGTCCCGTAGGGGGTGGACCAGGGTTCAGCGGCGTCCGGCGCGGCGGCCGAAGTCGACCAGTTGCCTGGCGGCCTCGGTGACCTCCGACGGGTCGGTGGTCTCCTGCGCCCACCAGGCGCCGAGGTGGTCCTGCTGGTTGCGCGGCAGCACGTGCAGGTGCAGGTGGAAGACGGTCTGGTGGCCGACGGTGCCGTCGGTGTTGCACTGCAGCAGGTCGACGCCGTGGGCCTTGAGCCCGCCGGTCACCCAGGACGCCATGCGGCGGGCCGTGTCGGCCACCGCGAGCCAGTCCTGGCGCTCGGCGGAGATCACGTCGGCCGCGTGGGTGCGCGGGACCACCAGCAGGTGACCGTAGGTGGCGGGGTTGATGTCCATGAAGGCGACCGTGCGGTCGTCCTCGTAGACGTGGTCGGCGGCCAGCTCGCCGGAGACGATCTCGCAGAACACGCACTCTCGCAGCATGCAGCCCTCCTCTTCGGTCACCCGAGCCCTCAAGGCTTCTGGAGACCGGGTACCCCGTCCGCCGAGGTGAGAACGCTGCCGGCTCCTTGTGGCCATTAAACGGCGCCGACTCGGAAAATCCAAGCAGTCGAACGGCGCTATCCGCCGATCTGGGACATGCCGCGCGCCGGCTGGACGAAGTCCGGCTCGTTGATGCGGTGGCCCCACTGCTTGCGCGCCACCGCGTCGAGGTACACCCGCGCCACCGCCTCGTCGTCCGCGCCGGCGCGCAGGACCGCCCGCAGGTCGTACTCGGTGTTGGCGAACAGGCAGGTGCGCACCTGCCCGTCCGCGGTCAGGCGGATGCGGTCGCACTGGGCGCAGAACGCCCGCGTCACCGAGGCGATCACCCCGACCGTGCCGTGGCCGTCGGCGTAGCGGTAGCGCTCGGCCGGCGCGCTGCCCCTCGGGCCGGTCGGCGTCACCAGCCCGAACGCCTGGTCGAGGCGGGCGAGGATCTCGCCGGCGGGGACCACCTGGTCGCGGGTCCAGTCGCCGGGCGCGTCGAGCGGCATGAACTCGATGAAGCGCAGCTCGACGCCGAGGTCGCGGGCCCAGCCGGCCATCGGCTCGATCTCGTCGTCGTTGAAGCCGCGCACCATCACCGTGTTGATCTTCACCGGGCGGAGGCCGGCGGCCAGGGTGGCGTCGATGCCGGCGAGGACCCGCTCGAACCCGTCCCGGCGGGCCATCTCCTTGAAGCGCTCTCGGCGCAGCGAGTCCAGGCTGATGTTGACGCGGTCCAGGCCGGCCTCGGCGAGCGGGGCGGCCAGCCGGTCCATCAGGTAGCCGTTGGTGGTCAGGGACAGCTCGACCCCGAGGCCCGACAGCGCGCCGACCACGTCGACCAGGTCGCGGCGGAGGGTGGGCTCACCGCCGGTGACGCGGATGGTGCGCACGCCCAGCTCCACCGCGATGCGCAGGGCGCGGACCAGCTCCTCGTGGCTGAGCACGTCCTCCGTCGGCAGCCACGGCAGCCCTTCGGCGGGCATGCAGTACAGGCAGCGGAAGTTGCAGCGGTCGGTGACCGAGACCCGCAGGTCGCGCACCACCCGGCCGAAGCTGTCGACCATCACCCGGGAGTCGTCCCTAGCCACCACCTGGGACCTCCTCCGCGACGGCCGGCTCGGGCATGCCGACCCAGCGGCCGCCGCCCGTCCAGCGCTCCTTCTTCCAGATGGGCACGGTCCGCTTCAGCTCGTCGATCAGCTCCCGGCAGCCGGCGAACGCCTCGTCCCGGTGCGGCGCCGCCGCGGCCACGATCACGCTCGGCTCTGCCTGGGGCACCACGCCGACGCGGTGGGCCAGGTAGACCGCGCCGAGCCCGTGACGGGCCGCGACCCCGCGGCCGACCCGTTCCATCGCCGGCCTGGCGAGCTCCTGGTAGGCCTCGTACTCCAGCTCCTCGACCTCGCGCCCCTGGTTGGGGCTGCGGGTGGTGCCGACGAACAGGGCCGTGCCGCCGCAGGCAGGCGCGACGACCGCCGCGAAGGCCGCGTCGAGCGAGAGCCGCTCCCCGGTGAGGAGCACCGTCACCCTCGCCTGCCCGTCCGCCTGTCCGTCCATGGTCATCGCACCGTACACCGCCGCCCAGACCGGCGCAGCAGACCCAGCGCCGCTAGTCGAGACATTCGGCCAGCGCCTCCAGGCTGGCGAGGTTGTGGCCGGGCAGGAAGCGGTCGACGTGGGGGAGGGCGGCGCGCATGCCGCGGGCGAGGGGCTGGTAGCGCGGGCTGCCCTTGAGGGGGTTGACCCAGATCACGCGGTGGGCCAGGCGGCCGAGCCGGGCCATCTGCGCGCGGAGCAGCTCCGGCTCGCCCCGCTCCAGCCCGTCGGAGCACAGCAGCACCACCGAGCCACGCAGGAAGGCTTGCTGGCCGTAGCGGTCGAGCAGCTCCTTCAGCGAGGCCCCGATGCGGGTGCCGCCATCCCAGTCGCTCACCCGCGCGGCCACCTCGCGCAGGGCCCTGTCGGGCTCGCCGACCCGCAGCGCCCTGGTCACCCGTGTCAGCCGGGTGCCGAAGCAGAACACCTCCACGCGCCTGCCCGCGTGGATGGCGGCGAAGCCGAACTGCATCAGCGCCCGCGAGTAGGTCGACATCGACCCAGAGACGTCCAGCACCAGCACCAGCGGGCGCGGCTTGCGGCGGCGCTCGCGCCAGGCCCGCCGGAAGGGCTCGCCCTGGGTGCGCAGCGAGGCGCGCAGGGTGCGGCGCTGGTCGAAGCGGCGCCCGTATGGAGAGGGCCGCCAGCGGCGGGCGTGCCTGGTGGGCAGGTCGAGGGCCAGCTCGCGGATGGCGGCGTGGGCGACGCGACGCTCCTCGTCGGTCAGCTCCGCGAACGACTTCGAGCGCAGCACCTCGGCGCCGGAGGCCAGCACGCCGACGACGGCCTCCCCGCCCTCCTCGCCCTCCTCGGCGGCGCGCCAGGACTCCTCCTGGACGCCCTCGTCCATGATCACCTCGATCTCGGTGGGCGCCTGCACCTTCGGCACCCAGCCGGCGACGGTGGCGAGGACCTCGTCCATGGCGTCGGGGAACCAGGCCCGGAAGGCCTCGTCGTAGGCGGTGAGGTGCTCGCGGCGGGCCACCATGGCGACCCGCCCGGCCCAGTAGAGGCCCTCCCGGTCGAGCCCGCCGTCGGCGGCGAGCGCGGCGGCGGCGCGGCAGAACACCAGGATCCGCCCGGTGCCGACGGGCAGGCCGCGGGCGCGGAGCAGACGGCCGAAGCCGACCAGCCGCTCCACGGCGGCGCCGGCGACCGCGCTGGCGGCCGGGTCGGTCACTGGTCTTCCAGGACCTGGTCGAGGCGGGCGCGGACGAGCTCCATGTCCTCGTGGTCCTTGAGCAGCGCGCCGAGGGTGGCGGTGGCGGTCTCGGGCTCGAGCCGGGTGGCGCCGAGGAAGGCGAGCGCCTTGGACCAGTCGATCGTCTCGGCCACGCCAGGCCGCTTGGCCACGTCCATCTCGCGCAGCTTGGCGACGGCCGCGGCCACCTGGCGGGCGAGCGCCTCCGGGACCTCCGGGGCGCGCACCCGCACGATCTCCACCTCGCGCTCCACCGTCGGGTGGTCGATCCAGTGGTACAGGCAGCGGCGCTTGAGCGCGTCGTGCAGCTCGCGGGTGCGGTTGGAGGTGATCACCACGGCGGGCGGGCGGCCGGCGTCGACCCGGCCGATCTCGGGGATGGTGACCGCGAACTCGGAGAGCACCTCGAGCAGGAAGGCCTCGAACTCGTCGTCGGCCCGGTCGAGCTCGTCGATCAGCAGCACCGCCCGAGGCCCGGCCCGCACCGCGGCGAGCAGCGGCCGCTCCACCAGGAACTCGGGGCCGAACAGGTCGCCGACGCCCTGCTCGCCGAGCTGCGCCGCCCGCACCGCGATCAGCTGGCGCGAGTAGTCCCACTCGTACAGCGCCTGGCTGGCGTCGATGCCCTCGTAGCACTGCAGCCGCACGAGCTGCCGGCCGAGCAGCTCGGCCAGCACCTTGGCGACCTCGGTCTTGCCGACCCCCGCCTCCCCTTCGAGCAGCAGCGGCTTCTCCAGGGCGAGCGCCAGCCACACGGCCGTCGTCAGGCCGCGGTCGGCCAGGTAGGCGTGGTCGCGCAGGGCCGCGCCGAGCTCCTCGACGGAGGAGACGGGGAGGGCGCCCGGCCTGGCGCCCTCCCCGGCAGGAGTCTCGTCGGCGGTCAGCGCGCCGCCGCCTCCTCGAGCGCCCTGCGGGTCAGCACCACGGCGAGGTGACGGCGGTACTCGGCGCTGGCCAGCGCGTCGTTGGGCGGGTTGGTGCCCTCCACGGCGTGCTCGGCCGCGGCGGCGGCGGTGGCCCCGCCCGCCAGCGCCTCCTCCACCGCGCCGGCGCGCAGCGGCGTCTCGCCCATGTTGGTCAGCGCGACCGCGGTGCGGCCGTCGCGGACCTGGGCGGCCACGCCGACGATGGCCCAGTCCTGGGCGCGCGGGTTGAACTTCTGGTAGGACCAGCCCCCGCCCGCCACCTTCGGCACGCGGATCTCGGTGAGCAGGTCCTGCGGCCCGAGGGCGCTCTCGAAGATGCTGTGGAAGAACTCGCGCGCTGCCACGGTGCGGTCGCCGGCGGGCCCGTGCACCACCAGCTCGGCGTCGAGCGCCACCAGGACGGTCGGGATGTCGGAGGCGGGGTCGGCGTGGGCGACCGAGCCGCCGATGGTGCCCCGGTGGCGGACCTGCGGGTCGCCGATCTCGCCGGCCGTGTGCGCGAGCAGCGGGCAGTGCTGGCGCAGCAGCTCGCTGCGGTGCACCTGGTCGTGGGTCGCCAGGGCGCCGACGGCCAGCGTGTCGCCGTTCTCGCGCACGTAGTCGAGGTCGCGCAGCCGGCCGATGTCGACCACCACCGACGGCGCGGCCAGGCGCAGCCGCATCAGCGGCAGCAGCGAGTGCCCGCCGGCCAGCAGCTTGGCGTCCTCGCCGTGCTGGCCGAGGAGCGCGACGGCGTGGTCGGCCGACTCGGCGACCTCGTAGTCGAACGGCGCCGGGATCACTGCGCACCCCCTTCGCTGAGCTGGTCGACGTCGCCGTGCCCGTCGCCGCGCGCGGCCTGGATCGCCCGCCACACCCGCTCGGCGCTGACCGGCAGGTCGACGAAGCCGACCCCGACCGCCTGCAGGGCGTCGGCGACGGCGTTGACGATCGCCGGCGGGGCCGCGATCGTGCCGGCCTCGCCGATGCCCTTCACGCCCATCGGGTTGGTCGACGACGGGGTGACCGTCCGGTCGAGCGTGAAGGTGGGCAGCTCGGCGGCCGACGGCACCCGGTAGGTGCTCATGTTGCCGGTCACCAGCACGCCGTTGTCGTCGTAGACGGCCTCCTCGTAGAGGGCCTCGGCGATGCCCTGGGCGACGCCGCCGTGGATCTGCCCGTCGACGATCATCGGGTTGATGATCGTGCCGCAGTCGTCCACCGCCACGTACTTCAGGATCCCCACCCTGCCGGTCTCCTGGTCGACCTCGACCACGGCGATGTGGGCGCCGGCGGGGAAGGTGAAGTTGGGCGGGTCCCAGACCGAGGTGGCGAACAGCCCAGGCTCCTCCTCGCTGGGCAGTGCGTGGGCGGTCCAGGCGCTGAAGGCGATCTCCGGGATCGTCTTGGCCTTGTCGGGCGCGCCGGCGACCTGGAACTTGCCGCCGACCCACTGCAGGTCGTCCTCTGACACCTCCAGCTCGTGGGCGGCGATCCGCTTGGCCTTGGCGCGGATCTTCTCCGCCGCCTTGAACAGGGCGGTGCCGCCGACCGAGATGCTGCGGCTACCGTAGGTGTCCATGCCGACCGGCGAGACGGCGGTGTCGCCGTGGAGCACCTCGACGTCGTCCGGGTCGATCCCGAGGGCGTCGGCGGTGATCTGCGACCAGGTGGTGACGTGCCCCTGGCCGTGCGGCGAGGTGCCGGTGATGACGGTGACCTTGCCGGTCGGGTGGCAGCGGATGGTGGCGGCGTCCCAGCCGCCGGCGCCGTACTTGAGCGTGGCGAGGAGCTGGGACGGGGCCAGGCCGCACATCTCGATGTAGGTCGAGATGCCCATGCCGAGCAGCTTGCCGCGGCCGTCGGCGGCGGCCGCCTGGTTGCGCTCGGCCTGCTCGCGCCGCACCTCGTCCCAGCCGACCAGCTGCTTGGCCCTGGCGAAGCTGGCCGGGTAGTCGCCCGAGTCGAAGGCGAGGCCGCTGGCGACCGGCGTGGCCTCGGTGAACGGCGGGATGAAGTTGAGCTCGCGGATCTCGTCGGTGTCCTTGCCGACGCGCTTGGCCAGGGCGTCCATGATCCGCTCGACCGCGTAGGTCGCCTCGGGGCGGCCGGCCCCGCGGTAGGCGTCCGTGGGGGTCTTGTTGGTGTAGACGCCGGTGCACTCGAAGCCGTACGCCTGGCAGTCGTAGGGGCCGTGGTACAGCCACGCGCCGAGCAGCGGGATGCCCGGGGTGACCAGCTGGGAGTAGGCGCCGAAGTCGGCCAGCAGCTTGACCCGCGCCCCGAGCAGCTTGCCCTCCTCGGTCGCGGCCACCTCCATGTCCTGGATGACGTCGCGGCCGTGAATCGTGGCCAGGTAGCCCTCCGAGCGCTCCTCGATCCACTTCACCGGCACGCCCAGGCGCTTGGCGACCGCGACCGCGATCGCCTCCTCGGCGTAGAAGTTCAGCTTGGAGCCGAAGCCGCCGCCGACGTCGGGCGCGATCACCCGGATCTTGCCCTCGTGGATGCCCATCACCAGGGACATCAGGGTCTTGAGGATGTGGGGGATCTGGGTGGCCGAGTAGATGGTGAACTCGCCCTGGGCGGCCACGGGCGCGACCACCACACCGCGGGGCTCGATCGCGTTGGGGATCAGGCGCGGGTGGTAGTAGCGCTGCTTCACCACCACCGGGGCCTCGGCGAAGATGCGGTCGACCTCGCCGGCGGAGAAGCCCCAGGTGTACATCCGGTTGGTGCCGAGCTCCTCGTGGACCAGCGGGGCGCCGTCGGCGAGCGCCTCCTCGGGGGTGGTGAGCACCGGCAGCTCGTCGTAGTCGACCTCGACCGCCTCGATCGCGTCGGCGGCGTGCTCGCGGCTGTCGGCCACCACCACGGCCACGATCTCGCCGGAGTAGCGGACCTTGTCCTTGGCCACCGGCCAGTGGTCGGCGATGCGCGGGTCGGCGGTGTTCTCCTCCGGCAGCACGCGGTCGGCGATCGGCCAGGCGCACGGCATCGCCGAGGCCCACTCCGAGGCCAGGTCCTGGCCGGTGAAGGCGGCCACGACCCC
>WNGB01002670.1_pt1 | contig 28639 bp, 28 predicted proteins | sample 5400681 | NCBI WGS metagenome assembly WNGB01 (sample SAMN13153367, study PRJNA577476) | soil metagenome | isolation source: 115 cm soil or saprolite under grassland replicate 2 | place: USA:California | collected 2016-06-15
CCCCCACCACACTCACCGCCTTCAACCGCCACCTCAACACCAACGCCACCGCCGCCAGCACCCCCTGAACCACCAGCAACCCGGCCACCTCGCACCCAGCCAGGTGGCCACCCCCACCCCCACCCACCGCCACAGCCCGCACCGTGTCCTGACCAGCTATCCTCGTTCGAGGCAGAGCGGGTGGGTGGCCGGCCGGATCGGCACAGACACGGAAACCGGGTTCCACTCAGCGGTTGCTCGGCGTGAGTATCCTGGCCCGCACGCGGGCGAGGTCTTCAGGGGCCACACCCGCCTGGAGCAGGTAGGCCTCGACCCCGCCATACCGCCCGGCCAGCTGATCGAGCACCACCAGCATCACCCCGGCCGTGGGCGCGAACCTGCGCAGCAGCTCCTCCCGCTCCGCGCGGTCGCCCGGACCGTTCTCCAGCCACTCCTCGTAGCGTGGTCGCAGGCACTCGGCGGACAAGGCGTAGTCGGCGGCGATCGTCTCCGCCGCCACGCCGACCAGGCCGAGCAGCAGCGCGGCGATGAGCCCGGTCCGGTCCTTGCCCGCCGCGCAGTGCACCAGCACGCCACCCTTGGGCGCGCCCGCGATCGCCGCGGTCACGGCGGCCACCTCCTTCTGGAAGCGGTCGAGCATCCGGTTGTAGTCGTCGGCCAGCGTGTCGACGTCCTCCGTCGGCGCGGCCGCGGGGTCGACGAACGAGACGTTGGCGTAGGCGATGTCGTGATCGGCCGGCTCGGCGAAGGGATTGGGCTGTTCGGCCACCTCGTCGGGCAGCCGCAAGTCGACGATGGAGCGCACCCCGTAGCTGATCAGGGCGTCACGACCGGCCGGGGTCAGCGCGGTCAGGCTGCCGGAGCGCACGACCGCGGCCCAGCGGGTCTCGCGTCCATCCGCCGTCGGATAGCCGCCGAGGTCCCGGACGTTCAACAGGCCTTCCCATGCCAGCTGGCGCGTCCGCTCCCGCCGTACGGCCATGTGCCACCTCCATCTCGCCCTGTGCCGTGCTGTCAGGGTAGCCAAGGATGGGTGTGGCACCACGTCCACGGGGCGGCACTGCCAGGCGACTGGTTGCCTTGCCGAGGTCGCGAATGCGCCGCAACTCCTGCATATTGAGTGTCGTCGTCGCGCACCCGTGGCACCGGCAGGCAGATCTGCGTGGACGGTCGCGCTGGGCAGGTCGATGCACAATGCATGGTGGGCGGATAGTCATCGGCGTGAGTGCCCTGGTGGCGATGGTGCTGGTCTTGCTTGCGCTGGCGTGGTTGTTCCAACGACGGCTGATCTACCTAGCCGGGCCAGGGAAGGTACCGGCCGCCGCCACCATCCTCCACGGCGGCGAGGACGTCGCCTTCGAGACCGCGGACGGGCTTCGGCTTCGGGGCTGGTTCGTGCCCGCGACCACGGGTCAGAGCGGGGCGACCGTGCTGGTGCTCAATGGCAACGCCGGCAACCGGGTGGCGCGGGCCCCGCTGGCCGCCGAGCTGTCGCGGGCCGGACTGTCAGTGCTGCTGCTGGACTACCGCGGCTACGGCGGCAACCCGGGCACTCCGTCGGAGCCGGGACTTCTGGCCGACGCGCGCGCCGCGCGCGCCTACCTGGCCGCGCGCGGCGATGTCGACCCAGGCCGGCTGGTCTACTTCGGCGAGTCGCTGGGAGCCGCGGTGGCGGTCCGGCTTGCGGTCGAGCAGCCGCCCATGGCGCTGGTGTTGCGCTCGCCGTTCACCTCGCTGGCCGATGTCGGGCGGGTCCATTACCCGTTCCTGCCGGTCCGGTGGCTGCTCAAGGACCGCTACGCCTCAATCGAGCACGTCGGCGGGTTGCGCTGCCCGGTGCTGGTCCTGGCTGGGGCGAGGGACGGCATCGTCCCCTGGGAGCAGAGCAGTCGGCTGGCCGAGGCGATTCCCGGGCGGAAGCGGTTCGTGCTCATCCCGGGTGCTGACCACAACAGCCTCGAGCTGCTCGCGGGCCGGCGGGTGATCGGCGAGGTGGTCCGCTTCGTGAATTGACCGCGGGAGCGGCGTCGGTTGCGTCCGCTCACCGGACCCTCAGCTGCCCGGCGCCGATACGCGTCAGGGAGCCCTCGGTGCGCCGGCCCTCGGCACGATAGACGAAGCGGATGACCTCGCCATCCTCGGCGTGAGCGATGGCTTCCCGCCCGGTGAGGTCGGCTTGGTCGTCGCTGTCCTTACCGGGGCGCACGACGAACCGGACCAGCTCAGGCTGCGCCGGGAATCGTTGACCGTTGCCGGTGGTGTAGCCGAACAGGAGACGGGCCAGCTCCGCCTTGGAGTCGAGCGGCCGATACTCGGCAAGACGGTGGTCGAAGACCATGACGTCGAACATGGAGCACTGCTCCTCCTGGACGCTTGTGGCAGTCTACGGCACAGTCTCGGCGAACAGACAGGAGCGGGCCGCCGGGTCGTCGACCCGGCGGCCCCGCCGCATACCTCTCGGTCCGGTGCGGCCCGTCAGCTCACGGCTTTGAGGGCGTCGATCTCGCCCGAGCCGTAGAAGCTGTTGTGCGCCGTGTCGCCCTGGCATTGCTGCGGCTCGCCGCTGCTCTGCGGGAAGGGCGCGTACAGCGACTCGTCGGGGCAGGGCCTCGGGTTGGTCGCCTGCTGCACCGCCGCGGCGAGCGCGTCCGGGCTCGTGATGCCGTGCTGGCTGCGGATGAGGGCGGCCACCCCCACCACGTGCGGTGCGGCCATCGAGGTGCCCTGCAGATAGCAGTACTTCGCGCCGGTGGTCGGATCGATCACCTGCCGGGTGCACGGTCTCGTCGCGGGGTAGGAGGACAGCACACGCCCGTTGGTCGCCTCGGGGGTCACCTGGAGGATCGAGTCGCCGCCGGGCGCGGCGACGTCAGCGGTGGAGATGCCGTAGGAGGAGTAGAAGGACTTCAGGCTCAGGTCGCCGGTCGCGGTGACTCCGACCACGCCCGGAACCTCCACCGGCACGACCGCGCAGGCGTTGGTGATCTCTCGCTCCTGCTCGCTGCCCGGCGGGAAGTCGGGGCTGATCAGGTCCACCCTCGGGTGCGACAGGTCGGTCTGCTCGTTGCCCTCGGACGCCACCACCAGGGTGCCGCTGGACTGCGCGAAGCGGATCGCCCTGCGCTCAGCGTTCCAGATGGCCCGCTGCTCGGCGTCATTCCTGCAGTTGTAGAGCCACGGGTCGGCGAAGTAGCTGTTGTTGGTGATGTCGATGCCGTGGCTGGCGACCCACATATAGGAGCAGACGACCATCTCGGGGAAGAAGAACCCGCTGTCGTTGGAGGACTTGATCCCGGCGATGGTAACGTTCGGCGCCACCCCGACGATGCCTGTGCCGTTGGAGGCGGCGGCGATGGTGCCGGCGGTGTGGGTGCCGTGCCCGTTCTTGTCATTGCCGGCCAGGAGCGGCTGCGGCGTCCCGCTGGAGCAGTCCGCGCTCAGCGAGGCGCTGTAGTTGGGCGCGATGTCCGGATGGGTGAAGTCCAGGCCGGTGTCGAGGTCCCCGACGACGACCTGTGGGCTGCCGCCAGTGATGGCGTGGGCCTGCGGCGTGTTGATCTGGCGCATGTCCCACTGCAAGCCGGAGGTGATGACAACTTGTTACAAGACGGTTACAACCGGACCGCCAGTGCGCAATCGGAGCGACTGGCCGGTATGCCGCCGATCGACCGCGGCCGTGATGGTCGTGCTTCGCTGGGCTACTCGATGGAGAAGGGGCGCCTGTCGTGGCGGAGCGGGCGCGGTAGGCTGACGGCGTCGGCCATCGGCCGGATGGAAGGGGACTGCCATGGCAGGCAAGTTCGGCCTCAATCCTCATCGGCTGGAAGACGCGGCGCTGGAACGCGAGCTCCGCTACCTGTACGCGACCCGCGAGGAGACGTTTTTCCACGGCACGCGCCAGGCGCTCCTCAACCACACCGACCGCATGCTGCAATTGGAGCGCGAGTACGCCAGCCGGTTCCCGGACCGGACCAAGGCCGATGCGCTGCGGACCCGCAAGGGCTCCCGGATCCACGCGGGGCAGCCGACCGGCCGGTGAATGACCGGCAGCGCGGCCGAGGCGAGCCTCACGACCGCGCGGGAGGCTTGCGGCGCCGTCTCGCCGCCCTGTCGACGCTGCCGGTCAGCACCCGCAGCTCCTCCTCCAGGTAGGCCGTGAGCCTGTCGACGTCGGGCACCAGCTCGCGGCAGGCAGTGACCCCGAAGAACAAGGTGTCCCGGTAGCTCATCGCCGTGATGTTCAGGCCCTGGCCGTCGACGATCGCCGACAGCGGGTAGTACGCGAGCAGCTCGGCGCCGGCGTAGTACAGCGGCACGTTGGGGCCGGGGACGTTCGAGATGATCAGGTTGAACAGGCTGGCCCGCTCGACCAGCCGTAGGCGCGCGCCCATCCGGGCGGCCTGTCCGGCGAGCGCCGGCATCGCGAACTGGGTGACGTCGGCGAGCAGGTTCGCCGGCAGCGCGTTGTGCTGCTCCTTGGCGGCGCGCATGGCCTCGTGGACCACCCGCAGCCGGTCGCGTGGAGCGGCAAGCTGGGTCGGCAGGACGGCGAGCATGGTGGAGACGCGGTTGCCGTGGGTGCCCTTCTGCTCCTCGGTGCGGACCGAGACCGGCACCGCGGCGATCAGCGGGGCATCCGGCAGCGCGTCATGGTCGGCGAGCCAGCGGCGCAGCGCCCCCGCGCACAACGCCATGACGACGTCGTTGACCGTCACCCCGAACGCGTTCTTCACGCGCTTGACCTCCGGCAGCGGCAGGTCGCAGAAGCCCCAGCGCCGGTGCTGGGTGATCGACCGGTTGAACGGCGTCCGCGGCGCCCGCAGACCGGGCTGCGACAGGACGGCCTCCCCTTCCCGTCCCAGGAGCCGGTCGACCAGCGGCAACCTCGGCCGGGCCGGGTTGGCCACCAGCGCGGGCGCTGACCGGAGCAGGTCGACAGAGAGCCGCGCCGCGCGCAGCGGGTGGCGGGTGAGCGACATGGCGCTGCGGGCGAGCAGCTCGACCGCACCTGGCAGCCGCTCCGTCCTGCGAGGTGGCGGGTCGGGCAGCTTGCGACCCTCGGGTGACAGGTCGAGCAGCGCGGCGAGGACGTCGTTGCCGGACACCCCGTCGATGGCGGCGTGGTGCACCTTGCTGTAGATGGCCGCCCGTCCGCCCCGCAGCCCGAAGATCAGGTAGATCTCCCACAGCGGTCGGCTGCGGTCCAGCGGCCGGGCGTGCAGGCGGGCGGTCTGCTCGGCGAGCTGCCGATCGTTGCCGGGGGAGGGCAGGGCGAGCTCCCGGACGTGGAACTCGATGTCGAAGTCGGGATCCTCGATCCAGTACGGCTGGTCCAGGCCCAGCGGCACGTCGACCAGGCGGCGGCGGAGCAGCGGGACCAGCGGCAGGCGGGACTCGACCACGCGGGTGAACCGCTCCAGCGTGAAGGGCTCTGGCGCGGTCGACGGGTCGAGGATGCAGACGCTTCCCACATGACCGAACACCGTCCGGGTCTCCACGGCCAGGAACGCCGCATCCAGTCCGGTCAGCTGCTGCACGAGCCCACCTCCCCGGTGGCGGGGCGCGCTTGACCTGCTTGCCGGGCGCCTCGCCGGTCGCGCTCCAGCGCCGCGAGCGCGGCGGCTGAGGTGCGCAGTGACGTGTCCAGCACCTGGATGCGTCGCCTGGGGTCCATGAGGTTGGCGCCGATGGCGGTGAGGTCCTCCGGGCCGGGGGTGAGCACGACGACCCGGATGCCCCGCGCCTGGACCTTGCGCGCCTCGCGCTGCAGCCCGAGAGTGATCACCCGCCGGAGCCCCCGTTCCAGGCGGGCGTAGGGGTTGCTCGGACTGTCCAGGACGTAGCTGGCCATTGGCGCCAGCACGTAGATCTCGTCGAGGTCGACGTCGGCCAGAAGGTCCAGCGAGGTGGTCGAGTGCACGCCGCCATCAACGTATCGCCGGCCCGCGATCATCGCCGGCCGGTACCAGCCAGGGATGGAACAGGACGCGACCACCGCTTCGGGCAGCGTCGCGGGTGGCGCTCCAGCTCGGCCGAACGCGACCCGCCGCCCGGAGTCGTAGTCGACGGCCATGACCCAGGTCTCGCCGCCCGGCGTCCAGCCGTCTCGAGTGGTCCGCGCCGTGGCGGGCCGCGGGTCGGCCTCGGCCTGGGCGAGCAGCCCGCGCACCAGGCCCTCCAACGAGGTGTGCCGGGCGCGTCCCTGCGGCACCAACGCGCTGGCGGCCACCCAGGGGTGCACCCGGAGCGGGGCCAGCGCCATGCTGAGCAGGAGCCGGGGCGAGCCGACCCGCATCAGTGGCAGCGGCGGCAGCGGACCGCCGGCGTCGCGGTCGATCGCACTGAGGTCGGGCAGGAGCGCCAGCGCCGTCCCGCGCTGGTGCTCGACGATGTCCTCGACGGCGACCCCGCAGCGCAGCGCGGCGGCCATCGCACTGCCGGCGCTGGTGCCCACGATGAGGTCCACCGTGCCGACCGGGTACGGCCACCGCTGCTGCAGCGCGGCCAGGGCTCCGGCCATCCAGGCGGCGCCGAGCACGCCGCCGGCGCCGAGCACCAGGCCGGTCCGGAGGCGAGGGGTCGCGACGCTGAGCGCCATGGTCAGCTCCCTACGGTCACACACCATCATGACCGTGCGCATACCGGCAGTCCAACACCGGCCACGAAGTCGCTCTGGAGCACCCGCGCCGACCCGTCAAAGCGCGCTGTTACCGTTCGCCGGGCACGCCGGTCGACTGGCCAACCTCGATCAGATGGCCGTCGGGGTCGCGCATGTAGCAGCGGATCTCTCTGCCGTGGTCCTTGGGCTCGGTGAGGAACTCCGCCCCCCGCGAGCTCCACGCCTGATAGGCGGCCTCGATGTCGGCGACACGGATGTTCAGGAAGGCGCTGGTGCGGTTGAGGTCGCTCGGCGGCTCGAGGACGACCTCTGGCTTGTCGTCGGTCGGCCCGCCGCCGACGTTGATGATCACCCAGCCGTTGGCCAGCTTGACGATCGTGGGCTCGCCGTCCAGCACCACCTTGCCGCCGAGCACGCCGACATAGAAGTCCCGCGAGCGTGCGACGTCCGCGGCGACGATGAAGTGGGTGAGGACGAATCCCTCTTGTGGAGCAGGAAAGTCATCACGTTCCACGGGCTCTCCCCCTATTTGGCCGCTCGGCGTCGCGCGAAGGGACTGTCGCCCACTCTACTGCTCCGAGCGCTGCTTCAAGCTGTCCAACCACAGCTCATGACCCTTGTGCACGGCCTGGGTGACAGGCGCTGATCGGGAGCGGCATCATGCGTCGGTGGCGGGAAGCTCGCCCGAGCCGCGGGGGACGAGCTGGGTCGGGACGACGACGCGGCGCGGCGGGCCACGGTCGGCGTCGAGCCGTGCGAAGAGCAGGTCGGCGGCTGTGCGCCCCAGCACGCCGGGGTCTTGGGCGATGACGGAGACGCGCGGGTCGAGCAGGTCGCCGAGCAGGATGTCGTCGAAGCCGATGAGGGCGACCCGGTGCTGCAGCTCCAGCCGCTGCAGGGCGCGGATGGCGCCGATGGTGATGAGGTTCTGGCCGGTGAACAGCGCTGTCGGGGCTTCGGCGGTGGCGAGCAGCTCCAGTGTGGCGTGCTCGGCGGCGTCGATGCCGTGGATGTCGTGGCGCACCAGGCGCGGGTCGAGCTGGATGCTCGCGGCGGCGAGGCCCTCGAGGTAGCCGAGGTGGCGCTCGGCGGCGGTCCAGATCGAGCGGAGGTCGCCAAGGAAGGCGATTCGACGGTGGCCGTGCGCGGCGAGGTGGCGGACGGCCTGCTGTGCGCCCGCGCGGTTGTCGACCGTCACGGTATCGGCGTCGCCGGAGGCGACGAGTCGGTCGACGAAGACCATCGGGCGGCCGAGCCGCTGCTCGCGGAGCAGGCCGTCGTCGCCGCCGACGGGGACGGCGATGAGCCCGTCGACGCGCCGGGCCACCAGCGCGAGCAGCAGCTCGCGCTCCCGGTCGGCGTCCTCGTCGCTGCTGCCGGCGAACACCAGGGTGCCGCGCTGCCTGGCGACGTCCTCGACCGCGCGGTGCAGCGCCGACGAGAAGGGGTTGGCGACGTCCTCCAGCAGCAGGCCGATCGCGGAGGTCTTGCGGTCGGCTCGTCGCAGGCTGCTGGCGGTCAGGTTGGGGCGGTAGTCCAGCAGGCGGATGGCGTCGAGCACGCGGGTCACCAGCTCGGGCGCGACGTTGGGCGTCTGGTTCACCACCCGTGAGACCGTCTTGAGGCTGACGCCCGCGAGAGCGGCGACGTCGTGCATGGTCGGGGCCTTGGCCGAGGCCATGCGCCTGGGCTCCTGGGACAACGTTATCTGCCACTCTTTCCGCTCGGGAACCGCAAAGTTCGCTTAGTTTAACAGCGCATCTAGACAAGGTCTCAAGAGGGTGCTATACAGCCGAGACAACGTTGTCCCAAGCGCCCGCGGAGGCGGGGCGGGAGGAGGGACCAGTGAAGGTAGCCGATGGTTTGGCCCCCGCCGCCGGTCTCAACGGCGCCGTCATGACGTTCGGGTCCAAGGTGTCGCGGTCGCCCGCAGCGCGGCCTTCGCCCGCCGTGTCGTGATCATGGACGAGCCCACCGCCGCGCTCGGCGTCAAGGAGTCGCGCATGGTGCTCGACCTGATCCGCAAGGTCCGCGACCGCGGCCTGCCGGTCATCCTGGTCAGCCACAACATGCCGCACGTGTTCGAGGTGGCCGACCGCGTGCACATCCAGCGTCTCGGCAGGCGGGTCGCGGTCATCAACCCACACGACTTCAGTATGTCGAACGCGGTCCCGATCCTGACCGGCGCCATGGCGGGCGAGGAGGTCTCCCGTGGCTGAGCCCGAACCACCGACATCCCATACCCACACCCATACCCGTCGACAGCATGGACCGTGACCTGCAAGGGCAGCCGGGAGTCATCGCGGTCGCGGGCGAGGCGCTGATCGACCTCGTGCCGGCCGGACGGCAGGGATTGTTCGAGGCGGTGCCAGGCGGCAGTCCGGCCAACGTCGCGGTGGGGCTCGCCCGCCTGGACGTGCCCACGCGCATGCTCGCCCGCATCGCCGGCGACTCCCTTGGCGAGCGGATCCGCGCGCACCTGGCCGGCAACCGGGTCGATCTCTCCTTCGCGGTCCACGCCGCGGAGCCCTCGTCGCTGGCGATCGTCACGGTCGGCCAGGACGGCGTGGTCGACTACGACTTCCGAGTCCAGGGCACCGCGGATTGGCAGTGGCGCGACCAGGAGCTCACCAGCGTCCTCGACGCTCAGGTGGTCGCATTGCACGCCGGTTCGCTGGCGCTCGCCCTGCCGCCCGGCGCGGACGTGCTGCGCCGCCTGCTTGCGCGCGCGCGGCGCACGGTCACCATCTCCTACGACCCGAACTGCCGGCCGCTGCTCATGGGCAGCCCCGAGCGCGTCCGCCACCACGTCGACGACCTGATTGCGCTCGCCGACGTGGTCAAGGCCAGCGCCGACGACCTCGCGTGGCTGCTGCCAGGCCGCGCACCGGAGGAGATCGTCACCGCGTGGCTCGCCAAGGGACCCGCGATCGTCGCGATCACCCTTGGACCCGACGGCGTCGTGGCGGCCGCGGAGCGGACGGGCACCATCCGACGTGCGGGCCGGCGGGTCACGGTCGTGGACACCATCGGCGCCGGCGACGCCTTCATGAGCGGCCTGCTCGCGGGGCTGCACAATCGCAACCTGCTCGGCGCACGCCGCCGTGGCGACCTGCGGGCGATCGCGGCCGGGACGCTGACCGACGTCCTCGACGAAGCGGTGCTGGCGGCGGCGATCACCTGCACCCGCAGCGGGGCGCAGCCCCCCACGGCCGACGAGATGCGCGCCTGGGTCGATTTCGGCGTTCCCTGACCACTGGTGGCCGGCGGTCGTGCTCGGCTCGGACGGGCTGTGCCCGCCGCTGTCAGCCCGTTGTCGACAGATCGGTGCTCATCGACGCAGCGGGCGCGGCCGTATCCGGGCTATCTGGCAGCAGCACGTGGAAGCAGGCGCCACCGCCGGCCCGCGGCTCCACCCACGCCCGGCCGCCGTGCAGGCCGGCGAACTGCGCGACCAGCGCGAGGCCGACGCCGGACCCCGGCGCGTGCGACGCTTCGCCGGGCCCGCGGTAAAAGGGCTGGAAGATACGCTCGCGCTGCTCGGCTGGGACGCCGGGCCCGGCGTCGGCCACGGTCAGGAGCGCCCCGGAACCGCTGCGGTCGACCCGGACCCAGATCGGGGTGCCCGCCGGGGTGTGGCGGGAGGCGTTGACCAGCAGGTTCTCGACGATCCGCTCGACCTTCGCCGGGTCGACGGCGATCTCCAGCGGGGTCAGGTCCACGAAGATCGGGTGATCCTCGACCAGGTCCGTCCGGGTCTGTTCGACGACCGCGGCCACGAGCTCGCCGAGGTCGGTCCGCTCGCGCCTCGGCTCCACGATTCCCCTGGCCAGCCGGTCGAGGTCGAGCAGGCCGCCGAGGATCCGGTCGAGCCTGCGGGCGTTGGCCGTCAGCCGTCCGACCAGGTCGTCGACATCGGAGGTGGGCAGCGCCCGGCGGCTGCGCTCCAGGGTCAGCGCGATCCCCAGAACAGAGGCGAGCGGAGTGCGCAGGTCGTGGGACACAGCCTGCAGGAACGCGCTCTTCAGCTCGTCCAGACCGCGCAGGCGCTCGGCGGCGGCCTGCTCATGTGCCAGAGCCACCCCAAGCCGCTCAGTGGCCACGCGTTCCCGCCCGAGCGCGGCGCGCAGGTCCTGCTGCGCCTGGCGGCGGTCGGTGATGTCGCGGGCGACCAGCAACTGCCCGCCGCGCCGTCCCGGGCGTCCGGGCAGTGCGGCGATGGCCAGGTCATAGGTGCGGCCGGCCACGGTGATCTCGCCGCCGGCGGCGCGGCCGATGGCGTGGTCGCCGAGGGCCGGGAGCAGGCGGGCGGCTGGCTGACCGACCGCGGCGGCAGCCTGTCGCCCGACGAGCCGCTCGGCCGCCGGGTTCGCGTCGATCACACGGCCGTAGGGGTCCAGCACGAGGACCGGGTCTTGGATGGTCTCGAAGATCTGGCTGCGGGCGACGGGGCGCTGGTCCAGGAGACTGAAACGGAATACCCCAAAGACCAGGACGGCGGCGGTCACGATGAAGGCGAACGGGCTCAGGTCGACCCGGCCGAACACGCCGATGCCCAGATTGAACAGCAGGTTGGCAACCCAGGGAAGGAGCACAGAGGCGAACACGACGATGCTCTGCCGCCGGTACAGCCGCGACAGCCGCGCTGACGCCATCACGAAGACCGCCGTGCCCGCCCACAGCAGCAGGTCGGTGTAGGCCAGGTGAACCCAGAACAGCGGCCCCGCCTCTGCGATCGGTCCTCCGCCCGGCCGATAGAAGCGGACCAGATCGTGGGTGCTGTCGTTGGCGAGCAGGACGAGTACCGCCAGCGGCTCGACGGCGAGCAGCGCCCCGATCAGCCGGCTCGGCCACCTGGTCCGGCCGATGTAGTAGAAGACGAAGGCGAGCCAGGCCGGCGTGAGCAGGCAGATGCCCACGTACTTCAGGTCCCCCCACAACTGCCGTGTCACCAGGCCGCCGGCGGTGAGCTCCAGCGCATAGGCGACGCTCCACTCCAGCGCCGCCACCAACATCACCAGCAGGCTGACGGCGAGGGCGTCGCCGCGGCGGCGCCAGACGTAGCCGACGGCGACAGCGAAGAACGCGGCCCCGCCGAGCATCAGCCAGCCGGCGACCGACCCGCGCCAGATCATGGCGCCCGTGAGGCGGGCGCCGGCTCGGAGCGGACCAGCGTGCCAACCACCTGCCGCCGCCTCCCCTCGACAGGCGAACGCCAGGCCCACCGTTGCCCGCCATGCGGTGGGCCGAGCCCGGCGGTCCGGACAACAGCGCAAGGATCTGCCTGCGCGGCTGGAACCGTCAAATACGCGGCCTGGCCGGCGGCTCGATCGAGGACGCGACCACGCGGCCCGACGACCCGGTCTATCCGCTCGAGCAGGCGGCCGCGCGGGTCGCGGCCGCCGCGGAGGCGGCGCGCTCGCTGCCGTTCCCGTTCGTGCTCACCGCGCGGGCGGAGAACTTCTTGTACGGTCGGCGCGACCTCGAGGACACGATCGCGCGACTGCAGGCGTACGAGGCGGCCGGCGCCGACGTGCTGTACGCGCCGGGGCTGCGCGATATCGGCGACATCCAGGCCGTCTGCGGCGCGGTCTCCAAGCCCGTCAACGTGCTGGCGCTCCAGGGCGGCCCCACGCTCGAGCAGCTCACCGCCGCCGGTGTCCGCCGGGTCAGCGTGGGCGGGTCCCTCGCCCGGGCCGCGCTCAGCGCGGTCCTCCGGGCCGCGACAGAGATGCGGGACCGGGGGACGTTCACCTTCCTCACCGAGCTGGCCCCCGTCCGCGACCTGAACCGGTACATGGTCGGGCGCTGAAGGGCACACTGACCGCGTATGCACCAGGCGATCTTCTGTGTCGCGCTGGCCGACGGCCGAACGCGGCTGGCCGGCGGCACCGTCGCGGGCGGACCGGCGGCGCTGCTCGCCGAGGACCTCACGCTCGACGGGGTCCTGTCGCGGCCGGGAGGCTTCGCGGCGGCGCTGGCGGCGGAGCCGGTGCCCGCCGTGCCCGGGGAGGGCGGCCCACTCGACGGCCACCGGCTGCTCGCGCCGGTGCAGTCGCAGGAGGTGTGGGCCGCGGGCGTCACCTATCGGCGCTCGCGGCAGGCGCGCGTGGCGGAGTCGGCCGGCGCCGACGTCTACACGCGCGTGTACAACGCCAGCCGTCCCGAGCTGTTCTTCAAGTCGCCTGGCTGGCGGGTCCGCGGGCCCGGTGAGCCGATCCGCGTCCGCGCGGACTCCGGCTGGGACGTCCCCGAGCCGGAGCTCGGCGTGGTCCTGGACGCCACGCTCACCCCGGTCGCCTACGTCATCGGCAACGACGTCAGCTCACGCAGCATCGAGGGCGAGAACCCGCTCTACCTGCCACAGGCGAAGATCTACGACGGCGCCTGCGCGATCGGGCCGGCCCTGGTGCCGGCCGACGCGGTCCAGCCCCCGCTGGCGATCCGGCTGGAGATCGGCCGTCAGGGGCGGACGCTGTTCGCCGGCGAGACCTCCACAGAGCTGCTGCGGCGGCGCCTCGACGAGCTGGTCGCCTACCTGGGACGCGAGCTGCGGTTCCCGCACGGCTGCGTCCTGCTCACCGGGACCGGCATCGTACCGCCCGACGACGTGACCCTCCAATCGGGCGACATCGTGCGCATCGACATCGAGGGCCTCGGCCTCCTCGTCAACCCGGTCGAGTAGCCGGCGGCGGGGCCGTGGTGTAGCGTGGCGTGGCGACTTGTCTGACAACCTGATGTGTTGGAGGCACCATGGCGCTCCCGGCCCTCCGCCGCAGTCCCCTGGTCGACCAGGCGATCGAGCGGTTCCGCGAGCAGGTCGCCAGCGGCGCCTGGGCGGTCGGGTCGCGCCTGCCCTCCGAGGCGGCGCTCGCCGCCGAGCTTGGCGTCGGCCGCTCCACCGTGCGCGAGGCCATCCGCGCGCTCGCCAGCACCGGCCTGCTCGAATCCAGGCAGGGCGCCGGCACGTTCGTCCGCGCCGCCACCGCGCTCGACGCCGACCTCGAGACGCGCCTGCGGCGCGCCGCCGTCCTGGACGTCTTCGAGGTCCGCCACGCACTGGAGCTGCAGGCGGCCCGGTTGGCCGCGGCCCGCCGCGACGCCGACGACCTGGCGCGGCTCGAGCGGACGCTGCGGCGCCGCCAGGCCGCGGGCGCCAGGGCGATGGACGCCGCCTTCGTCGAGGCCGACCTGGCGTTCCATCAGGCGGTGGTGGCGGCGGCGCACAACCCGGTGCTCTCCGAGCTGTTCGACAGCTTCACCACTGCCCTGCGCGAGGCGCTCTCCAACGTCGTCGCCGATCACGAGGTGCGCGTCGACGCCAGCCCGGGGCACCTCGACCTCGCCGCCGCGATCCGCGCCGCCGACCCGCGGGCGGCCACCGCCGCGACCAGCGCGCACCTCGAAGCGACCATCCGAGCGCTCCAGGCACTGCTCGCGCGGCCAGGGCCCGGCGCGCCGTGAACCGCCTCGGCGTCGCCCTGCTCACCGTCAGCCACGCCGTCGACGACCTCTACCAGGGTGCGGTGCCGGCGCTGCTGCCGTTCCTCGTGGCCGAGCGGCACTACAGCTATGCGGCGGCCTCCGGGCTCATCCTGGCCGGGAACCTGTTCTCGTCGATCACCCAGCCGGTCTTCGGGGCGATCACCGACAAGCTGCGCCTGAGCTGGCTGGTAGGGGTCGGCATGAGCGTGGCCGGGACCGGCGTCGGCCTTTCCGGGCTCGCCAGCAGCTACCGACTCACCTGGCTGGCCATCGCGCTGTCGGGGCTGGGAGTGGCCGCCTTCCACCCGGAGGCCGCCCGCTCCGCCCGGATCGCGAGCGCGGGCAGCCAGACCGCGATGAGCTGGTTCGCCGTGGGCGGCAACATCGGCCTCACGCTCGGCCCGCTGCTGGTGACGCCGGTGCTGCTGACGATCGGGGTCAGGGGCACCGCCGTGCTGGCCATCCCAGCGGTGCTGGTCGGCGCGAGCTTCCTCACGCTGCAGCCGCGGCTGCTGCCCCGCGCCGCCGCCGACGGCGCCAGGGGCGCGATCCGGGCCGGCCGCGACGACTGGCGGGGCTTCGCCAGGCTCACCAGCCTGGTGGTCACCCGCGCCGTGCTGTTCTTCGGGCTCAGCTCGTTCCTGGCGCTGTACGTCACCAGCTCGCTGGGAGGCAGCAAGACGCTGGGGGAGACGGCCCTTGCCATGTTCCTCGGCTTCGGAGCCGTGGGCACGCTGATCGGCGGCCACCTCGCCGACCGCTTCGGTCGCCTGCCGGTGCTGCGGGCCGGCTACGCGCTCGCCATCCCGTCGCTGGCCGGGCTGGTGCTGGTGGGCCGGCCATGGATCTTCCTCTTCATCGTGCTGACCGCGGTCACCGTCTACCTGCCGTTCTCGATCCAGGTGACGCTCGGGCAGGACTACCTGCCCAACCGCGTCGGCACCGCCTCCGGGGTCAGCCTGGGGCTCGCGATCACCATCGGCGGGCTGCTCGCCCCGGTCTTCGGCGTCCTCGCCGACGCCACCAGCCTGCGGCTCACCCTGACGGTGCTCATCGCGCTGCCGGTGCTGGCCCTGCTGCTCAGCGCGACCATGCGCGACCCGCGCTCGCCGTCACGGGCGGCGGAGCGGCGCGCGCAGCGGTCCTCGGCGGTCGCCTGAGCGTGCCGGCGCTCAGCTTCCCGGCTGGGACAGCAGCAGCGTGAGCTGGGTCAGGTCGAACAGGGCGTGGGCGATGATGAGCGGCCACAGTCGCCTGGTCTTGTGGTAGTACCACGCGTAGAGCATGCCGAGGCAGAAGATCGTCAGGGCTGGGCCGGCTCCCTCGTACAGGTGCAGCAGCCCCCACAGCGCGGTCGGCAGCACCAGGATGACGGCCGTGGGCGCCTTGAGCTGCTCGAGGCGGGTCTGCGCGTAGCCGCGGACCACGACCTCTTCGGTGACGCCGGCAGTGATGGCGATGACGAAGGCCTCGACGATGCGGAACCACAGCGGCAGCTCGTTGGGGAGGAAGTCCACCTCGTTCTGACCGAGCGGCTCGAACACGCGCGCCAGGATGAGCACCAGCACGAAGCTGGCGATCCACAGCCCGAGCCCGACCAGGCCGTCGGCGCGCGGCTCGAAGCGGCCCAGGCCGATGCCACGCCGGCCCTCGCCGCTGCGGACCAGCAGGTAGCTGATGAGCAGCACGGGCGACCAGGACAGAAAGAGCGTGAAGAACCCGCTCACGATGGCCGGCAGGAGCTGATCGGCGGTGCTGTTGTCGCCGGCGTCGCCGATCGAGGCCAGCAGCAGGCTGAGGATGCCCGGCGCGAAGGCGAGCAGCAGCACCAGCCCCAGCTCGAGCCAGAGGACGTGCGGCGACGCGGGTGGGCTGGGCACGGGAGCGCGCTCCGGAGCCTCGGGCCGCCGCGGCGGCTGCGGCCCCTGCGCCGGCTCCCCCCAGCGGGGCTGCCAGCCGTTGCCCTCGTCAACCGGCTCTGGTGTCTGGCCGCCTTCGGGCGTCGACCAAGGTCCAGCCCAAGAGGGCCCACCGGGCTCCCGCGGTGGCGTGCGCGGGCCCCAGGGATCCGAAGGTGGGGGACTCGGCTGGTCGGTCGGGTCGCTCACAAAGGCTCCTGCATGGAGAGGGCGGTTTCCAGCCTACTCCAGCGAGGGCGGGATGCTGGGGCGCAGATCAGCCGAGCCCGGGCGAATCGCCGCGCTCCGGCCCACCCACGAATCGTCACGTCATCGCCACTTGGCCAGGCGTCGTCCATGATTCGATAACCGTGGAGTCGCTCATGGTATGGTTCGCCGACGATCCTGATTCAATGTGTCGCCACCTCGGTCTGGCCGACAGGCGTCCTCCCCCCGACACTGGCCGGGCCCCGAGGCAAGGAAGGAGAGCAAGCCTGTCATGCTTGCGTATCTCGATGCCGCTTCCGGCAGCTTCATCGTGCAGGCCATCGTGGCCGGCGCGGCGGGCGCGGCCGTGCTGTTCAAGCTGTTCTGGCACCGCCTGACCTCGCCGCTCCGGCGGACCCGCGAGGTCACCAACGTCGCCGACGGCGACGAGCGCTAGATACCTTCTCGTCATCTGTCCGTCATGCGCAACAAGGCCCGCCCGTGACCGCCCGCACCGCCGCCGAGCCGGCGTCGTTCCGCGATCCCGCCAGCACCGTCTTCTATCTGGACGGTCGCGTGCTGCGCGGGCTCTCCGACGACGGCGCGGCCGAGTACCGGGCGCTGGCGGCCACCCGCTTCTTCAAGCGGGCGCTGGAGGCTGGGGAGATCGTCGCCACCACCCCGCTCGCGCCCGGCTCGCTGCCGGGGCAGGCCAGCCGATCGGCGTGGCCGCTGATCCTCGAGCACGAGCGGGTGCCGCTGGTGTCGTACCCCTACGAGTGGACCTTCTCGATGCTCAAAGCGGCCGCGCTGCTGCACCTGGACCTGCTGGAGCGCGCCCTCGCCGAGGGGCTGACGACCAAGGACGGCTACGCCTACAACCTGCAGTTCCTGGGCGCGCGGCCGGTCTTCATCGATGTCGGCTCCTTTGAGCGCGTGCGGCCCGGGGAGCCGTGGGCCGGCTACCGGCAGTTCTGCCAGACCCTGCTCTACCCGCTGCTGCTGACCGCGCACAAAGGGGTGCGCTTCCAGCCGTGGCTGCGGGGTGCCGTGCAGGGGATCCCGCCGGCGGAGGTGCGGCGGCTGTTCGGTCGTGGCGACCTGGCGCGGGCCGGCGTCCTCAAGCACGTTGTGCTGCACCAGGCGATGGACGCGCGGTTCTCCACCGCGCGGGCCAGCCAGACGCGGCAGGAGCTGAAGGCGGCGGGGTTCTCGACCGAGCTGCAGGCGGCGACGGTGCGAGCGATCCGCAAGCTGGTGGCGGGCCTGCGCTGGCGCGCTGGCGAGTCGGCCTGGTCGGGCTACCAGCGCACCAGCACCTACTCCGACGGCGAGCGGGAGCGCAAGAAGGCCTTCGTGGCGCGCTCGGCGGCGGCCGGGCCTGTCGGGCTCTGCTTCGACCTGGGAGCCAACGACGGCACGTACTCCCGGATCGCGGCCGAGCACTCCCGCTACGTCGTGGCGGCCGACGCCGATGATCTCACCGTCGACCTGATGTTCCAGGCGCTCGCCAGCGACGGCGAGCGGCGGATCCTGCCGCTGGTGATGGATCTGTGCGATCCCTCACCGTCGCTCGGCTGGCGTGGCCGGGAGCGGATGGGCTTCTTCGAGCGCGGCCGGCCCGACCTGGTGCTGGCGCTGGCACTGATCCATCACCTGGCGATCACCGGCAATGTGCCGTTGGCCGAGCTGGTGGACTGGTGGCACGGGCTCGGTGGGCGCCTGGTGGTCGAGTTCGTGGACCCGGCCGATCCGATGGCCGACCGGCTGCTGGCCAACAAGCCAGCCGGCATGCACGGCGACTACCGCCGCGAGGTCTTCGAGCGGCTGCTGGAATCCCGCTTCGACGTGGTCGAGCGCGAGGAGCTCCCGAGCGGCACCCGAGTGCTCTACCACGCCGTCCCCAGGGCCTGAGCCCGCCCCGGCGGCAGCGCTTCGGCAATCACGCAGAAGTCTCCATAACGACCTCATAACGGGCGGATAACGCTACCCGCTTGTACTGCGTAAGACCGCGGATGGACGAGGTCAACCCCGCTGTTCCACGCTCTCTACGCAAGGCTTTGCGCGCCAGCATATGCGCGCCGTCAACGTGGGGGGATCCGGTCACGTCTGCGGGAGGGACCGGCTCCGCCGAAGCGGAGGGAACCGTTGTTGCAAGACGTCTCGGCGCTGGTCCGGCGACCAGCATTCCTACGGACCGGGGCCGTCGTGATCGGCGTGCTGATCGTGGTCGGCAGCCTGTTGCACACAGGGACCAGCAAGGCCGCCACCCTGCCGAGCGGCTTCGCCGACCGCGTGGTGTTCAGCGGGCTGACCGCTCCCAGCAACGTCGAGTTCGCCTCCGACGGGCGCGTGTTCGTCGCCGAGAAGAGCGGCCTCATCAAGGTGTTCTCGAGCCTGACCGCGACCACGCCGACGGTCTTCGCCGACCTGCGCACCGAGGTGGACGACTACTGGGACCGGGGCATGCTCGGCCTGGCCCTGGACCCGCAGTTCCCCGCCCGTCCCTACGTCTATGTGCTGTACACCTACGACCACATCATCGGCGACCCGGCGCCGCCGCCAAGGTGGAATGACACCTGCCCGACCCCGCCCGGGCCGAACACCGACGGCTGCGTGGTCAGCGCCCGCCTCGCCCGCCTGACCGCCGACGGCAACAACATGGTGCCCGGGGGCGAGCGCGTCCTCCTCGAGGGCTGGTGCCAGCAGTTCCCCAGCCACACGATCGGCGACCTGGCCTTCGGGCCGGAGGGCGCCCTGTACGTGAGCGGCGGCGACGGCGCCAGCTTCACCGCCATCGACTACGGTCAGTTCGGCGGGAATTACGCGGGGTTCAAAGCCAACCCCTGCGGTGACCCGCCCAGCGCGATCGGCACAGCCCTGACCCCGCCCAGCGCCCAGGGCGGCGTGCTGCGCAGCCAGAGCCTGCGGCGGCCCACCGGCCAGCCCGCTCTGCTCAACGGAGCCATCCTGCGGGTCGACCCGGACACCGGCGAGGCCCTTCCGGACAACCCGCTGGCCTCGCGCACCGACGCCAACGCCAAGCGGATCGTCGCCTACGGCCTGCGCAATCCCTTCCGCTTCACCATCCGCCCGGGCACCAGAGAGGTCTGGCTGGGCGACGTTGGCTGGAACACGTGGGAAGAGATCAACCGGGTCGCCAACCCGACCGGCGGGGTTGCCAACTTCGGCTGGCCCTGCTTCGAGGGCACCGCCCGCCAGCCCGGCTACGACGCGGCCGACCTGACCAGCTGCGAGTCGCTGTACAGCACGGGTGGCGTGACCGCGCCCTACTACACCTACCCCCACGCCGGCGGGGTGGTGAGTGGCGACGGCTGCCCGACCTCGGGCTCGGCGTCCACCAGCGGGCTGGCCTTCTACCAGAGCGGCTCCTACCCGACCAGGTACAACGGCGCGCTGTTCTTCGGCGACTACTCGCGCAACTGCATCTGGGCGATGCTCAAGGGCACCAACGGGTTGCCGGACCCCAACCAGCGGGAGCGGTTCGTCACCGCCGCCGCCGGGCCCGTGGACCTCAAGATCGGGCCGGGGGGCGACCTGTTCTACGCCGACCTCCTCGGCGGCAAGGTGCACCGCATCGTCTACACGGCCGGCAACCAGGCGCCCACCCCCGTCGCCAGCGCCTCGCCCACCAGCGGTGCGGCCCCGCTGGCCGTCAACTTCAACGCCACCGGCTCGAGCGACCCCAACGTGGGCGACACCATCACCTACGCCTGGGACTTCACCAGCAACGGCTCCGTCGACTCGACCGCGGCCCAGCCGAGCTTCACCTACCAGAGCGCCGGCAGCTATCTGGCGACGCTGACGGTGACCGACAACCATGGGCTCTCCTCGACCGACGCGGTCGCCATCACGGTCGGCAATACCGCGCCGGTCGTCACCATCGACACGCCGACGCCGTCGTTGACCTGGAAGATCGGCGACACCATCCAGTTCTCCGGGCACGCGACCGACGCCGACGACGGCAGCCTGCCGGCATCGGCGCTGCACTGGTCGCTGGCGCTCGAGCACTGCACCACGCCGACCGACTGCCACGAGCACCCGATGCAGGACTTCTCGGGGGTGGCCAGCGGCTCCTTCGCCGCGCCGGACCACGACTACCCGTCGTGGCTCAAGCTGACCCTGACCGGGACCGACTCGGGCGGGTTGAAGGACGAGGTCAGCCTGCGGCTGGACCCCAAGGTCGTCAACCTCACCTTCGCGTCGAGCCCCACTGGCCTGCAGCTGGGAGTCGGCGCCCAGACCAGCGTGACGCCGTTCACCCGGACGGTGATCGTCGGCTCCACCATCTCGATGAGCGCGCCGTCGCCGCAGACACTCGCCGGTGCGACCTACGCGTTCAGCTCCTGGTCTGACGGTGGGGCGCAGAGCCACACGGTCGCGCCCACCGTGCCGACCACCTACACCGCCCGCTACATCCGCTACACCCCGGCCTACTGGTACCTGCGCAACACCAACAGCACGGGGCCCTACGACGCCAAGGTCGCCTTCGGTCAGGCCGGCGACATCCCGGTGGCCGGCGACTGGAACAACGACAACCTCGACACCGTCGGGACGTTCCTCAACGGCTCCTGGTACCTACGGAACTCGAACACCTCCGGCCCGTACGAGACCAAGATCGACTACGGCAAGGCTGGCGACATCCCCGTGGTCGGCGACTGGAACGGCGACGGCGTCGACACCATCGGGACCTTCAAGGACGGCGTCTTCTACCTGCGGAATTCCAATACCACTGGACCGGTCGACCTGAGAATCGCCTACGGCAAGACCGGTGACACCCCGGTCGTGGGCGACTGGAACGGCGACGGGACCGATACGATCGGGACGTTCCTTAGCGGCGGCTGGTATCTGCGGAACTCCAACACCGCCGGGGCGGTCGAGATCAGGATCACCTACGGGGTGGCGGGCAACATCCCGGTCGTGGGTGACTGGAACGGCGATAGGACCGATACGATCGGGACGTTCCTCAGCGGCGGCTGGTATCTGCGGAACTCCAACACCACTGGGCCGGTCGAGATCAGGATCACCTACGGAGTGGCGGGCGACGTGCCGAAGGTCGGCGACTGGAACCAGGATGGGACCGGCACGATCGCAACGTTCAAGTAGGCGAGTCGGGGGGCCCGCGGGGGCTGGCGGCGGCAGGCCGGCGGCCCCCCAGCTCCCGATGTAGCCTTAGGGCACCATGCGACGGACAGATGACGACCCGCTGATCTTCGCCGGGTCGGCGAGCAGGGCTCTGGGCACCGAGATCGCCGACTATCTCCAGCTCCCTCTTGGGCGCGGGGACGTGCTGCGGTTCTCCGAGGGCAACGTGTTCGTCCGGGTCCTCGAGAACGTCCGAGGCCGTCATGCCTATCTGGTCCAGGGGACGGTCTTCCCCGCCAACGACCAGTTCATGGAGCTGCTGTTCTGGATCGACGCGCTCAAGCGCGCCAGCGCCGCGTCGGTCACGGCGCTGATCCCGTACTTCAGCTACGGGAAGGGTGACAAGAAGGACGAGCCACGTGTCTCGATCCGCGCCCGGGTGTGCGCCGACGCGATCGAGGCGGCCGGGGCCGACCGAGTGGTCACCATGGACCTCCACGCGGCCCAGGTTCAGGGCTTCTTCAAGATCCCGGTGGATGACCTCTATGCGCTGCCGGTCCTGTGCCAGGCCATCGAGCAGAAGGCGTTCCCGGACCTGGTGGTGGTGTCGCCGGACGCCGGGTTCGTCAAGAAGGCCCGCAAGTTCGCCACCCGCCTGCGCGCGCCCCTGGCCATCGCCGACAAGCAGCGCACCGATCACAGCGAGCGGGCGGAGATCCTGTCGATCATGGGCGAGGTCACGGGACGGACCGCCGTGCTGGTCGACGATTTCGTCATCTCAGGAGGGACGCTGATCCAGGCGGCGGTCGCCCTGAAGAAGCGCGGCGCCCGGGCGGTCTACGCGGCGGTCAGTCACGGCGTGCTGACGCAGAAGGCCATGGACCTCCTCGACACGAGCCCAATCGACCTGCTGTTCGTGACGAACACGGTGGAGCCGCAGGCGTCCCGGCTGCCCGCGAAGCTGGAGGTGGTGTCGGTGGCGCCGCTGTTCGGCGAGGCGATCCGCCGGATCCACCAGCGCGAGAGCATCAGCGTCCTGTTCGACTGAGGCCGAATGGCCAGGCACGCTCCTTCTCAGTCGATGTCGGGTCGCCGGCGGCGGCGTTAACAGCCGAGCTGCTCGCCGCAGCCATCCGGGATGCACCCCGTCGTGGCGTGTTGCGCCAAACGCGTGGCCCAGGGCGTGAAACAGCCCCATGAGCAGGACACCCAGGGCGCCGGAGACCAATGACCAGACAGGGTGCCGCTCGGCATGTGCCCAGGACACCAGCAACACTGTCAAGACCAATCCGGCCCAGCCCGCGACCAGGTTGGAGACTGGTGAACCTCCAAAGACGTTTGGATAGGGCTCCCTGGTGATGCCCTTCACGAAATGGGGGATGGCGTTGGCGCCCATGGCGCCGGCGAACAGGCTGAACAGGATGGTTTGCCACATGCGTGCTCCCTTCAGCTTGCGTGCAGCGAGCGGGTGGCGACAGACCACGACGCTGCCTGCTCCGCTTGGCCGGCGGGCGCACGCGCTGGCGACCGGGCCTGCCCGGTCGCCAGCAGCTCCTGCGGTGGAGGGGAAGGCCGCCCACCAGACGTATAATCGGAGTCGCTGCTCCGGTTATAGGATACGGACTGATCACTCCGCTTGTCAACTGGGCACGGGAGGCCTGCCGAGCCTCAGGTGGCACGTCGACCGGCAGGAGCGCGTCACAGTCGGGTAGGACGTCGATCTCTGCGTGCATGAGCGAGGGGAACATCACGTCCAGAAGTAGCGGCCAGAGCTTGAGGGCTACCGTCTCGTCTCGGGTGAGGCCGCCGATCGGTGCTAGCCATCTCACCTGAATGCTTGTCGTCCGGGAGTATTGTTGAAGCCCCGCAAAGCCCTCACAGGAGGCGCCGCGGGGGATTCTCACCTCCATCAACTCGCGGTTACAATGTTCGGACTAAACTTGGCGACGCTACCGGGGGGAGGGCCAGTCATGAAGGCGTTCATATGTGAGAAGTACGGGCCGCCGGAGACGCTGCGGATGGCGGAGGCCGAGAAGCCTGCATCGAACGCCGATGAAGTCCTGGTGAAGGTGCTGGCAATATCCGTCAATCCAGCGGACTGGCATTCCATGCGCGGCAAGCCCATTTTCTCGCGCGCCACCCTGGGGTTGCTGCGGCCGAAACATCAGATCCTCGGCGTCGACATTGCCGGGCAGGTGGAGGCGGTCGGCGGCGGCGTTACCCAGTTCAAGCCCGGCGACGAGGTCTATGCCAATCTCTTGGACCACGGTTACGGCGGCTTTGCAGAATACGTTTCGGTGCCAGTGGACGTCATGTCGTTGAAGCCGGCGAACCTGTCGTTCGAGGAAGCGGCCGCAGTTCCGATGGCGGCGGTAACCGCACTCCACGGCCTTCGCCACCACGGAGAAATCCAGCCCGAGCAGAAGGTCCTGATCAATGGCGCTTCCGGCGGCGTCGGCACCTTTGCGGTCCAGATCGCCAAATCCTATGGGGCCGAGGTGACCGGCGTGACCAGCACCCAGAACATCGACCTCGTCCGTTCGCTCGGCGCCGATCACGTGGTCGACTACACGACGACCGACTTCGTCGGTGGCGGGCGGCGCTACGACCTCATCCTCGACACGGTCGGGAACCGATCGGTGCCCGATCTCAGAGGTGCGCTTGCCGAGGGCGGCAAGGCCGCCGTCACCGGGTTTACCAGCGTGGCGAAGCTGATGGGCGTTTCGCTGCGCGGCGGCAAGGATATCGCCATGGTGTCGGCGCACCTAGCCGCCAAGGATCTGGAGCTCCTTTCGGAGCTGATTGAGGCCGGCAAGGTGCGCCCGCAGATCGACCGGCGCTATCCCTTCGCCGAAATCCCCGCAGCGATCGCCTACCTGGAACAAGGCCACGCCAGGGCGAAGGTGGTCGTGGGGGTGGCGTGAGGCATCCCCGTCGTCTACTTGGTAGGACTCCGTCAAGTCTGCGCACAAGGGTAGGGCCGGCGTCCCCGGCCGGGCTACCACCAGCCGCGGTCCTCGCTGGCCCAGCTCGCTCTGGCCGCGGGGCAGCAGACCTTGGTGGAGCTTGTCTGAGGCCACCCCATCTATCGCGCGCCAAGGGTGTTACGCCGCGGCGCGGTCCGCGAGCGGGCGGCGCCGCCGCGTGGCGTCGGACAAGGCCGGTGGGCGCCAGGCGCCGTCGGGGTGGTACCGGTTGGTCCCGGGCGGCACGATCTCGTCGATCCGGTCGAGAATTGCGTCGTCGAGGGTGAGCGAGGCGCCCTTCAGTAGCCCATCCAGGTGTTCTAGGGTCCGCGGGCCGATGATCGCCGAGGTGACGGCGGGATGTGCCACCGTAAAGGCCACGGCGAGCTGCGGGAGCGAGCAGCCGATGTCCCTGGCGAGCTCGGCGATCTGTTCGACGGCCTCGAGCTTGGCGGCGTTCTCGGGAACCGAGGGATCAAAGCGTTCCGGGTTGAGCGCGGGACGGCCGGTGGAGAGGTCGACCGGCTGGCCCTTCCGGTAGCGGCCGGACAGGAAGCCGGACGCGAGCGGGCTCCAGACCAGCACCCCCATCCCGTAGCGCTGGCAGACCGGGAGCACCGACGCCTCGATCCCCCGGGCGAGCAGCGAGTAGGGTGGCTGCTCGGTCCGGAAGCGCCCGAGCCCGCGGCGCTCGGCGACCCACTGCGCCTGGACAATCTCCTCGGCCGGGAAGGTCGAGCAGCCGAAGACCCGGATCTTTCCCTGCCGCACCAGGTCGCTCAGCACCCAGAGCGTCTCCTCGACGTCGGTCGAGTGGTCGGGGCGATGGACCTGGTAGAGGTCGATCCAGTCGGTCCGCAGCCGCTTCAGGCTCTCCTCGACCGCCTTGAGGATCCAGCGCCGCGAGTTGCCACTGCGGTTGGGGCCTTCACCCATCGGGAAGTGGACCTTGGTGGCGAGCACGACGTCGTCGCGGCGCCCCTGGAGCGCCTGTCCCACGATCTCCTCGGACTCCCCCGCGGAGTACATGTCCGCGGTGTCGACGAAGTTGATCCCCTGATCGAGCGCGGCGCGAACAATGCGGACACAGTCGTCGTGGTCGGCGTTGCCGACGGCACCGAACATCATGGCGCCGAGGCAGTGGACGCTCACCTCGATGCCGGTGCCGCCGAGGGTGCGGTAGCGCATGGTCGTGCTCCTTGTCGGTCCAGTGTGGGATCGGTCGGATCCCGATGCCTGGCACCCTAGGAGCTAGAGCCACCTCTAGGTCAAGCGGCTATCCTGAACGGCATGGCTGAGGGCGAAGCGAACTTGACCATCGGACAGGTCGCCGAGCAGACGGGGCTGAGCGTCCACGCGCTGCGCTTCTACGAGCACGAGGGCCTGCTCGCCCAACCCGTCCGGCGCGGTCGCAACGGGCATCGTATCTACAGCGAGGACGACGTGGAGTGGCTGAACCTGTGCACCAGGTTCCGCGCCGCCGGCATGCCGCTGAGCACGATCCGCCGCTACGCCGACCTCGTCAGGCAGGGACCTGGCAACGAGGCCGACCGGCTCGCGCTGCTGCGCCGGCACCAGGACAAGGTGGCCTCCCAGATCCGCGCGCTCACCGAGTGCCTGGATGCCATCACCTCTAAGGTCAAGGTCTACCAGGCCCATCTGGAGCGGGGGTCCGCCGACCGCCTGTGGAGCACGCCGTCGCTACCGGGGGACGGCGACCAGGGCCTGGGCTGCCGCCCGGCCTGATCGGTGACCTGGACTTCGCCAAGCAAACCACCCCAGCCCAGGTGCCGTGACCATCCGGATTCCGGCATGATCGTGCAGTCCTGCTCATGTCTGCACGATCCCCTCGATCAACCCCGCCTATCGCGCACCAGTCGTTACAGCCGAGCTGCTCACCGAGACCATCCGGGATGCGGTGCCCGCGGTCGTAGTGGAATTACCGGCCACCTTCCGGGCTCCGGCCCAGTCGACGGGCTGCGGAAGCAGGCGGCCTGAAGCACCCCTCGGCCGAGGCGGTCGCGGCCTACATCGCCAAGTACGCCACCATGACAACGGAAGGCTTCGGGCCGGCGCTCGACCGCCGCTTGACCGCGTGGGATCTCGACCACCTGGACGTCAATGACCACATCGCCGAGCTGGTGCGAACCCGCTGGCGGCTCGGCGCCGAGGCCTCGCTCGCGCCGCTGCTGACGCGTGCCGCGCGAGGCCGTGGAGGAGTTCGTCGCTCGGCTCCGCTCGAGCGGTACGGGCAGCTCCTTCGGCTCCACGCCTACCCGCACATCGGCCGACTCCGGCTCACCAAGGTCGAGCCGCCGCACCTCGCGCAGCTCTACGCGCCGGGTCAGCAATCGGCTCGAGGCGCTGTACGTCGTCGCGCTCACGACCGGAATGCGGGAAGGCGAGCTGCTCGGGCTCCGCTGGACGGACGTGGATCTCGACGAGGCCGCGCTCCACGTGACAAGACGGCTCAAGCGCCGCACGTCACGCCACCAGGTCCTCCTCGTCGCGCCCGCCGTCCAGGCGCTCAAGTTCCGCCGTGAGCACCAGGACGACGAGCGTCGACAGGCCAGCCAGGCATGGGACGACCGAGGCCTCGTCTTCCCGAACACCATCGGCCGACCGATCGACCCGTCCAACTTCCTACTCCGCAGCTTCTACCGGCTGCTGAAGCAGGCCGACCTACCCCGGGATGCGCTTCCACGACCTACGCCACAGCGCCGCGACACTGCTGCTCAGTATGGGCGTGCATCCGAAGATCGTCAGTGAGATGCTCGGTCACAGCCAGATCGGGATCACGCTGGACCTGTACTCGCACGTAACCGCTACGATGCAACACCAGGCGGCGAGCGCCTTGGACGGTCTGTTGGCTGTCAACGAGGGCGACAAGGACGCAAAGCCGCAGCTAGGACCCGTAGCTCAGTCGGTCAGAGCAGCGGACTCATAACTCAGGCTGGATCGTCCCCCGAGGTCCACGCGCGTCTGTCGCCGCAGGTAGAGCTGGGTGACCCGTCCATCGAGGTCTACCCGGATATGTAGAGGTCCAGTCGGTTGGTGGTCAACTTGGCGGTCAGGGCGACCGGGACAGCGCGGGAATGGTCGGCTCGGGTGGACTGGCTCTCCACGCGAACAGCTCGGCGAGCGGCGTCTGATCCTCGCGGAAGTTCCATCAGTCAGCCGACGGTAGAGCGGGCGCGCGCGGGAGCCTTGCATGTGAGATCCTTTGCGCCATTAGTCCTGCAACAACCTGGCCATCCAGCTCGTGCGTTCCGGGGATACCGGGCACAGATTGACTGCGGGCGGCATGGAGTGATCGCTCCGTTGGCATCAGGGGGAGCGTATGAGCCTCTTACGCAAGCTGTTCGGTGGCGGCGAACAATCGGCCGCCCGACTCCAAGTGACAGCCTCAGATCGGCCGCCCGACTGGATGCAGAACGGCATGGAGGCTTATCTCTGCGACGGCCGAGAGGACCTGGAAGTCGTAGGCGAATCCCACTATCAGGACAATCTCTGGCGGCTCGTCGGTGGTCGAGCGCTCCCAGAAGCACGCGTGGAGTGGACGCTTTCGCCGTGCTGGCGGCCGAGACCGACAACCCATACGACCCCAACGCGGTAGCGGTGTGGGTTCGCGGTCTCAAGGTCGGCTACCTGTCCCGTGAAGATGCCCATCGATACCACCCAGGGCTGCTCGCCCTCCAACGAAAGCATGGCAAGCCGATCGCCCTGGCCGGCGTCATCGTGGGGGGTGGGATGCGACCCGATGGCCCGGGACGGCTGGGCGTGGTCCTCAGCCACGATCCCGAGGACTTCGGCCTGCGCGCCACGCCGCCGCCCCCGCCGCAGGGTTCGAGGATGAGGACGGGTCTCTCCGACGCAGTCGCAACCGACGAGGCCGACGACTCCTATGACCTGGGCTGGATCAACGATCTCCCCGCCGATGACATCCGTGCTATCACAATGTTGCGGAAGTTCCTGGTGCGGGAGTCCGATCCGGTCGACCGGCACTTCATGTACGCCCACCTGGAAGCCCTGCTGTACCGATCCCGCGATGCCTTCCTGTCTGCATTGGACGAGTACGACGAGACGTGTCGCCTCCATGACGCGGAGATGGACAGCATCCGGCGGGCCTTGGTCTCCAAGTGGGGCCAGGTGCCGGTTCTGGAAACCTATCGGCAGATGGCGATCCGCCAGCAGAAAGCCAGAAACTTCGAGCAAGCGCCAGGGTCCCGGCATGATCGTGTGTGCGTAATGTCGCGGTGCTGACGGGTTGGGGGCGAGTCTGCCCGATGGGCATGGGTGTCTGGTGGCGGCTGAGGCGCGGCAGGCGGTTCCGGGGTGGCATGCTACGACCATGTCCG
>WNGB01004771.1_pt1 | contig 28632 bp, 27 predicted proteins | sample 5400681 | NCBI WGS metagenome assembly WNGB01 (sample SAMN13153367, study PRJNA577476) | soil metagenome | isolation source: 115 cm soil or saprolite under grassland replicate 2 | place: USA:California | collected 2016-06-15
GCCTGGCGTGGGAAGATCCCCCGACCGAGGCAACAACGCGTCCGGGATCTGCGTGATCCGTTCGCCTGATGCCGCAGTACATGCTGGACACGGACACGGTGAGTTTTGCTCTCCGTGGCCAAGGACGGGTCGCAACACGTCTGCTCGAACACCGCCCCTCGGAGCTCTGTATCAGCTCGATCACTCTCGCGGAACTGCGCTTCGGCGCCGAGGCAAGACGATCGCGGCGACTTCATCGCCTGATCGACACGTTCGTGGAAACCGTGGAGGTTGTCTCCTTCGATCAGGCCGCTGCGGCTCGCTTCGGCACGGTGGCGGCCTCGCTGGCTCGTCGTGGCGAGCCCATCGGCACGTTCGACACCCTGATGGCCGCACATGCCCTATCGCTGGGCTTAACGTTCGTCACGAACAATACCCAGCATTTCGGGCGCGTTGTAGGGCTCAGGACAGAAAACTGGGTCTAAATCTGGTGGGCCGGCCGATAGCAGGATCGAGCGGTCCGGCTCGACGCCGGCCGCTCAGCCTGAACGTTGCAAGCTAGAGCGCGGGCCGAGTGGTGGTTCAGCCTCCTTGCGCTCCTTCCAGCGCTCGCCATCGGGTGCGTGTACGCGGAAGCCTTTCTCGCCTCGCGTTCGCTCGGTCACTGGCCCACTCCAAGTATCGAGGATCCGAAGAACCTCCCGACGGCCCCACTCCACGTCGTCTCGGCAATCCTCGTTCTATCAGTACTGCCCGGAGCCGTCGTCTTCGCAGCGGTGTCGGTCAAGAACTGGCGCGTTCTTAGGAAGCCGAGTGCTTACTGGGTATGGGTGGCAGCCCTCGCCCTCTCGCTCTCGCTATACCTTTGGGCGGGCCACGTGGATCCGAGGACATGGGAGTGGTGGTGGGACTAACCACGGCACGCGTGGACGCGCGACCTCAAGCGAGTGAGAGCGAGCGGTCCAACAACGGGGTCAACCTGACAAGCGCCGCATGGTCAGCCAGGGCGGCGCCTGTAGCTCAAGCAGTGTTAGGACGCAGCGATGGGGGATCGTGCGCCACATGATGGCGTGGAGTCGTCACCGGGTGCCGCCGTTACTTCGAGAACGGATCCCGTGCGACGTGGAGGAGTTCGTCGCAAGACACTGTCCCAGCGGCCCACGTCGTGACGCGATGCGGTGGCTGTGGCGCTTCCTCGGGGAAGCCGCCAGTATCGAGTTGTCAGGACTGCACCCGGATGACGATCTGGCATCTGTCATCGGAGACGACAGCATGGGTTACCTCGATGTCCTCGAAGTCGTCGCGGCGCTCCAGGAGGAGTGTGGCGCCGCGCCGCTCATTGGTGCGGATACCTACATCGGGTCCTTCCGCCACTACATCGAGCGTATCGTTCGCGGCGCTCTGTGACTTGGCTGACAGTGCTGCGTAGAGCCGTGCGTTCGAAACATGCTCGGCAGCGGCGAGACGGCTCGGCCGCAGAGTCCCTCGCGGGGGGACGCCGATGAGCATCGAAGATAAGCTTGCCATTCGCCGGCTGGGCGCGTGGCCGTGGACGGGCGGCGCGGTTGAGCGCGGACCGGAGCGGTGAAACGCGTGGTACCGTAGGAACGGGCGGCGAGTGACATTGGGAGGAACGGGAATGGATCCCCATCGGAGGTCGCGGCTCGGGCCGAGCAAGGGCGCCGATAGGGGCGGGCGGCGAATGGCGTGCCGGCGATGAACGCGCCGCTCCGGTCGGCGGCGTACGAGGTCGCCGACGCCTACGAGGCGAACGAGCTGTTCCAGCGTAACGGCTGGACGGACGGGCTGCCGGTCGTGCCGCCCACCGAGGACCTGGTGCGCGGCTTTCTCGGCGCCGCGGCGCTCGCGCCGGGGGATCTGGTCGGGGTCGAGCCGGTGCGGCGGCGCCGGATCACCGCGGAGAAGGCCGCGATCGCCGCGGTCATGGCGGGGTGCACGCCCGAGTGCATGCCGGTGGTGGTGGCGCTCGTGAGGGCGGTGTGCGAGCCGGAGTACGGGCTGCACGGCTGCACGGCGAGCACGGGCGGCAGCGCGCCGTTCGTGGTGGTGAACGGACCGATCCGCCGCGAGATCGGGATGAACGCCACCCACAACGCGCTGGCCAACGGCAGCCGCGCCAACGCGGCGATCGGCCGGACGCTGCGGCTGCTCATCATCAACGTGCTCGGCGGGACCCCCGGCCGGCTCGACCGCTCGACGCTCGGCTATCCCGGCAAGTTCACCTTCTGCGTGGCGGAGGACGAGGAGGACAGCCCGTGGCCCCCGCTGGCCGCGGAGCGGGGCGTGGCGGCGGGCGCCTCGGCGGTGACCGTGATGGCCGCGCAATCGCCCCACCAGGTCATGAACGAGTGGACGCGCGATCCGCGGGAGATCCTCGAGACCTACGCGGCGGCGATCCGCGCCAACCTGCTCACGTACTCGATCTGGGCGGGCAACTACGCGGTCGTGATCGCCAAGCAGCAGCGGGAGGCGATCGCCGCCGCCGGCTGGAGCAAGAAGGACATCCGCGAGTACGTGTTCGACTCCGCGCGGGTCCGGCGCTCGGAATGGCGCACGGTCGGCAAGAGCGCGATCGCCGCGCGGAAGGACGAGGAGAACGTGTACACGGCGTTGCGCTCGCCGGACGACCTGCTGGTCGTCGCCGCCGGCGGCCCCGCGGGCGGGTTCGGCGCCGTGGTGCCGCCGTGGTACGGCGCGAAGTCGCTCGCGGTCACCCGAAAGATCTGACGAGGAGCGTGCCATGGGCTTGAGAGTACTGGACCCACGCCTCGAGGCCGAGGGCGAACCGATGACGATGGCGGCGCCGCTGCGGGCGCTGGAGGGCGCCACCATCGGCCTCCTCGACAACGCCAAGATCGGAACGGCGCGTTTCTACGATCACGTGGAGGGCGTCCTGCGGTCGCGCTTCGGCGTCCGCGAGTTCATCCGCCGGCGCAAGCCGGACTCGAGCCGGCCGGCGCCGCCGGAGATGCTCGGCGAGCTGGGCGGCGCCGACGCCATCCTCTCCGCCGTCGGCGACTGAGGGAGCTGTTCGTCGTGCAGTCTGCACGACGCCATGTCCGCCGAGAAGCTCGGCATCCCCGCGGTGGCCGTCATCACCGACCGGTTCGAGGCGAGCGCGCGCGCGATGGCCGAGGCCAACGGCCTGCCGGACTACCCGTTCGCCGTCATCGCCCACCCGATCGCGGGCAACAGTGACGACGAGCTCCGCGGCAAGGCGGAGCGCGCGGTGGATCTCCTCGTGCCCCTCCTGACCCATCGAAAGGCGAAGTAAGGTATGAAGATCGGGTTCCATCTCACTCCGTTCTGGAGCCCCGTCGACCGGGGGCCGACGCGGATCATCGACGAGGCCATCCAGGTCGTCTCGGCGGCGTCGCGGATGGGCTTCGCCTGGGTGTCGATGGGCCAGCACTGGCTGTCACATCCTACCGTCTGGCCGCAGCCCGTTCCGATGCTCGCGCGCCTGGCGCCCGAGGCCGGGTCGATGCGGCTGAAGACCTCCGTCCTCCTCCTGCCTATCCTCAATGCCGTCGAGACGGCCGAGAGCATCGCGACCCTCGACCACATCTGCCGGGGGCGGCTGGATGTCGGCGTGGCGATCGGCTATCGCGAGAAGGAGCTGGAGGCGGCGGGCCTGACGCGAAGGGATCGGGCGCCGAAGCTGGAGGAGTCGCTGGCGCTGATGAAGCGGCTGTGGAGCGGTGAGGCGGTCACGTTCCGCGGCGCCTACACGCGCGTCAGCGCGGGGCGCATGGGGTTCACCCCCTGCCAGAAGCCCCACCCACCGCTCGAGATGGGCGCGCAGAGCGAGGGGGCGACGCGCCGGGCGGCGCGGCTGACCGACGGCGTCTTCTTCGGACCGCAAGTGGCGTGGCGCGACATCGGCAAGCTGAGCGGCGTCTTCCGGGAAGCGCGGGCGGAGACCGGGGCGGCGACGCCCGGAAGCGTGGGAGCGTCCCGGAGCCTGATCGTGGGGACGAGCAAGGAGGCGGCCGTCGCGGCGGCGCGAGAGTACCTGGAGAAGACTTTCGCCATGTATCGCGCCTGGGAGATGCAGGAGAGGACGATGGCGTCGCTCCAGCTCAACTTCGATGCGGCACTCGATGACTGGACGGTGCACGGGTCGCCGCGTGACTGCGTCGAGGTGCTCCAGCGCGCCCGGGAGATGGGCCTCGACCGGATCGGCTTCACCATCTACAGCCTTCCCCGGGACGTGGCCGCGCGGATCGACTACCTGCGCATGATCGCCGAGGAGATCCTGCGGCCGGTGGGCGGGCTCGGGTGAAGCGGTGAAGCCTTCCCCCCGGGATTGACCAGGTGCGGGTCTCTCGCGAGGTGCCGATCGAGGTGTCGCCGGCCGCGCTCTGGGAACTGCTGTGGGACGTCCGGCGTATCGTCGAGTGCGTGCCTGGGTGCGTCGAGGCGAGGGAGGTCGAGCCCCAGCAATCCTACGCCGCCAGAATGTCACAAAAGGTCGGTCCTATCAGCTTTTCGGTGCCGCTCGATGTGAAGGTGGTCGAGGCGGTCGAGCCGCGCCGTCTCGCCCTGGAGGCGCGGGGGCGAGATCCCGCGATCGGGGCGGAGATCGCCATGCGGGTGACGCTCGACATCGAGGCCCGCGGCGAGGAGAGCCTGCTCCGCATCGACGCCGAGGGACGGATCCTCGGCAAGCTGGGCGCGCTCGGCCACGGGGTGATCCAGCGGAAAGCCGAGGAAGCGGTCGAGGAGTTCGGCGCCCGCCTGAAGACGGTCGCGCGGGGCTGAGCGTGCTGCGTCCCTTCGCCCTGCACCGGCCCCGGCGCCTTGATGACGCGGCGGAGCTCCTCGCCGAGCACCGGGGCGAGGCGGCGCTCTACGCCGGCGGCACCGAGTTGCTGCTCCTCCTCAAGGAGGGCCTCCTGCGGGTGGGGAACCTGATCGACCTCAAACGGGTGCCCGGACTGGGTGACATCACGGCCGAGGACGGACACGTCGTGATCGGAGCCATCGCGCGCCACCGGACGGTCGAGCGCTCCCCGGTGCTCCGCGCGGCCTGCCCGATCGTGGCGGCCGTCGCGCAGCATGTCGCCAACGTGCGGGTGCGGACGGTGGGGACGGTGGGCGGTAACCTCGCCTTCGCGGACCCTCACAGCGATCTGGCCACGCTGTTCCTGGCGCTGGACGGGAGCGTCCGGCTGTGGCGGCAGGGCCGGGAGCGCGAGGTTCCGCTCGCCGACTTCGTGCGCGGCCCCTACGAGACGGCGCGCGAGGAGGACGAGGTCCTGATTGCCGTGCGGCTCCGCCCGTGGCCGGCCGGAACGGTCGCCACCTACGTGAAGTTCGGGATGTACGAGCGTCCCACCCTGGGGGTGGCGCTCGCCCTGACGCTCGACGCGGCGGGCCGCGAGGTGGTCGGCGCCCGCGTTGCCGTGGGCTGTGTCAACCCGCGGCCCCGGCGCCTCCCGAGCGTGGAGCGCCTGGCGTGCGGACGGACGGTGACCGACGTCCTCGCCGACGCGGGGCGTCTGGCGGCGGCGGCCGCGGACGCGGTCGAGCCCGCGGATGACTTGCACGGGTCGGCCGACTACAAGCGCGACATGACGCGCGTGTTCGTGCGCCGCGCGCTCGAGGTCGCCGGCGCGCGCGCGATGGGGCAGGAGAGCCATGCACGGTATCCATACACCGTCATTGTTTAGCGGTTCCCCCGACCATTTCCCCCTCACCCTACCCTCTCCCCCTCGGCGGGGGAGAGGGTGTTCAGCTCGCCGGGGGAGAGGGTGTTCAGCTAGGCAGGGGAGAGGGTGTTCAGCTAGGCAGGGGAGAGGGTGTCCCCCTCGGCGGGGGAAAGGGTGTTCACGTCCCCGCCCACGCGCTGCTGCTCGACGTCCTGCGTGACCGCCTGCGGCTCAAGGGCGCCAAGCGCTCGTGCGATGCCCAGGTGTGTGGAGCCTGCACCGTCCTCGTCGACGGGGCGCCGGTGAGCGCCTGCACCTACCTGGCGGTCGAGGTCGACGGGGGCGAGGTCTCTACCGTGGAGGGGCTGGCGGATGGCGACCGCCTCGACCCGCTCCAGGAGGCGTTCATCGAGCGCGGCGCGGTGCAGTGCGGCTTCTGCACCGCGGGGATGCTCATGGCCGCGAAGGCGCTCCTCGCCGAGGACCCGGCGCCAACGCCCGAGCGCGTCGTCCACTACCTGCGCGGCAACATCTGCCGGTGCACCGGCTACCGGAAGGTGGTGGACGCGATCGTGTCATGCGGCCGGGCCGGGTGAGAGCGGACATGAGCCCGCACCAGCCGCTCAGCGTCGTCGGGCAGTCCGTCCGGCGGCTCGACGTCCTCGAGAAGGTCACCGGCACGGCTCGCTACGTGACGGACCTCGAGCTACCCGGCATGCTCCACGCGAAGCTCCTCCGCTCGCCATATCCCCACGCCCGGATCGCGCGGATCGACACGGCGGCGGCGCGAGCCGTTCCCGGCGTCAGCGGGGCCGTCACCAGCGCCGACCTCGGATGGTGCGACCCCTACTTCGGGCCGGCCTTCCGGGACCGACCGATCCTGGCCATCGACGTGGTGCGCTACGAAGGAGAGCCGGTGGCGGCGGTGGTCGCCGAGGACGAGAGCGTCGTCGTCCAGGCGCTCGATCTGATCGAGGTGGAGTACGAGGAGCTGCCGGCGGCGACGACGCTCGAGCAGGCGCTGGCCCCGGGCGCCCCGCTCGTGCACACCTCGGAGCCGCTCGCCGGCCACTTCGCCGACCTCTCGACCCTCAGACCCAAGCCGGGCACGAACATCTGCCATCAGTTCCACTTCGAGCGTGGGCGGGGCGCGGCGGCCTTCGCGGAGGCGGACCTCGTCTTCGAGGACACCTACTCCTTCCCGCGCGTGCAGCACTACGCGATGGAGCCCCACGCCGCGGTCGCCGCCTGGGACGAGCAGGGCGGGTTGACGGTGTGGGCCTCCACCCAGAATCCCTACTCGGTCCGGGTGGAACTGGCCAGGATGTTCCGGCTGCCCCTCGGCCGGATCCGGATCATCGTCCCGCTGCTCGGCGGCGGCTTCGGGAGCAAGACCTACGCGAAGATCGAGCCGATCGCCGCCGCGCTGGCCCGGATCGCCCGGCGGCCGGTGCGGCTCGCGCTGTCGGCCGAGGAGGCCTTCCGCACCGTGCGGCGCTGCGACGCGCGGGTGCGCGTGCGCCTCGGCCTCCGCCGCGACGGGCTCCTGGTGGCGGCGGAGTGCCACGCCGACTTCGACGTCGGCGCCTACGCGGACATCGGGCCGCGGATCATCCAGAAGGGCACCTACACGGCGACCGGCCCCTACCGCGTGCCGCACGTCCTCCTGCAGAGCAAGGCGGTGTACACGAACACGACCCCGGGCGGCGCGTTTCGCGGCTTCGGCGTGCCGCAGATCGCGTGGGCGGTCGAGTCGCTCCTGGACGATGCGGCCCGGCGGCTCGACCGCGACCCGGTGGAGCTGCGCCGCCAGAATCTCCTGGCGCACGGCGAGGAGTTCGCTCCGGGGGACACGCCGATCGATGGCAAGTTCGAGGAAAGTCTGACCCGGGCGGCCCTCGCCATCCGCTGGACCCAGGCGTCCGCCGGCGACCGCGGCCGCGGCCTGGCGATGATGATGAAGGCGAGCGTCGCGCCGACGGTGTCCGAGGCGGTGGTGCGGCTCCACGCCGACGCGAGCGTGACCGTGCTCGCCAGCACCGTGGAGATGGGCCAGGGCGCCCGCACGGTGATGGCGCAGATCGCGGCGGAGGTGCTCGCCGTCCCCCTCGAGCGCGTGAGCGTGGCGACGCCCGATACCGCCATCACGCCCTACGACCAGACGACCAGCTCCAGCCGCTCGACCACGATGATGGGGCGCGCCGTCCAGGAGGCGGCGCAGGACGTGCGGGAGCAGCTCCTGCGCATCGCGGCCGGGCGGCTCGGCGTCGCGGTCGGGCAACTCCGGGTCGAGGACGCGGCAGTGGTCGGCGAGCGCGGGCGCCTCCCGTACCCCGAGCTGCTCGAGGCGCGGTTCGGGATGGGGGGCGGCGAGCTGATCGGACGCGGCATCGTGGCCCCCGGGCGCAGCGCGGCGCCGCTCGGTGGGAGCACGCCGTTCTGGGAGATGGCGGTGGGCGCGGCGGAGATCAGCCTCGACGAGGAGACGGGCGCCATCACCGTCGAGGAGTACGTCTCCGTCGCCGACGTCGGCCGCTGCATCAACCCGCAGCAGTGCGAGGGCCAGGACGAGGGCGCGGTCGTGCAGGGACTCGGCCACACGCTCCTCGAGGAGATGGTCTACGAGCGCGGGCAGCTCCTGAACGGCAACCTGATCGACTACCGCGTGCCGCGCGCCGAGGACCTTCCCGGGCGTCTCCGCTGCCGCTTCGTGGAGAACGCGGACGGCGCCGGACCGTTCGGCGCCAAGGGCGCCGGCGCAGCCGATGAGTGGGTAGTCGGAAAGGAGGGCCCACGATGGAGTCCACGCCCGCGCTCGGCCGGACGCCGTTCCTGACGGCCGAGCAGGCCGCCGAGGTGCGCGAGCGCTTCGGCACCCCGTGCTACGTCTACGATCGCGCCACGCTGGAAGCGGCGGCCCGGCGGGCGCTCGCCTTCCCGGCCCCGTTCGGCTTCACGCTGCGCTACGCCATGAAGGCCAACCCGAGCCGCGGGATCCTCACGCTGTTCCGCGACCTCGGCCTGCACATCGACGCCTCGAGCGACCACGAGGTGGAGCGGGCGCTGCGCGCGGGCTTCGCTCCCCACACCATCCAGCTCACCTCGCAGCTGCCCTCGACTCGCCTCCCGGAGCACCTGGCGCGAGGCGTGCTCTTCAATGCCTGCTCTCTCCACCAGCTCGAGCTGTTCGCGCGGGCGGCGCCCGGGCGGGAGCTGGCGGTGCGCATGAACCCGGGGCTGGGCAGCGGCTCCACCAACCGCACCAACACGGGAGGGCCCGCCTCGAGCTTCGGGATCTGGCACGAATACCTGGAGGACGTGAAGAAGACGGCGGCCCGGCACGGCCTGATCATCCGGACGCTGCACTCCCACATCGGATCCGGCACCGACCCGGAGGTGTGGACGCGTGTCGCGCGCATGACGCTCGATCTCGCCGCCGAGCTGCCCGACGTCACCGCCGTCAACCTCGGCGGCGGCTTCAAGGTGGGGCGTATGCCGGAGGAGTCGACCACGGACCTGGGCGACGTGGGCGTCCACGTGCGCGACGAGCTGCTCCACTTCAAGCGGCGCCACGGACGGGCGCTCGGGCTCGAGATCGAGCCCGGCACCTATCTGGTCGCCCAGGCGGGGGCCGTGGTCGCGACGTGCATCGACGTGGTGGACACCGGTCGCGACGGGTACTGCTTCGCCAAGCTCGACACGGGGATGACCGAGGTGACGCGCCCCTCGCTCTACGGAGCGCAGCACCCGATCGACGTGCTGGCCAGCGGTCGCGAGCCCGCGGCGGTGATCTTCGTCGGCCCCTGCTGCGAATCGGGCGACATCTTGACCCCGGCGCCCGGCGACCCCGAGGCGCTGGCCCCGCGGTGGGTGCCGCGCCCGCGGATCGGCGACCTGGTGGTGGTGGGCGGCGCGGGCGCTTACTGCGCGGCCATGTCCACCATCAATTACAACTCCTACCCGCAGGCCCCCGAGGTCATGCTCGAGCCGGGCGGGATGCTCCGGCTGCTGCGTCGCCGCCAGAGCCTCGAGCAGGTCTGGGCCAACGAGCTGTGAGCGATGCTTACCCGTCCGCTTTGCCCGTGGGCTGCCGGGACATGTCGGCGCGTGCGCCGGCATTGCGCGCGGCGGGCGGCCGCCTGCCGTCGTGGCGAAGGAGCTGCTCGGCTTCCTGCGAAACTCGCAGAGGTGCTTTGCCCCCTTCCAAAGCCTCCCCACGGCACCTTTCTCCGACAGGTTCCTCGGGGGGACCGCACGAGCCGCGGGGGATTGCGGCTCAGAACGCGAGGGGACTCTCGGCGATCACCAGGCCCGCGTCGGCCGTCTCGCGGGCCCGGGTCACCTCTCGGAGCCATGGCGGCGAGATGCCCGCGCTCGCGAGGCTCCGGAGCACGCGGTCGGGGGTTCCCCAGTCGGACCATGTGAGACGGGGTAGCCTCGAGACGGCGAGACGCGCCGGGGATGTCTGCAGGATCGCCCGGGAGAAATTGGCCGTCGGCGCCAGCGCATAGGCTTCTCTCACCGCCCACCCCTGGCGCTCGGTACCGGCGAAGGGGGCGATGCGGGCAAGCCGGTCGCTCAACTCGGGGAGCGCCAGCCGCCCCTCTGCCAGCAGCGTGGCCGTCGTGGCGACGAAGACGAAGGTATTCCAGAGGCACCCTACCGAGAGAGCCGTGCGAGCGGTATCGAGCGAGGGCTTCTCCAGGAAGCGCCGTCCGCGGAAGATGGGTTCCGCTCCGATCCGGCCGATGGTCGCGCCCGGCTCGATCCACCCATAGTCCGTCTCCGGTTCGGTGGGGCGCGCGCCGAGGAGGACGACCCGTTCCGGATGCCGGCTCACGAAGGCGGCGACCCCGCGCGCGTGAGCCATGAAGGCCGGTCCATCGGGGATGAAGTGATCCGAGGGAAACACGGCGACGATGGCCTCTGGATCGTGCCAGTGGATCCAGTGGGCGGGGAAGAGCACGCCCGCGGCAGTTCCCCGGTTCTCGGGCTGGACCAGCAGATGCGGCGTCGCGGCGCGGTGAGACTCGGCGGCCATGTAGTCGGCATGCCGCTGCTGGCTGACGATGACCGTCCGCTCGGGAGGAATCGCCAGGGCCACACGGTCGAGTGTGTGGCGGAGCATCGACCGCGAGCCGAGGAGCGGCACATACTGCTTCGGACGCGCGTCGCCGCAGACCCACCGCGTGAGAGGACGGAGGCGAACACCCTCCCCCCCCGCCAGGACGATGGCCCAGAGACGTCCAGGCGACGGCCCTATCGACCGGGCGCACCCCTGCTCGCCCGAGACGCTCGCTTGCTCGGTGACGAAGGCACTACGCGGTGCGTGCGCTCTGATAAAGTTCCTGCGACCCCCTGCTCCCGATCTGCTCGCGAGTGGACGCACTCCTGACCCCGGGCTGGCGGCGAATATCGCCAGCGTGGCAGGATGCTCCGGCGCACGCAACCCCGTGACCGGGGAATCTCCGCACCCCAACGTGGGGGTGCCGCCCCCGGCCGGGGGCGGCGAGGTCTCCCGATCTCGGTGATCGCGCTACGGCGGTCGCAGGCGAGACGGTGACCCGGAGGCGGTCAGCATCTGGTATGGTCTCGGACAAGCGACCCTCAACGATACCCTCAAGGAGCCTCTCCGTGGCGGACACCCCGGCAGTCAAGCGCGTAGCGGTCGTGCTCTTCGATGGGTTCACGGTGCTCGACGTCTACGGTCCCGTCCAGGCCTACGGCGCCTGCCGCGTCACGCGGCCCGACGGCCCGCCGCACCGCTTCTTCGAGGTCTTCACCATCGGCGACCGGCCCGGGCCCGTGCGGAGCGGCGAGGGTCCGGCGAGCCACGCCGACTACGCGTTCGCCGAGGCGCCGGATTACGACATCCTGCTCATCCCGGGCGGCTTCGGGACGCGCGCGGCGGTCGGGGACGAGGCCTTCCTCGCGAGGCTCGGGGCGGCGAGCAGGCGGGCGCCCGTGACCACGACCGTCTGCACCGGCTCGGCGCTGCTCGCCCGCACCGGTCTCATGGATGGGCGACCCGCCACCTCGAACAAGATCGCGTGGGACTGGGTGCTCGAGCAGGGCCCCCGCGTGCTCTGGAAGCGGAAGGCGCGCTGGGTGGACGACGGCGACCTGGTGACGTCGTCCGGCGTCTCGGCGGGCATCGACATGACCCTCGCGCTCATCGCGCGGCTGCACGGCCGGGACATGGCCGTGAGCGCCGCGCGCAACATGGAGTACGTCTGGCACGAGAGCCCGGAGGACGATCCCTTCGCGTGAACGCCGCGGCGCCGGCGCCGACCCCGGCGTCGTGAACGCGGGATGGCGCGCGCCTGACCGTTGATGAGGGGACCCTCACCTCCTATACTCGACGTCAAGGAGACAGGCCATGCTCTCTTCGATCCCCGAGATCCTGGAGGACCTCCGCCGCGGCCGGCCCATCATCCTCGTCGACGACGAGGACCGCGAGAACGAAGGCGACCTCGTCTGCGCGGCCGAGAAGATCACGCCCGCGATCATCAATTTCGTGACGCGCCACACCCCGGGGTATCTCTGCGTGGCGCTCACGGCGGTCGACTGCGACCGCCTCGAGCTGCACGCCCAGGCCGCCTCGAACACCGCGCTCCGCGGCACCGCGATGGCCGTCTCCGTGGACGGGCACCCGCGGCACGGCGTGGGCACCGGGATCTCGGCGTCTGATCGGGCGCGGACGGCGCGTCTTCTCGCGGATCCCGGCACCCGACCGGACGACCTGGTGCGGCCGGGGCACATGGTGCCGCTCCGGGCCCGTGACGGAGGCGTCCTCGTCCGGACCGGACAAACCGAGGGGTCGGTGGACCTCATGCGGCTCGCCGGGCTGCACCCCGCCGCCGTCATCAGCGAGATCTGCCGCGAGGACGGAGAAATGGCCCGGCTGCCGGAGCTGGAGGCTTTCGGGCGTGAGCATGAGCTCCGCATCTGCTCCGTGGGACAGATCATCCACTATCGACTGCAGCGTGAGCGGCTGGTCCACCGGCTGCCGCCCCCCGAGGGCGTCCTCGTGGACACCGACCACGGCCGGTTCAACCTGATCGCCTATCGGAGCGTGGTCGATCGACTACCCCACCTGGCCTTTTGCGTGGGCGACGTGGGGCGGCTCGATCCGTCGGGCCATCCCGTGCGGACCGACGAGCCCACGCTGGTCCGGATGCATCGGCGCGACCTCCTCGGGGACGTGTTCGGCAACAAGTCGCACCCGTCGAACCGCGACCTCGCCGCCTCGCTCAGACGGATCCAGGCGGAAGGCCACGGCGTCGTCGTCTATCTGCGCCCCGAAGGGGCGGACGAGGACGAGGGGGTGTCGGAGCACCTGCAAAACTGGCTGTACCCGCCCTCTCACGCGGCGGCGGACGCCAACAAGCCGGACCTCACCAGCGCCCGCGGCGCCGGCGCGTGGGCGGTGCCGATGGACCGGCGCGACTTCGGCACCGGGGGACAGATCCTGCGCGATCTCGGTCTCAAGCGGCTCCGGGTTCTCACCAACAGCCCGAAGCGGCTGCACCACCTCCAGGCGTTCGGGCTGGAGGTGGTGGAGTCGGTACCGATCGACCTGTAGCGAGCCGCAGGCCGCTGAAAACGACCCATCTGCTTCGTTTCATCGGAGGGGGCCTCGGCGGCTCCCTCCGAAACCTCCCCCACTCCGGCGCGCGGGCAAAGCCCGCGCTCGAAGCGGAACACTCACCAGTGGGCGGTGGGGTTCCCTGTCACTTGTTTACCGAGTGTCATCGCCGGCCAGGTGGGAGTGTTCCACGTTCGAGCGCCGGCTTCGCCGTCGCAACGAATCCTGGGGGGAGGCTTCGGAAGGGGGGCGAAGCCCCCCTCCGAGTGGCTGAAAGGGCGCGTCAGGACTTCGGCGTGAACTTCTGAAACGTGTGGCAGCCCTCGGGGACGTGCCCGCGGCTCACGGCGAACGTCCACGTCACCTCGCTCACGTAGATAGCCCTGCTCGAGTCCACCGCCAGGCCATGCGGCGCCGCGAAGCTGCCGGGCGCGCACGCGTCGGTGCTGCCCCACCGGGCGAGGACGCGACCGTCCTTGTCATAGACGCTGACGCGTCCGTACCTCGCGTCCTGGATGGGCCCGTGGCGCTGCGAAGTCTGGCCCTGGTGCCACCACAGCTCCGAGACATAAGCCCGGCCCTGCGCGTCGAAGACGAGATGGGTGGGCCGCTGGGTGTCGGTCCACTCGCCGAGGTACTCGCCGTCCGGGCTGAAGATCTGGATGCGGTCGTTCTCGCGGTCGCAGACGAAGACGCGCCCGTCCGTGGCGACGGCGATGCCGTGCGGCAGGTGGAACTGGCCGGGGCCGGTGCCCGAGACGCCCCAGGAGTGCTTCAGGGCGCCGCTCGGTGAGAACCGGTGTACCCGGCAATTGCCGTAGCCGTCGGAGACGTAAAGGTCCCCGGTGGGACCGACCGCCAGATTCGTCGGGCGGTTGAAGGGGCCGCCGGGCCGCGGGATGTTGATGGAGTCCTTGCCGTCGTAGCCGGTGTCGGAGGGCGAGTTCATCGTCCCGAGCGTCATCAGCAGCTTGCCGTCCGGCGTGAACTTGCGCACGGTGTGGTTGCCGTCGTCCGTGCAGTAGAGCATGTTGTCCGGGCCGACGGTGATGCCGTGAGTCCGGTAGGTGAACTCGCCCTCGCCCCAGGAGCCGAGGAACCTGCCGCGGTGGTCGTAGACGATGATCGGGTGGTCGCCGCGGCAGATCAGGAAGACCCGATCTTCGGCGTCGACCGCCACTCCCGCCACGTCGCGGTGCTGGTATCCGGGCGGAAGCTGCTCCCACCCCTCGACGACCTCGTAGCCCAGCGCGCTCGCTTGCGCCATTGCCGCCTCCTCGTCCTCCCGCATTCACCACTCGCGCCCGTGCGCAGGTCTGACTATGGGAGAGACGCGGGACCGAGTCAAGGGATGGCTCGCGTGTGGCTCGCGTCCAGATCCGGGCAGCGAGGTTCGCCGTGAGCGGCCGAGCACCGTGTAGCAGTTACACCACTGCGTCGGCCGGACCGTCATTCGGGTCACACCCTGGTCCGGAACTGCCCGATATTCTGATCCCTCCCTCGATGATAAATCCGGCACGGCTCGTGCAGTTGTCCCGGGTCGTGTGCCCTCGCCGCTGTGCGCTTCCTCATTCGAGCGCAGTCGAACTTCCCGGGTGCGGAGTCGAGCCGCGACGGGTAGGCTGTATGAGTGGAGCCCGCGAAGCACCGGCGCGGCTCCCGTGATGCGAACCGGGAGGACCAGCATGCATGCCGTGAAGACGCTCCGGCAGACCGTGACCCTCTGCAGCGAGGCGCACATCCAGCTGATCGACGTCACCAAGCAGATCCGGGACATCGTGCTCGGGGCCGACGTCGTGGACGGGATCCTGATCGCCAACTCCCTGCACACGACCTGCGCGCTCCTCGTGAACGAGTTCCAGGGGGCCCTGGTCGACGATCTGAAGACGATGCTGGCGCGGCTGGTGCCCGACACCGCCGGTTACGAGCACGACGACCCCCGCTACTCGGACTGCGAGCGGGGGAACGCGGCCGCGCATCTGCGCGCGGCGCTTCTCGGGCGCAGCGTCGCGGTGGGGATCAGCGGCGGCGAGCTGTCGCTCGGCCGGTTCCAATCCATCGTGTTCGCCGAGCTGGACGGACCCCGATCCCGCGGCATCGACGTCCAGATCGTCGGGGTATGAGGGGTGCGGGGCGGCCGAGCGCGTCGCTCAGAACCTGGCGCCGAGCGGCATCGCCGGCGTCTTCACATGCTCGGGCCTGACGCCGAGTCCAACGAGCCGGCCCAGGAGGCGGCGAAGGAGCGGAGAGCGCGCGACGAGCCGGAGCGGGAGGGGCGGAGAGCTGGCCCCTGGCGCCGAGGACGCGGGTGATGACTCGTTCCTGGATCAGGAGCTGAGCGTGGACGGGTGAATCGTGTCGCCGCGGAAGTCCCGCGGGAAGTCGGCGTGCTTCTCCAGGACGAGGACGTCGACGCCGGCGCGGGCGAGGAGCAGCCCCAGCATCATTCCCGCCGGCCCCCCGCCGGCGACGCAGCAGCGGGTGGAGATCGTGTCGGCGACCATGAGTGTCCTCGGGGTTGAAGTATCGACGCGCGCCGGCTCCAGCGTCAAGCCGTCCGTGGTGAGGGGTCGCGGTTCGGATGGATCTGGCGCCGGGAGCGGGCGGCGTGCTAGGTTCGAGCCCTGAGCGTTCTTGTCGGCTCGGCCCTCTCCGGGCCGGCGGCAACCCGGTGGGAGGAGTCGCGATGCGATTCATCCGGACGCACGGGGTGGTGGGCGTGGCCATTGTCGATGCGATCCTGCGCCCGGGCTCGGCCGCCGGCGCCGTCGAGCTCGAGACCGGGGACGTTCCGCTCGAGGTCAAGCAATCGGGCCAGTGCCGTGCCTCCACACCAGGCGACGGGGCCCGAGCATGAGAGTGGTGTCGAGGCGCCGTGCGGTCAAGGTCGCCGGCGCCTTCGCCTGTCCGGTGTGCGCTCGCACATTCCTCATCGGGCCCGACTTCGTCACGGATCTGATCGCCACCGGCCGTATCCAGACGGGCGGGCGCGCCGAGATTCGATGCGGAATCTGCGGCCACGTCTGGTGGTCGAAGCACCCGCAGGCGGTGCGGAGAGCGCGGACCGCGATACGCGCGGCGCGGCAGTCGTAAGCGGAGCCACCCGCCTGGCCCGCGGCGCGTCGGCTCACGATTGTTCAGAGCGTTTTCAGGTACTCGAGCAGCGCGTCCTTCTGCCCCGGCGGGAGATCCGTGCCGTAGAGATGCCCCTGGTTGCCGTTTCCGCGCTCGCCGACATCGAAGCGGAAGCCGGCCCGGCGCGCCGGCTCACTCTGGGTCTCGAAGCCCACGTTCCGGGGGTCGTAGACATCATAGCCGCGGTAGAAGACCTTGGTTCGCCGCTCGACCGCCTCGAGCAGGGCGCGCAGGTTCGGCACCGAGCCGTTGTGGAGGTAGGGCGCGCGCAGCCAGATTCCGTCGAGCGGCACCGCGATGTACCCGGTGGTCTTGGTCATGTTGCCGTAGTTCACGCCGAGCTCGGTGCGGGCCCGGTTGGCGGCGGTCGCGCCGGCCTCGGTCCAGGCGTCCAGTCGGTTCCGGTCGGTGCCGATCTCCGCGATGTCGATCAGGGTCCCCAGCCGCGAGCCGGGACCGCCGGCGTGGCAGGAGGCGCACGCCTGGCCGAAGACGGACTTGCCCGAGGCGGCGAGCGCGGCGTCGACGGGGAACGGATACTTGGGCGCGGGGAGATTCCGCAGATAGCCCTCGAGCCACCTCATCTCCGTCCTGAACCAGTCGGTGGGCCGGGCGCCCAGACCGAGAGCCGAGTCGGTGAGCACGGCGAGGGTCAGCGGGGTGGACCCGTCCCACTGGAGCGCCTTCCCGTCCCGGACCTTGAGGTTCCAGATGGCCGGGAAGTCTGCATTCCCCACCGTGTCGTCGACCGGGAGGTGGGTCATGAAGTACTTCGTGAGGTTCATGGGGTCGTCGCGGCCGGGGCCCCAGTGCGGCCACCCGGGCCGGTCCATCCACGCGAACTGGTCCCGCCGGCGGAGCAGCTCCTGCTTCACGCGCGGGATGATCAGGTAGCGGTACGCCAGCTTGTCGAACCACGAGAGCCGCTCGACGAGGGCGATCTCGGCGAGGATGTCGTCGGCGTTGAAGCGCGGATCCGCCGCGCACGTCGCGAAGAAGCGCAGGAGGGCCTGGACGTTCGACGCGTGGTTCGGCCCCGCGGGGACGTAGGTCGGCGTCTCCTCTTCCCGGGTCCGGTAGCTCGCGGTGTGACAGACCGCGCAGTTGTTCGCGACGCGGGGGAAGCCGACGACCTTTTTCGTGAAGCCGATGGGCAGCTCCTCGCCCTCCTCCCAGAGGACGCCGAACGCGCGGTAGCCGCCCGGTCCCGGCAGGTGCTCCGGGAACATCCGCGGGAGCACGACGAAGATCCAGTACGGGATACCTGAGCTGCCCTCGGCGCCGATCGAGCCGTACTTGAAGCGGGCATCCGCGGAAGTGAATGGCGGCTGGGGCTCCTCGCGGAAGAACGCGTACCAGCCGACATAGGCGCCGGCGGCGACCACGACCACGAGGATCACCGCCCCGCGCCGGAGGCGCTTCCACCATCCGCGTCCGCCCATCGTGGCGTCCCCTCCGCTCGCGCCCGACCCCGGCGCCCAAGATCGACCGACCGCGTCGGACCAACCTCCGTTCGAGCGCCGGCCGCGCCGGCGCAACCTGTTCCCGGTCTCGGAGGGCCGTCGAGGCCCCCTCCGATGATCAGAACGTCTTCAGGTACTCGATCAGCGCGTCCTTCTCCGCGGACGACAGCTCGGTGCCGTAGGCCGCGCCGTCGTGGCCGGCGTTGCCGTTGCCCCGCTGGCTCGTGTCGAAGAGGAAGAACGGACGCCCGTTCTCCGCCGGGACCGTCGACACGAAGCCCACCTTGACGCGGTCGTAGACATCGTAGCCGCGGTGGAAGGTCCGCGGGCGGCGGCTGGACGGCTCCAGCAGGTCCCGGAGCGTCGGCACCGAGCCGTTGTGGAGGTAGGGCGCGCGCAGCCAGAGCCCGTCGAGCGGCATGTTCGCGTAACCGTAGGTCTTGCGGAAGTGGGTGAAGCGCTCGTAGCCCGCGTAGAGCAGGTTCTGGTTCTGGGCGACGAGGAGCGTGTAGGAGTTGAGGCGATAGGGGTCGGTGCCGATCTTCTCGATGGGCGTGACCTGCCCGATCCACTTCCCCTCGAAGTTCTGGCCGTCGGCGCCGTGACAGTCGGCGCAGTACGTCTTGTAGATGGGCGCCCCCTTCGCGGCCAGGCCCCGGTCGATCGGGTAGGGGTAGGGCGGGGGGGCGAGCGTCAGGATCCAGTCCTCGACGCGTTTCATGTTCGGCCGGTCGAGCGTCGGCGGCGTCACGCCGGCGCCGAGCGCCGCGCTGCGGTTCCGCTCCTCCAGCGAGGAGTTGTTGCCGTCCCAGTGCAGGTGCATGCGCCGGCGCTTCTCCTGGTTCCAGATGGACGGGAAGTCGGTGGTGCCGACGAGCTCCCGCTCGGGGAGCTTGTCGAGGGGGAAGCCGAAGTAGACCTTGAGGGGGTTGAAGGTGTCGACGCGGCCCGGTCCCCACGGCTCGGGCTGGAGCTGGCGGAGCGGCTGGAGCCGCGCCCGCAGCGACAGGATGCGCTCCCGCATGTAGTACAGACCGTAGTAGCGCAGGACCAGCCGGTCGACGATGTCGAGGTCCCCGCCCATCCGGTCGATCTCGAGGAGGATGCGGTGGGGGGTGAACCGCGGATCCACCGCGGCGTCGAACAGGAAGTCGATGAACCGCCGGAAGTCGAAGGTGTTGGCGGGCATGGCGGGGACGATCCAGGGCTCGCTCTGCGGCGTGTCGCGCACCGACCCCGTGTGGCAGAACGCGCAGTTGAGCCAGACGAGATCCAACCCCAGGTAGCGCCGCTTCGACATGCCCACCGGCAGGTCCCGGCCCCTCTCGAAGATGAAGCCCAACGACTGGTAGCCCTTGCCGGGAAGCTTGTCGGCGAACAGCTCGGGGAGGGCGCGCCAGACCCAGTAGGGCATGCCGAACTCGTGCTCGCTCCCGAGCGAGCCGTACTTGAAGTGCTCGGCGGGATCCGCGTACTCCACGGGCGTGTCGGCCAGGAACCGGCCGGCGAGGTACGACGCGACGCCCACCACCGTGACGACGAGCAGCACGACGGCGAGGACCGCGCTCACCTGCCCTGCGTGTCGCCGGGGTTCGCTCGTCATGGTGATCAGGGCTCCGATCTCACCGCTTCGCCGCGGCGGGCAGGCAGCCGCGGAGGTGCTCGTAGTGCCGGGCCATGAGGTCTTCGAGCCGGGGGTCCCGGCCGGTCTGGGATCTGAGGATCTCGCCGGCGTGGTCCCGGAGCGCCGCGAGGTCGGGGTGCTGGGGCCACTGGTCGGGCGAGATGTGATAGCGGTGGAGCGCGTAGACGGGCGGCATCGGCGTCTTGACCCGCGCCGCCGGGCCCAGCTCCCACATCTTCACGCGGACGAAGATCCGCTCCGCGCACTGGGCCAGCTTCGCCCGCACCTCTCCCGGCGGCCCGGCGAGGAAATTGGGCGGAAAGCTGTCGCGTGTGCGGTGGCACTGCGCGCAGTATCGCTGGAAGAGCGCCACCGCCCGCGCCTCGGGGTCGCCGGCGCCCGACGCCGGCGGCGGGGGCGGGTCGGCGTCGAGCCGCGCCGGCGGGAGAGATCCGCCGTCCACGCAGCACCACTCGAGCGGGGACGCCATCCCCAGCTCGCGCTCGAGCGCCGCCATCAGGCTCGCGCGGCGGAACGGCTTGGCTCCGAACACGTCGAGGGCCCCGGACGCGGTGCGCCGCGCCATCCGGGCCACGGCGGCGGTGACGGGCGTGAAGTCGTCGACGAGGAGGATCGTCGCCGTGCCCGGGAAGGCGCGCCGGTCGCCGTCGCCGGTACCCGGCCGAGGGGCTTGCCCCCGGACGGTGATGCGCCGGACGGCGCTCCCGTCCGCGCCCCGGGCGTGGAGTCGCGCGGACCGCTGAACCACCTGGAGCTCGGCGGTCAGGTCCGCCGCGACGCTCCGCGCCCATCCGGCGACGACGTCGAGGTCACGGAGCTCGTCCCCGTCGGCGATCAACGCGCGCTCGACGCTCCCCGCGACGACGCGGCCGGACTCCACGTAGGCCACTCCGTCCAGGCTCGTGGAGCCGCCCCCGCCGTCGGCGGCGCAGCGGAAGGTGAGCCGCCGCCGGTCCTCGTCGCGCCGGAGCAGCTCGAGCTCGCAGGGGCTCTCGCGACTCGTGAGCCGCGCCGGCCTCCATTCGACGCGCGCGAAGAGGTGCTCGTCGAGCCGACGGATGTCGGCGGCGGCGAGGAAGGCGCCGAGTCCGGCGATGGCCCGCTCGAGCGCGTCGGGCGCATGATCGGCGAGCGGCCAGATCTCGAGGGGCGCGCGCGGGTTCGACGGCTCGAAGCGGGAGTGCACGCCGACCTGCTGCAGCGCTTGCCTCAGCCGGCGATCGGTGACGGTCAGGGATACCGGCTCGGCGCCGGCCACGTCCGCCAGCTCGGTGAGGGGATCCCGGTTCGGGATGTCAGGGTCGGGGACGGCGAGGCCGCGCGGCCACCGCTCCCGCCACCGGCGCGCCAGCCCGGGGAGGAGATCGTCGCGAAACCGCGCCGAGCGCGTGGCGACCTGCCGCGCCCCGCTCAGACGGTACTGGAGCGCCAGCGTGAAGAGGCCCGCCCGGCACTCGATCGCCGCCGCGGTGACGGTCTGGTCGCAGCCGTCCTGCCAGATCCGCTGGTAGGCCGCGAACCCGTTCGCGCGGTCGGTGGCGTTGTCGATCCCGTAGGGGATGTCGACGCCCTGGTCGAGCGGCACGCCGTAGAACGGCCGCCCCTGGGCGCGGAGCAGGGCCGCGACGCGGGGGTTGGCGCCGGTCTCGTCCCAGAGCTGGCGGGAGAAGATCGGCGCGTGGTTCTGATGGCAGACCACGCAGATCGCGCGGTTCGCGTAGAAGACCCGGGGCGTCTGGCCGGGACGGTAGTCCTTCACCACCTGGAACTCGAAGCGCCCCGCCGCCTCGTTGTAGCTGATGACCTCGATGATGCCCGCCTTCTCCTGGTAGCCGGCGAAGAGCCGGTCCCGGAGCAAGAGCGGAGCGCGGGCCGCGCTCGGCGCCCCCTCGCCGTCGACGGCCATCACCACGCGCGGGTAGAAGAAGAAGTCCGGGCGCGCGGCGTTCCGCTGGAGCGAGCGGTTGAGCGGGAGGAGCGCGAGCTTGATGGGCGCGCGGGCCTCGCCGCCGGCGAGGCGTCCCTCGAGCAGGCGCGTGAGCTCGGTGAAGGGGAAGGGCACCGTGCCCGGGCCGCCCGGCCCGCTGACCACGAAGTCGAAGAGCGACCGGCCCACCGGCGGGAGACTCGGCCCGGGGTCCTTGGGGTCCACCACCCACTCCGCGGCGGCGGCGACCGCCGGGGATGCCGCCTCGGCCGGCGCCCGTGGCGCGGTGGCCTCCGGTCCCTCCCGCCCACAGGCGAGGAGCAGGCCGGCGAGGAGCACCAGGGCGCGGGCGGCATGCGCCGGAGAGATCACGGGGCTCAGTCGGGCAGGTCGGCCACTCGCTGCGTTCCGGCCCAGCAGTCCTCGGTGACCTTGCCGCTCCTGGCGAAGGCCGGCCCGTCGCGCTTGGCGATCTCGGCGTTGTAGAGGGTGAAGTTGAGGACGAAGACCCGGTGCATGTAGGCGCGGCCGAGATAGAAGCCGGGCCGGATCATCCGGATCTCGTCGCGCACGTCGAGCCCGCGGCGCCCGGCGAGGAAGTCCGGCTTCTCGCGGTAGCCCTCGATGTCGTCGGTGAAGGCGTAGTCGATGATGGTCGACTCGCGCCGGCCGTCGAGGAGGCTCTGGCCGCAGTAGAGCTTCGCGGGAAAGAGCAGCCAGGTCGTGGCGCCCTCGAAGGTGAGCTTCTTGATGTCGCCCGGGTCGCCCACGATCGGCTTGAGCACGGCGAGGTCGTCGATGCGGTTGCGGAGGACGCGCGCGTCGCGGTAGAAGACCTTGCCCTTCCAGAGGGCGCGCCCCAGCACCTCGGCCTTGATGCTGCCCACGCCGAGGAACAGGCCCTTCACGCCGCCGACGATCTCCGAGAGCCGGACATCGCCGCTCGCGCCCTTCGGGAAGAACAGGTCGCCGCCGAAGGGACCGTCGGGGATCGGGCCGGCGGTGAGCCGCGCATAGAGCTGGTTGAGCTGCTCCTGATCCAGGGCCTTGAGGCTCGCCGGCGTGACCCTGGCGAGGGTCGCGGGATTGAGCGGCAGCTCGTGCTCGAGGCGCGCGAGGTCGGTCTTGGTGTGGTAGTCGTCCTGGTACGGCGCCCAGGCGAGGTCGGGCGGCGCCGGCGGCCGCCAGAGCGACACGGCCACCCCCACGGCGGCGGCGCCGGCCACGATCAGGACCAGGAGCAGGCGCGAGCGCGCGGGCATCGATCGCCCCCGGGGTTCAGAGCGTCGCCAGGAAGGCGATCAGGGCCTTCTTGTCCGGGTCCGGCAGGTCTTCCCCGAACCGATGGCCGTCGTTCTCGATGTCGGCGGTGCTGCCGCTGTACAGTGTCGTGAGCAGCGGGAGCTGGTCGCGGGCGATGTCGAGCACCCGCGTGGGCGAGCGCTCGATGTCGTCGGCGATCCCCCGCAGCGCGCCGGCGATGCGCTCGGCCTCCGCCGCGCCGAAGCGCGGCGAGTACTTGGCGACGAGCCGGGCCCGGTCGCTCTTCGCGAGCACGAGGTCGATCACGAACTGCTTGTAGAGGAAGTTCCCGAGCACCCACGCCGGCGTCCCCTTCGGGATGCGCAGGGCGAGCCCGACGAGTTTCCGCTCCGCGCTCCCGTCCCAGAACTTGGGCCCGAGGTCGAGGGCGACGTCGGTGTTCAGGACCATCATCTTGGCGATGCGCTTGCCCGGGTTCAGCAGTTCCTCCATCGACGCCTTGAAGAGCTCGAATCGCCCCTTCACGCTGGGATCGAAGGCCCAGCACGCCGGCGGGTCCCCGAGGAGCGCCTGCGTCTTGCGGTCGACGTAGGTCCGGCGGTAGGAGTCCTTCGGGCTGTCCGGCGTCCCGCAGATCTCGGGGCCGATGGCGTTGTTGTGCATGAAGGGCGCGTGGGCCCAGACGCTCAGCAGCGAGATATTGCGGTAGTAGCCGCGCCCGCCGTCGTTCGGGTCCCGGAGGTTCGGGTTGGCCGGCCGCGCCCGGTAGGTCTCGGACGCGTACTCCTCCCAGAGATGCCCCTTCATGTGGTTCGAGTGCAGCGAGCGCGACCGGTGGGTGCCCACCTCGGTGACGGGCGTCATCCGGTCGTTGCCGAGCCAGTCGATCCGGAGCCCCTTGTCCTGGGGGTCCGTCGAGACCTCCCGGAAGTCCCGCGTCGGGAAGGGCTCCTTCTGGGTGGAGTGGCAGCGCGCGCAGTTGTCGGCGAAGACCACCTTGCCGCGCGCCACCGCCCCGCGGCCGAACTCCCGCTCGAGTTGCTCGACGAGGTCCCGCATGTCGCGCAGGCCGCGGGCGGCGTAGAGGTCGGTCGGGCGGCCGGTGGCGAGGAAGGCGACGATCTCCGCCAGCCGGTCCTCGATGGCGCGGAAGTTCCGGCAGTCGCGCCGGCACTGCCCGATGTCCACCGGCGTCTGGCCGAAGCCGCGCTGCGACGGATCCAGCTCGCGCAGGTTCGTCAGGTGGTTCACCCAGCACACCTCGGCGCAGCTCCCGATGTTGATGTAGACGCGCTGGACGGCCTCGTTGTCGCCGATGCTGTCCTCGCCGCCCTTCAGGATGTGGCGCACCGTCTCCTTCTGGAGGCTTCGCTGCCAGCACTTGCCGTCCCGCCCCGGCTCGCACCAGCACTCGCGCTCGTTCGCGACCGCCGGGCAGGTGTTCGTCTTGCGCCACTTGAGGACGTCCTCCTCGAACTCCTTCGGGCGCCGGGGGAGGTTGATGATGGCGTTGATGGTGCCGGGGTTGTTCACCTGGTCGGTGGGCACCGCCGAGGTGTCGACGGTGCCGGGCCGCGCCACCGAGAAGACCTGCCACTCGAGCGTGTCCGGCGGCATGCCCGACACGAAGATCTCGGAGATGCGCAGGTACTGGTTGCCCACCGTCCCGCTGATGTTCTCCCACGACGGGCTCGCGGGGTCGGGCGGCGGCCGGAGCGGATCGAAGGCGATGTGGCAGCCGCCGCACGCCATGCCGATCCGGAACGGGGGCTCGACGGATCCGTCCATCAGGCGGCTCACGCGGGAGTCGGAGCGACCGGGGTCGGTGGAGAGCCGCTGGTTGTAGCCGGCCCACGTCGCGAGCGAGCCCTTGTTGAGCGTCTTCCACCGTTCGGGGTCGAAGCGCGGGTTCGGGAACTTGCGGAAGCCGAGCGCGCCCGTGGAGGTGCCGAAGGCGAGATCGCACGCCGACTGCCGCTGGTCCTTCGGGCCGTGCTTGTCGTCGGCGGCGACCGGCGCGTCCTGGAGATCACAGGCGGGATCGCGGTAGCCGGGCTTCCCCACGAACGCGAGCAGGGTCTCGTCTCCGGGGCACCAGTCGAAGCCGTAGGTCTCCTCCAGGCTCTTCGCGGGGCAGTCGGGCGAGCCGGGCGCGCAGCAGTCCGGGTCGTTGATCAGTCCCCAGGTGCGGAACCGCGCCGCCCGCCCCTGCGATCCGAGCACGCGGAACCAGTCGATGACGACGCCGAGTCGCTGCTGGAAGACATAGGTGTGGAACCGCTCGTTGCCGGCGGTGGCGTTGAACCAGATCGCGCAACCGGCGCGCTCCGCCGGCGTCAGGCTCGCGCTGGCGCAGTACCCGGGTAAGCGGACCGCCTCGGGACGGACCGGGGCCGAGCCCGCGACCGGGAGACTCAGCAGGATGGAGGCGGCGACGAGAGTCCAGGTCAGCTTCATGACCTGCTCCTTCCGATCCGGCGAGAGCGAGCGAGAGGGAACGGGCCGGATCCCGACCGTCGAGAGCGGGGGTGGACACGGCGCGAGGCGTCCGACAACATCGTGACCGTCGTCTCTTTCGGGGCGCGTCTCATTCGACGGGACGAGTCCCGAGACGGAGTATGGGACGCGCTCCCGGAGATTGTCAACTTCCGGGTGCTGGGTATGCTGGGTAGCGGGTCGATTTGGCCTCCGTAGGGGGCCGATTTGCTTCGCCGTGTCTTCCGCGCCAGTTCAACGCTCGCCTCGCTCTCCCGGCTGCGGTCGACAACGGCCACGTCACTCGGTCGCCCGCGAAGCACGACGTACAGGCAGCACGCGGGCAAAGCCGGCTCCCTCGGGCCTCGTCTGACTCGCAACTTGCCCCGGTGCCGATGGACTTCGCCGGACTTCCGGGGTGTCGGCGGCCACTGGATCAGGATTCTCAATTGTGAGAAATCGCGAATTGTCGTACCGCGGACGATGACGGATCGCGTCGACGCCGTTTCTGGGCACTTCGTCCTTGCCTTCTCGTCGGCGCGGAGTGAGACTGGCTCCACGTGCACTGTGCGCGGAGAAGGTGATTCCGCCACCGGAGCGCGGTCTCAGGACGTCCGGCCCGGGTCGTCCGAGGGAGGGTCTCGTGCCGGCCGCCGGATCACACCGTTACGTCCATGAGGGAGGGTCATGGCGCGACCGCAGGTCTTGTTGGTGGACGACGAGCGCAGGCTCCGGGAAGTCGTCACGCTGTTCCTCAGCGAGGCGTACGACGTCAAGCAGGCGGCGACGGGGGCCGAAGCCATCCGCATCGTGCGCCGCGAACCCGTGGCCGCGGTCGTGCTCGATTACCGGCTGCCCGATCGCAGTGGGCTCGAGGTGCTGATCGAGATCAGGTCCGCTCGGCCCCGGCTGCCCGTGGTCATGATGACCGGCTACGGGTCGGAGGCGCTGTGCGCGTCGGCCCTCCGGCTCGGCGTCCGCGACTACTTTCCGAAGCCCGTGAACATCGGCGATCTGCTGGATGCCGTGCGACGGCTGGTGCCGGAGGCGCCACCGCCCGCCGAGGAGGACGACGAGGAGCCGGAGGTCGACGGCCGGTTGCCCGTTTCCAGCCGGTCGCCCGCCGCCGAGCTCGACCTGTCGATCCAGAAGGCCATCAGGCTGATCCAGCTTCGCTACTGGGACAATCTCTCCCTGGCCGGGCTTGCGCGGGAGCTGGGGATGAGCAAGTACCATCTGTCGCGCCGCTTCAAGGGGGCGATGGGCGTGACGTTCCGGAGTTATCTGCTCCGGACACGACTCGAACGCGCCAAGGTTCTCCTCGCCCGCGACCAGGGGGCCATCACGGAGGTGGCGCAAACCGTGGGCTTCGGAGACCTCCCCCGCTTCGACAAGCTCTTCAAGAGGTACACGGGCCTCACCCCCTCTGCCTATCGCGCGCAGCAACTCGCGCACCGCAACAACTGACGACCGTCAGCCGTCGGCGAGACGCCGCGAGGCCGCCTCCGTGGCCTCGTCGGCCGGGAAGAAGCACTCGATCCGGAGCTCCTGGAGCGTGATATCGTGGGGCGTTCCGAGGCTCGTCAGCGTCGTGAAGTACCGCAGGCTCAGCTCGTCCTTGCTGAACTCGATGGGCAGGAACGGGGCGGTGGAGGCCTCGAGATCGAGGGTGCGCCAGTGGCGAGGGACGTCCGGGTACGAGAGGAGCTCCTGCAGCAGGGCGCGCGTCGCGGTGTCGGCAAAGCCGCTCAGCGCGTCGCGGTGGAGCCACTGGATCAGCGACGCCGCGGTGGCCTCCCAGTTCACGATATAGGGCCGGAAGGCCCGGGGATGGAACATGAGGCGCATCGCGTTGGGCGGGCCCAGCTCGGCCGCCGCGGCGGCATCGAGGAACGCCTGCTGCACACGCGCGCTGCCCTCGTTGACGTCGAGGACGTTCCAGTGCCGGTCGAGCACGAGCGCAGGGTAGGGCTCCTGCTGGCGCAGGATGAAGTCGAGCGCCCGGCGCGCCTGCGCCATGGCGGGCGCCTCGAGGCGCGTCTCGCGGTAGATCGGGGCGTAGCCGGCCGCCGTGAGGAGCGCGTTGCGGTCCCTCAGCGGCACGTCCAGCACCTGGGCGAGGAGCCGGACCATCTCCCGGCTCGGCCCGGCCCGTCCGGTCTCGATGAAGCTCAGGTGGCGTGACGAGATCTCCGCCTCCGCGGCGAGGTCGAGCTGGCTCATCCGGCGCCGCGCGCGCCACTGGCGAAGGAGCGGGCCGAAGGCGCTCCCCGCGCCGCCCTGCGCCTTCGGTGCCGCCGCCCGCGCCTGCTCCATGCCCGGGAGTGTACACCGCCCGCCCCGGGCGAGACATTACCTGCGAGGTAATCGAGCGTGGCGCCCCGAGGTTCTATCATGTCGTTCACGACAACCGGTCGAGCGCCTTCCGCGTGGCGGGGGCGTGCGGTATCATCAGGAACCGTGGAACATCCCGACGTCGAGGAGGACACCATGGGAGCGAGAGCCGAAGCGCTGGCGAAACAGTTCGAGACGAAGGCCCAGGAAGCGACCGCCGTGATCGAGCGACTGAGCGACGCCGACTGGAAGAAGGCGACGGGGGCCGAGAAGTGGCCCGTCGGCGTGGTCGCGCACCACATGGCGGGGGGCCACGAGACCATCGCCGGTCTCGTCAAGATGATCGGAGAGGGAAAGCCCACGCCCAACCTGTCGATGGACATGCTCCACGCGATGAACGCGAAGCACGCGCAGGAGAACGCCAACTGCACCAAGGCGGAGACCCTGGCGCTTCACAAGAAGAGTGCGGCGGCCGCCGCCGCCATCGTGCGCGGGCTGAGCGACGTGGAGCTGGATCGCAGCGGCACGGTCCTCGCGGGCATGCCGGCGGTGAGCGCCGCGCAGTTCACCGAGCGTGTCCTCATCGGCCACATCGACGAGCACCTCGGCAGTATCCGCGCCAGCGTCGGCGCGTGAGAGCGCGGCAGGGATAGCCCACGTTTCCCCGCCTCTTCTGCATCCCGGCCTCGAGGGCGCCGGTCGTCGCGGTGCTCCGGCGCGGGCCGAGCGCGTGGTCTCACCTCGGCAAGTGGGATCTCGCCCGGCCCGCGTACGAGGCGGGCGCGTGGTTGCGCGGCAATCTCTATCCCCAGCGATGCGACCTGTCGCCCGACGGGCGATGGTTCTGCTATTTCACCCTGAAGGGATCCGTGTGGGGCCAAGTTGCGAGCCGGACGAGGCCCGGGGGAGCCGGCGACCCGAGGCGTGCGGTTGTCCGCCCGAGCGTCGAGCGCGGAGCCGCCCCGACGGCGCATCGGAAGGACCGCCGCCGCGGCGAGGTGAACCGGCCCCGCGCCAGCGGATCCGCGGAATGGAAAGCCGGCGCGACCTATGTGGCCATTTCACGGTTGCCCTGGCTCACCGCGCTGGCCGCATGGGGGACCTGCGGCACGTGGACGAGTGGGCTCCATTTCGTCGAGGACGGGAAG
>WNGB01004252.1_pt1 | contig 28623 bp, 24 predicted proteins | sample 5400681 | NCBI WGS metagenome assembly WNGB01 (sample SAMN13153367, study PRJNA577476) | soil metagenome | isolation source: 115 cm soil or saprolite under grassland replicate 2 | place: USA:California | collected 2016-06-15
AGCCGTTGATGAACCCGAAAGCGCCGACCAGCGCGAGCACACCGAGAAGGGCCGCGGCGATCATCAGTCGCTTGTTCGAGCCTTCGCCGCCACCTTTTTTCTTTTTCTTCTTTTTCTTCTTGTCTTTCCCTTCGGCCTTTTCGTCGGTCTTGTCTTCCGCTTCGGCCTCCTCGTCGTCGCCCTTGGCAGGCTTGGCCGCGACCTTGCCGTTCTTCTTGTCCTTCGGGCCAGGTTCCTCGCTGTCTTCGTCTGCTTCTTTGCCCTTTGCCGGCTTGCCGTTCTTCTTGGTCTTGGGGGCATCTTCCTCGGCGTCCTCAAGGTCGTCGAGTTCCTCGTCTGCCGGAGGAGGCGCCTTGGCCTTGGGTTTGCCGGCGGCGACGGCATCTTTTTTGGTGCCCTTCGGGGGCGGGCCAGCGCTGACCGCGGTGCTTTTGCGCGGCGGCGGAGCCTCGTCGTCATCGTCGTCCGGCGGCGGGGCCGTCTTGCCGTTCTTGACCGCCTTCTTGTCGTGCTCGACGGGATCCTCGACGAGGAAGCGTTCCTTGCACTTGGGGCAGGCGACCCGCTTGCCGATCAGGTTCGGATCCTTGATGAGCACCAGCGTCTGGCAGCTGGGGCACTTCTGTTTGAAGCTCGTAGTGATTGCCATGAGATTTGGCCTCCGTCACGCAGCGGTCGAACGACGTCAGAGAACGGCAGTAATCGACAAGACCAACGATATCTTAAACGGAAGCGGGACACGGTTGCAAAGGGCAAAACGGGATTTCTTCAGAAATTGGGCGGGGCAAGCCCACGGGCCGCGGCCCGTGGGCTTTCCAGGGTCAGTCCGCAAACTTTGTGCCGCTGTCGCTCAGTCCAGTAGCGCCGGTCATCACCTGGCGGATGCGCCGCTCCGCAATCTCCTGATCGAGGCGCTTGCGCAGTTCCGCCAGCGGCATCGAGCCGAGATCGCCGTCCACGCGATCGCGCACCGCCACCGTGTCGGCCGCCTGCTCCTTATCGCCAATGACGAGCATGTACGGCACCTTTTCCAGCGACGCCTCGCGGATCTTGTGACCGATCTTCTCCGGCCGATAATCGCCCGTCGCGCGATAACCGAAACCGCGCAACTGCCCCTCAACCTTGCGACCGTAGTCGTTGAACTTCTCGCTGACGGTGAGCACGCGCACTTGCTCCGGCGCCAGCCACAGGGGAAAGGCGCCGGCAAAATGCTCGATCAGGATGCCCATGAAGCGCTCCATCGAGCCGAACGGCGCCCGGTGGATCATCACCGGGCGGTGCGGGCGGTTATCGGCGCCGATGTATTCCAACTCGAAGCGCTTCGGCAGGTTGTAGTCGAGCTGCACGGTGCCGAGTTGCCATTCGCGGCCGATGCAGTCACGGACCACGAAATCGATCTTCGGCCCGTAGAACGCGGCCTCGCCCTGCTCGTCCGTGTAGTTCATCCCACGACCCTTCACCAGCTCGATCAGGGTATGCTCCGCCTTCTGCCAGTCCGCCGGTTCGCCGACGTACTTGTCGCTATTGGGGTCGCGCCGGCCAACACGGACGCGGTAATCGGTCAGTCCCAGGCTTGCCAATACGAACAATACCAGATCGATATTGGAGCCGACCTCGGCCTCAATCTGCTCGGGCGTGACGAACAGATGCGCGTCGTCCTGGGTGAAGCCGCGGACGCGGGTCATGCCGGAGAGTTCGCCGGTCTGCTCGAAGCGATAGACCGTGCCGAACTCGGCGAGTCGAACCGGCAGGTCACGATAGGACCGCGGCTCGGCCTTGTAGATCTGGATGTGGTGCGGGCAGTTCATCGGCTTGAGCAGGAAGCCCTCTTGTTGCTCCAGCCAGTGCAGCAGCGCCTGCGCCCGTTCCGGCGCGTTCGCGGCCTTGCGGTACTCGGGCAGGTCGAGGTTCATCGCGTCGAGGATGTGCAGCACCATGCGATGGACCGCCTCCAGTTTTGCCTCCGTGGTTTTGGCCGCGACGTAGTCGCGCGGGACGAAATGGGCCTCCTTCATGTAGTCCAGGAGGGCCTGTTCCTTCTTTTCGTCGATCGCGCCGGCGGACAGACGCCACTGAGCCAGATCGAGAGAGCCGGCGACGGGGCGGAAGTACATCGGCGGGAATTGGGCGTCGCGGTAGTAGGGGAAGTGACCGCTGGTGCGATACAGTTCCAGCCGGCCGATGTGCGGAGTGTAGACCGGCTGATAGCCGCGCTTCAGTAACTCGTCCTTGATGAAGGTTTCGAGAACGCCGCGGACGGTCGCGCCCTTGGGCATCCACAGAATTAACCCGCTGCCGACGAGCGGACTGATAGTGAACAGTTTCAGCTGCTTGCCCAGGATGCGATGGTCGCGTTTCTTCGCCTCTTCGAGTTGCTTCAAATAGGCGTCGAGATCCTTCTGATTGAAGAAGGCGGTGCCGTAGAGGCGCTGGAGCTGTTTGCGGCTCTGATCGTTCTTCCAGTAGGCGCCGGCGACGTTCAGCACTTTGAAAGCCCCGACCTTGCCGGCGTGCGGAATGTGCGGGCCGCGGCACAGGTCGATGAACTCGCCTTGCCGGTAAAAACTGAGGGTTTTCTCGTCTTTGAGCAAACTGTCGAGGTGTTCGACCTTGTAACCCTGGCTCATCTCCTGACAGAGTGCCCTGGCCTCGGCGTGCGGCCTCTCAAAGCGCTCGAAGGGTTCGGCTTCCTTGACGATCTTGCGCATCTCCTCCTCGATGCGTGGGAAATCCTCCTCGCGGATCGGAGTGGGAGAATCGATATCGTAATAGAAGCCATTTTCGATGGTAGGGCCGAAGGCAAGTTGCACGCCGGGAAAGAGGCGCAGGACCGCTCGTGCCATGATGTGCGCACAACTATGCCGCAAGACGTCGAGGGCGTCCTTGTCCTTGTCGGTGAGGATGGCGAAGGTGTGCTCGCCGTTCCCGGTGGGGAATTCACGGTCGAGGTCGATGACCTTATCGTCGAAGCGAGCGGCGATGGCCGCCTGAGCGAGGCGTTTGCCGATGCTCTCGGCGATCTCGCGCGGGCGGGTGCCTTCGGCGACCTGTTTGGTGGAGCCGTCGGGAAGTCGAAGGGTCAGCATGAGTGAAATCCTTGATCGATGGTTGTGGGAGGGGCGAGGGGCGCAACGGTGTAGAAACGACAGCGAACCAGGGGACGCGGTTCAAGGATATGCTAGGAGATCCAGCGGATCGCGGTCAGGTCGCGGAAGGCGCTGGGGATTCGGCTGGGCCAGGCGGCGGAGCAAATGGCGGGGCACGAGGTGTGAGGAACTCGATGCGAGTGACGTGCAGATACCACGTGGTGGTCCAGCGATCAAAAAACGTGTTTGTGACATCGGCATCGAGCAATCCGACAACCGCAAGGTGCCGGCCTGGGAGAACAACCTCCGGACTGCGCACCTCAATCGTACTGCCGTCGCGGAGCACGCAGCGGAACGGTATGAAGGACTCTACGAGCGGCTCCGGGCTCTCGGCCGGGACACCCTTCCGCAACGCGGCGAGGAAGGCCCAGAGAGCACCACCGATAGGCACCTTTTCTCATTTTATAGAGTGGAAAAGGTGCCTATCGGCGGTACTCTCTTCCGGCACAGCGGCCGCCTGTCTGTGATGCGCCTTCTCCTGCTGACCTCCTATCGACCGCGTGTCGCGGGCGTGGTAAATTGACAGGAAGTAGGGAAGAGGATTTCATCGACTTGTCGGCCCTGAGTTAGGGAGCCACGAAGGCAAAGTGTGGTCCGGTCCTTTACCACGCACAACGCCGGGCCGGAGCGTGGCAAACTGACACAGAAGGATCGAGGCAGGGATGTTACCCACGAACCAGCGGCAGGAAGCTCTCTCCCGAGCCTATGTGCGGGCGATTGCCGCCCAGGCCGGGGTGATCTGTGGTGAGTTGGGGCAAGACTACGGCATCGACATGTACCTGCGCACGGTCCCCGTCATGGGGCAGCGCTACATCGACATGGGGGATCAACTCGATCTGCAACTCAAGAGCAGCACGCGGCCCCGTGTCAGCGAGACGGAGGTTGTCCACGACCTGGAGGTACGGGCTTACGATGTCCTCCGTGCCACCACCCTTGGCTGTCCGCGCCTGCTGGTGCTCCTTGTGCTGCCTGAAGACGAATCCCAGTGGTTGTCGCAGTCGGTGGAGGAACTGATCTTGCGGCGCTGTGCGTTCTGGATGTCGTTGCGCGGAGCGCCGGCGACGCCCAACCAGGCGACCATCCGCATCAGCATCCCGGGGACGAATCTGTTCTCCGTGGACGCCGTTCGTAGGCTGATGCAGCAACTCAGTGAAGGAGGGCGACCATGACACGGAAAGTGTATCCGCGGCGCTTCATTGACCCGGCCCAGCAATACCGTCGCTGGATCGACCCGCGTTACCGCAGCCTGCGTCTGGCGGACGTGACCGCGTACCTGCAGGAGCGGGGCTGGCAGGAGTTGCCGAGCGACCGCGAGCATTTTCTCGTCTTCGCCGAGCCGTCGGGCGGAATGGTGGACGGTGTCCCGCTGTGTCAGTTCGTCCCCGCCTCGGAAGCGTACGGCGACTATGCGGGGCGGCTGTTCGAGTTACTGACGGGGGTGGCCGAGGTCGAGGAACGGCCCGCTGCAGAGGTGATCGACGACATCTTGCGGCTGGCGAGCCGCCGCGACCCGAACGGAGCGGTCCTCGCTCAACCGCGGCCGACGGAAGCGAGCAGCAAGTGACCTCGCCTCTGCGTCCTTGTTCGGGTTGCAGCCTGAGAAATATAGATACGTCCCTTTATCGCTCCTTTCGTTCCCGACCCTTTCGTTCCCGACCCCTTTCGTTCCCCTTTCGTTCCTTCTTCTCGGTTATCAGCTGCTCGGCCAAATGAAGAGGGCCAGCCTTTGTAGGCTGGCCCTCTTCATCGACGTTCTTGTCCTTCAGTTCGTTCGATCGAGCCGGCTCGTTCTGGTTGAACAGTTCTTTCTGAGTACGCGGCTTTACATGAGATTATTGGGATAGGTCGCTGGCCTGACAAGTGAACATCGGAATACGATAATTGCTCACCTTGAGTTGTCCAGCGGCTTTCCCATGCGCCTCCGCCGCAGCCAGCCCAACCCGGCCACGCCGAGGGCGCTGAGGGCCATCACGATCGTTGAGGGCTCGGGGACCGCGGCGGGTGACGGTCCGGACAGGGAGATGTCGTCCAGCGCGAAATCCCCTCCGACGTCCGCATGGGTCCGGTTCCGCAACTCAATCGTCAGCGACGTGGCAATCCCCGAGTTCCAGGTCGCGGTGGACTCGACCCAGACGGCGGTCGTCGAGGGTGCCTGGATCAGTCCGATGGAGACGCCGTTGAACAGGATATCGACTTGGCTCGGGGCCGTGGCCACCCAGCTGGAGACCCAGGCCGAGAAGAGGTAGTTGCTGCCGGCCATCACGGCGACCGTCTCCGACCAGATCAGCTGATTCGCGGTGGTGGATTCGTTGATCGCCATCATCAGCCCGGAGCCGGTCGTGTGGTCGCCATACGAGGCTGCCGAGGGGTGGGCTGGGAAGGGGTTACTTAATACGTCGTAGGACTGCTGGGCGCCAATAGCCCCCGGCGAGTAGACGTAGTTCGTCGTGAAGCCGGTGTTCCCCGACGAGAAATCACCGTTGATGATGAAACCTGCCCGGGATGGGGAGGCAGCCAAGAGGAGGAGCACGCCGCACAACAGACGTTTCATGGAGCACCAGGATTTACGTGAGTTGAGCACCGTCTCGTGTTCTAGGAAGTTGCTGCGGGCGCGGCAAGGGTCTCTCGCCGGGCGCGATAAGGGGGTCGTGATAAGGGCGCGATAAGGGGACGCATCTCAAATCACAGGATTTCTGAAATCTCAGAAATCCTGTGATTTGAGATGCGTCCCCTTATCGCGCTCGCGCACCCCTTATCGCGCACCACAACCATCACCAGGGATGGTCTACGCTCTCCGCAAGCCAAATTCGCCGCCCGGCAATGGCCCGGCTACGGATGATAGCTGTTGCGCGTGCATTCTGCCCCAAGCCCAAGGGCGCAATCCGAGATTGCCGGACGAAGAACGTATACTGGTTGCTATACCCTGTCACTTCGTCGGCGTCCTCCCGCAGCGTGATTTCCAGATGCGGCTCCGTGACGAGGCCACCAAGGATAGCTCGGCCAATGGCGTTGTCTAGCAGGTTGAATCGGCGGAAAAAGTTGACTTGGTTGATGCTCATTATCTGGCCATCGACCCTCACTTCGTCGTTCCCGGATGGGAGTACCTCAAGTGGCCTGATTCGCCCTTGCCCACTCGGCCGTGGCCCAAACACATGTTGGTGAGTGCCGGGAGGAATAGGAACCCCGCGGGCGTTGGCGTGCTCCTCAACTCGCTCCCAGATAACTTGCGCAGAGTAATGTTCGACGTCCCGGAGATAGCTGATCAGGTACGCGATGCAACTGTGCTCGTGTGGATTCCAGGGAGGGTGGTCCAAATCAAAGAAAACCTTGCTACCGCACGAACACGAAAAGAAATACACCACGGCACCGCAGGCTGGGCAGCGCGTCTCCCAAAGTCGTGTCTGACAGGTAGTGTCGTGCGTGGGCACCGGCATCGCCGTTTCCTCCAACGTGACGTCGCAACCAATTTGCGGCGGCTCCTCCTTCGGCCAGACTTCCCTCCCTGCCGCCTACGGGTGGCCATAGTATGCAGCAACCGCCCGCAGTTCCTTCTGGTGGCCCCCAGGCACTCCGTTGTCCTTGGACACCACGATGGCTGTCCGGAACGGTCGGTTATGGAAGGCGTCCTCAATGTCTAGGTCGCCGAACATCTTGCAGAGTGGGTGACTCGCCCACGACTGCGTAAATTCGGGGAGATCGTTGAACACTTCCAACAACTCCCCGTAGGTCATCACGGCGTTGCGCCCCTTCGCGCGGAGTTGCTGCTCCAAGTATCGGCCGATGTCTTGACTCGTGGTCGCCATACGCTTTCCCTCACCCCTAACAGCCCGTTGAAAAACCCCTCCCCCGGCCCCTCCCCTGCGCGGAGAGGGGAGCGTATGCTGTCTTTCCCCCTCTCCGCGCAGGGGAGGGGCCGGGGGAGGGGTTTTTCAACGGGCTGCTAAACCAGCTGATTCTATGACGGATGTCAAGCGCATCCATGCCGACCCACACATTGGACCTGCTGGGGGAGCAGCGATCCCCCGATAGAGTAGCTCGGCCCAAAGCCACCCCCGCCCAGCAGCATTCTACCCCGCCCTTCACCCTTTCGGCAATCGGCAAACATCGCCCTCTGGCAAGGACTTCCGGCGTCTGCGGAGCGCCATCGCTGCCCGTGTTTGACTCGTGACAAACGGGGACATTCGCTATTTTTACGCTCCTCCAGAGCGTAAAAATAGCGAATGTCCCCGTTCTGCCTTGCGCCCCCTTTCCCGAACCGGCCTGTCACTTCCTCCGTCGCCTGTGGGGTGGCTCGAAGGCTCCCGCCGGCTGTTCCTGCAGCAGCCGCAGCGCCTCCAGCCCGCTCTGCTCCAGCGCCGCCAGCGGGTCATTCTGCCAGCGCTCCTCCTGCCCCGGCAGCCAGTACCGAAACGCATCGTTGCGGCGGCCCGTGCCCTCACGCAGCACCAGCGCGCGCGTCAGCGCCTGCTCCAGCCAGCGCCACAGCGTTTTCGCCTGCGGCCGCTCGTGGTCCGCCGGCCAGCCGTCCAGAATCTCCTGCCGTGTCAGCTTGTGGGTGGCGTCGAGCAGCACCCCCTCCAGTACCCGCCAGGACTCCGCGAACTCCTGCTGCGGCCGGTCGGCCACGACGCGGTAATCCGTGCCGTCGGCGTTCAACTCGATCACCAGCTGCCGCGGTGTCTCGTCCAGGCGCGACCAGGCCCGCAGCACGCGGCGGCGGTCCGCCTCGGCGGCGTGCGCGAACCAGTGCATCTCCACCAGGATGTCGGCGAAGCCGGTCAAGGCGCCGCTGCCGCGCGCCGCCTGGCCGTCGTCGCTGGCGTGCTTGCGCGGATGGTGCAACAGCAGCACGGCCAGGCCCAGCTGCGTCAGGCGCTGCAACGGCAGCACGGCGGCGAGCAGCTCGGCGGCAGTGTTCTCGCTGTGCCCCGGCAGAAAGGCGGCCAGCGGGTCGATCACCACCAGATCCACGCCATGCTGGCGGTGCATCTCGGCGACGTGTTCGAGCAATTCGAGCCACTGCGCCTCCTCCGGCTTGCCCAGGAACGGCCGCGCGATCAGAGCGACGTGGTCGCCCAGTTCCAGGTGCCGGCTGCGCGCGGCCCAGAGGGCGTGGCTTTCTTCGGAGACGACCACGGCCTTGCCCGGCGTGACGGGCAGGCCCGCCAGCAGACCGCCGCGGCCCAGGCGCTGGAGCAGGACAGTGAGGAGAGTCGTTTTGCCCATCTTCCACTGACTGGTCAGCAGCGTCACGTTGCCGCGGGCCAGGTAGCCGCGCCACAGCCAGGCGGTGTCGAGCACCGGAGCAGCGGCCAGCTCATTCAGCCAGACGGTGCCGTAGGGCCGGATTGACGGTGGTGGGTTCGATGACGGGTTGTGGGTGTGGGTTGGTGTCCGCATGAGGCTCTCGGGGCGATGCGCAGGGAATCAGCGCCGCGGTCAGGCGCTGGGGGTGTCAGCGAGGAATGGAATGGAATCCAATCGCCAACACTTCATTGTACGCATGAACAGTAAGGCAGACAACGGAGGATTTTCCCGCTCCTCATCAGGACAGAAGCGAGTGTTTCAGGCGCCCTCCCGGGGAGGGGCGGCACAGGTTTCGGAGTCGCCGGCTGCTTCCAACAGTGGGGTGGTCGAGGACAGAGATCGGGATTTTCGGAAAAAATGGACCTAAACTTGGTGCAGGCACGTGACAAAACCAACCTGGGCACGAATAATTCAATAGCCAGCCTGCCCGGATCCTACCTACCCTGGAGCAATCCCCATGAAGTTGCAACATAACTGGTCGCGAGCGTCCCTTGTGCTCGCCCTGGCTGTCTTCCTCGTTGGCCCCGCCGGAATCCGGGCCGACGGACCGACCCCCGACTGTTACGTCCTGTCCGTCGGCGTCGATAGCTACGCAAAAGCCAACCCTCTCAAGGGTTGTGTCAACGACGCACGCGATCTCGCCGCCCAGTTCGTCGGCCAGCAAGGGAAGGTCTTCGGCAAGGTGACGAGCCGCGTCCTGACCGACGCCAGCGCCACGAAAGCCGCCATCGCGCGCGACCTGGCCCAGCTGGCCACCGCGGCAAAGGCTGGCGACTTCGCGGTGCTGTTCTTCAGCGGCCACGGCGACCGCACGCAAGGGAATCAGGCCTGGTGCTTTCTGCCGCACGACTACGACCGGCAGCGGCACAGCGCCACTGCCCTGACCGACCGTGAGTTGCTCGCCCGCGCCGATGCCCTGACTGGCCGCGGCCTCAAGGTGTTGCTGATCGTCGATGCTTGCTTTGCCGGGCAGTTACGTCACAGTGCTCGCGACTCTCTGAAGCGCCCCACCAACCCGCAGGGTGGCGGGCTGATCCTGATGCTCTCCAGCATGCCGAGCCAGACCAGCGCGGCGCTGGGTCAGTACAGCGCCTTTGCTCGCGCCGTCGTCGAGGGGCTGGCCGGCGAAGCGGACATGGACGGCGACGGCTTCGTGACCCTCAAGGAACTGCGTCTCTTCGCTTATGAACGCACCTATCAACTCCTCAAGCAGCGCGGCCTGAAGGTGGACCAGGACGGCGAATGTCACTGGTCGCTATCGCTGTCGGACGGGATGCGGCTGACGAAGGCCGGACCGCGCGTTGCGGCCCGGCCGCCGGAAACGCCGCCGACTGCCACCAACTCGCCGACGACGGACTGGGTGGGCAGTGAGGATCTCGGAGGCTATGGTCGCCTGGCCTTCCGCTTCCTGTCGAGCAAGCGCGTGGTGATGATCGACTCTGACGGCAAGACGGAAGGGAAGTGGTCCCAGAAGGGCAGCCAGGTGACGCTGAGTTTCGACGCCGGGCAGCTGGTCTACACCGGCACGTTCAACGGCCCGACGCTCTCCGGGACCGCAAGCAACGGCCGGACCACCTGGAACTGGACGGTGAGCCGCCCGACGGTTCAGGCCGCACAGAAATGATCCTGGCCCCCGGGACGAGCGCCCCGTTTAATGACGGGGACTCGCCCCGGGACATCCAGGAGATCGACATGCCGTCTGACCAACCGCGCCGCAGCCGCCTCACCACCGAGGGCATGGGCCGCGCCCCCAATCGCGCCATGCTCCGCGCCGTCGGCTTCCTCGACGACGATTTCACCCGGCCGATGATCGGCGTCGCCTCGCTGTTCAGCGATATCACGCCGTGCAACGCTCACCTCGATCGCCTGGCTCGCAAGGGCTGCGAGGGGGTGCGCGCCGGCGGCGGCGTCGGCCAGGTCTTCGGCGCTCCGACCGCCTCCGACGGGATCATGATGGGCCATCAGGGGATGCGCTACAGCCTCGTGTCGCGCGAGGTGATCGCCGACAGCATCGAGATCGTCGCTGGCGGCATGAATCACGACGGTCTGCTCGCCTTCGGCGGCTGCGACAAGAACATGCCCGGCTGCGTCATGGCGATGGCGCGGCTGAACATCCCGAGCATCTTCGTCTACGGCGGCAGCATCCTGCCAGGCACCGGCGGCGACGGCGGCGACATCGACATTGTCTCCATTTTCGAGGCGGTTGGTCAGTATCAGGCGGGCAAGCTCGACGAGGAGGGCGTTCATCGCGTCGAGTGCGACGCCTGTCCGGGCGCGGGGTCGTGCGGCGGCATGTACACCGCCAACACAATGAGTTCCGCGATCGAGGCGATGGGCCTGTCGCTGCCCTACTCCGCGAGCAACCCCGGCGTCTCGGCGGCGAAGGAGCGCGAGTCGTTCCTGGCAGGGCGGGTGCTGGTGGGTTTGGTGGAGAAGGGCATCCGTCCGCGCGACATCATCACGCGCAGGTCGCTGGAGAACGCCTACACGACGGTGCTGGCCCTGGGCGGTTCGACCAATGCCGTGCTCCACCTGATGGCGATTGCCCGCGAGGCGGAGGTGGACTGGACGCTGGCCGATTTCGACCGACTCGGGGGCAAGGTGCCTGACCTCGCCGACATCAAGCCGGCTGGCCGTTACGTCATGTACGACCTGCATCGGGCCGGCGGCACTCCGGCGGTCCTCCGTGCCCTGCTCGACGCGGGGCTGCTGCACGGCGATTGCCCGACCGTCACGGGGAGCACCGTCGCGCAGAACCTCAAGGGCGTTAAAAGTATCTATAGCGCCCCGCAAAAGGTGATCAAGCCGCTGGACGCGCCGATGCACTCGTCGGGGCACATCGTCATCCTGCGCGGCAACCTGGCGCCGGAGGGGGCGGTGGCGAAACTGGCAGGGGTGAAGCGACGGCGCATCACCGGGCCGGCGCGCGTCTTCGACGGCGAGGAGGCGTGTTTCGCGGCGATCCAGCAGCGGCAGATTAAAGAGGGCGACATTGTCGTAATTCGTGGTGAGGGGCCAGTCGGCGGACCGGGGATGCGCGAGATGCTGTCGGTGACGGCGGCCCTGTCGGGGCAAGGGCTAGGCGACAGCATTGGCCTGATCACCGATGGACGTTTCTCCGGCGGCACGCGCGGCCTGGTGGTGGGGCACGTCGCGCCGGAGGCGTGGGTCGGCGGTCCGATCGCGTTCCTCAAGGATGGCGACCAGATCACCATCGACGCCGATGCCAAGCAAGTAAACGTGGCGTTGGAAGAGAGCGAGTTGGCGCGACGCAAGGCGGGCTGGGTGCGGCCCGAGCCGCGCGAGCGCCGTGGCGTGCTGGCGAAGTACGCGCGGACGGTACGGTCGGCGTCGGAAGGCGCCGTCACAGGTTGAGGGTGGAGGGTGGCGGGCTTCTCGTTCCCAAACTCTGTTTGGGAACGCTCTTGGGCGAAACTCCGTTTCGCACGTGTTGCCCCGGCCAAGCGGGGCGCGAAACAGAGTTTCGCGACAATGCGTTCCCAAACAGAGTTTGGGAACGAGAATCTCCCTGCTTCTCCCGCCACCCGCCACTCGTCACCCGCCACCCATCACTCTTGGCAGACAAAATCGACGCAATCCACAGCGAGCGGAGCCTTCCCGGTGCCGATCACGCGGAACTGGCAGTCTGACAATTCCACGTCCGTCTTCAGGGTCAGGCTAAACTTCTGGTAGCCGTCCTTGCCGGCGAAGTCGCCGGCGAAGAGGTTACGGTGCGCGTGAAGTTTGCAGTCTCCCCCGGCCGTCACCTCCAGCCGCGCGAGCGCCTCGGTCGCTCCGACTGGCTCCGCTTTCACCAGGAAATCGATCCGATAACGTCCCTTTTCGAGGAAGATGTAAGGGCCGTAGAGAACGGCACCGGTGAAATCCTTGGGAGCGAATCGCGCACGGCGGCCGCTCGCCAGCGAATCCTCGACGATGGCGCCTGTCCCCGGCACGAGTCCGGGCTGCGTCTCCGCCTCGTAACGCCAGTGACCCCCGGCAGGTGTCTGCCGCGTCTTCATCCCCGTCGGAACCTGCGGATAGACAAGGAAATGGCCGAGCGCGAAGCAGCCGGGGCCGCCTTTGCCGCGGACCACGACGGCAGTCCACCCACGGTCGCGCATGGACGCCGGCAGCGTCAGCAGCCGGCTCTGGTTGCCGGGGAAGCAGTACGGCGAGGACGTCCCTGCCACGTGTAACCGCGGCACGTACAGCGTCCCCAGCAACTCATCACCGTGGTAAAAGAGCAGGTCGAAGTGAGCGTCGTACTGGGCGCCGAGGTCGATCATCTCCCCCTTTACCGGCCCGGGAAAGGTCAATTTGACCTCACCGTCCGGCGCCAGGGACACGGTGCCGCGTGCTTCCTTCGAGGTCAGGTTGGCCTTCGGGGTCGCCAGGCACGCCGGGGTCAGGGGGCCGAGGTACGGTTGCGCCGCCCGGCAGCGCGGCGCAAGCGTGCTACGGAGAAAGAGGCCCAACTCGTTGCTCAGGAGTCCGTCATAAAGCCACACCTCATAGTCTCCGACCGCCACCGTCTCGCGCGGGGTACCGAAGCGCTGCAGGAAATGGTCGCGGTTGGTCGGATGCATGGGGTCGTGTTCGTTGAACAGAATGAAATCATAGTGCGGCACTTCCAGCGACCGTCGTCCCGGCGTCAGGTAGGCGTTCGGGTTCTGCGAGTGGAGCCACGGCTGGCCGTCGGGCAGTATGGGACGGATCTCGACATGCTCTCGGGTCAGGTAATGGAGGCGGCGTGCGCTCCAGAAAGTCGCCAATCCGTGGTGGATCTTGTGCTCGCGCGACAATCGATCCAGCACGCGCGCGACTTCGGGGTACGGCGAGCGCAGTTCGCGGAAGGAGAACGCCTGGCGGTGACAGACGGCCAATTGGACGCAGGCGAACAGAACGATGACCGCCGGACAAGCGCGGCCGAGCCATCGTAGCGGCCACCCCGGCAGAAAACGGCAGCAGACGCCGACCAGGAGGAACGGGATGAAGACCGCGCCGAGCAAGTAGCGCTCCGCCGCCGCACCGGACCGCGCCGCACCCGAGACCACCACCGCACCGAGATTACACACGCAGCACCCCAGGCCGATCAGGGCAAGGGCCGCCACGGCGACCCCGGCGCAACGCTCGGGAGTGTCCGTGGCGGGGACGGTTCGGGTGGCCCGTGCTGATCGCAGAAAGCGCAGGCCAACGACCACCGCGGCGGACACAAAGGTGAGGAAGGTGGCTTTCAGGAGGTGTTGCCCCTGCACCCACTGCGGCAGCATCTCGCGGAACTTGCCCCACGATTGCTTGACCTCCGTGAAATCTACGATGAGGTTCAAGGGCAAGAGGACGAAGCCGCCGTGAGCAAAGGCGTACTGCACGCCCAGTGACAGGGCATAGGCACCACCGCACAGGATCAGTGTCTCGATCAGTTTCAAGAGCGGAACGACGCGGAACGCCGCCAGCACGACCATGGTAGAGCAGAGCGGGGCGAGGAACTGCGGGAGGAGCAGTCGATCGGAGAACAATCCCAGGCCGCCTGTGAGCACGAACGTCGTCGCCGCCAACCATCCCATCCGGCGGTGGAGGTTCCGCACGACGAGCAGCGACAGAAGCAGGCCGACGAGGATGATGCCGGCGTGATTCGTCGGGTGGTACATCAGGAAGGCACGGCTCCAGTACGGCGCGCCCAGGTGTGCAACCAGCAGGAGTAGGGGTCCGGAAGCGGCGAACAGGAACGCCTCGCGCAAGCGCAGGCCGGTCTGCCGAAAGAGGGCAGTGAGCAGAACGACAACCAGGCCGTAATAGAGGATATTGTAGACCAGAAAAACCGCAAATAGGCCCTTGCACACGGCCACCGCCCCGAGGACGAACAGCAAGTCCGGGAAGAGGTACGGTGCGTAAGGAAGGTGATAGTTCTGCAGTTCGTAACCGCGGCCGAGCAGATCCTCGCTGACCTCGACGGCGAAGAGATCGTCGGAGTTGAACGAATGCGGCTGGCTGCGGTAGCGATGGCCGTGGAAGAGAGTGGCCAGGATCAGGAGCGCGGCGACGAACAGCGGCCAGGCGGCCAGGCGCAAGCGACGCGCGAAGGAGACAGGCGAATCCATCCGCAGCTCCTGTTCTTCGAGACTGGTTCGGGACACCAACCCGAAGCGTGAGCGAGGGACAGTCACCTCTCTGGAATGGTGCGTGTCCCTCGCTCACGCTTCGGGTTGGTGTGGGACTTACGCGGCCCGAATTGTCGGATTTTCCGCGGCGGCCGCCTTTGTCAGGACGAAGGAGCAGAAGCGATGGATCGACAGCCGGAAATAGTCCTGGCGAGCGACGTGCAGACCGGCGAACAGGCGGCGGTAACCCGGCTCGTCGCGGATGTGGCGGCCGCGATCGTTGCGCAGCAGGAAGTTGCTCAGGAACTTGCCCGGCGTGAAGACCGGCTCGGCACACAGGACGACACCCGTTGGGCGGAGCACATGCCGGATCGACGTGAAACAATCGCGGATGATATCGTCGTCCATGTGATGCAGGGCGCCGACGAACATCACAACATCGAAACCATCGCCGGCGAACTGCAGCGCGCGGGCGTCCATGCACTCGAAGCGCCCGGCCGGATACAGCTTGCGGGCGCGCTCGATATAATGCGGCTCGATGTCCACACCCGTATAGCGGTTGTCCTTCATCGAGACGACCTGAGACGCGCAGGTTCCGGTGGAACAGCCGATGTCCAGCACATCTTTCCCCGATACCTCAAGGTATTCGCGGAAGTGGCGACGGATGGCGGAATAGTTGTTACATAGGCGCTGCTGCCACTCGAAGATGCGCGGGTGATCGAGCAGCCGGTGAAGCAGTCTCAGCATGAGCCTTTCCTTCCATTGCCGTCCGTCATTCTTCACAAACCAACTCGACGCGGTCCACAAACAGTTGTGCCTTCCCATCTGAAACTACGCGAAACTGGCAGTCTGACAATTCAACCTCTGTTTGCAGGATCAGGCTGAACTTCTGATAACCGTTCGTCTCCGCAAAGTCCACCGCCGCGAGCTTCCGCTGCGTGAGTACGGGACCGTCGGGGCCTGCCGCCACCTCGATCTGTGCCAATGGTCCGCTACCGCGGGCAGCGGTCTTGAGGAAGAAATCGACGCGATAACGGCCTTGCTCCAGAAAAACGTTGGGGCCGGACAGGACGACGCCGGAAACCTCGCGGGGGACCATACGGGCGCGGCCGCCGCTGGCCTGCCTGTCCTGGACAACTGCTCCGGAGCCGGGCTGTATCTCCGCCTCATAATGCCAGTGGCCACCTACGGGAGTCTGCCGTGTCTTCAGGTGGGGCGGGGCCTTGGGATAAACGAGGAAGTGCCCGAGGGCGAAACATCCAGGCCCTCCCTTGCTCCGGACGAGAACCGAAGTCCACGAACGCTCGGCGAGGGCCGGCGGCAGTGTGAGGAGCCGGCTCTGATTGCCGGCCATGCGGTACGATGCCGATACCTGGGGGACATTGACTCGCGGCACGTACAAGGTCGCTACTAACTCATCGCCCTGGTAGAACAGTAGATCAAAGTGAGCATCGTACTGAGCAGTGACATCGATCATTTCCCCCTTAACCGAACCGGAAAACGTCAATTTGACCTCACCATCCGGGGGAAGCATTACTGTGCCCGGGCGCAAAAAGCTAGATCCATTTTCTTTCGGCACCGCGAGGGCGGCGGGACTGGCGGGGCCAAAATACGGTCTCACATTGCGGCAGCGCGACGCAAGGATGCTGCGCAGAAAGAGGTTCAATTCGGTGTTGAGCAACCCGTCGTAAATCCACACCTCGCAAGGGCCCGCCTGGACCTTCTCCCGTGGGGTGCCGAAGCGCCTCTCGAAGTAGACGCGGTCCATCGAGTGGCCCGGATCGGGGTCGTGATCGTTGACGAGGATGAAGTTGTAGTGCGGCAGTTCCATCGCGCGCCGGCCGGGTGTCAGGTATGCGTAGGGCGTTTGGACGTGCAGCCAGGGCTCACCGTTGGGCAAGATGGTGTGGAGCTGGACGTACTCGTGGGTGAGGTAACACAGGCTGCGGGAGTTCCAGAAGGTCGCCAGCCCGTGCCCGAGTTTCTGCTCGCGGGCCAGTCGATCCAGCACGCGCGCGACCTCGGGGTACGGCGGCCGCAATTCGCCAAACGTGAAGACCTGCCGGTAATCGATCCCCAGGGCCGCAGTGGCGTACAGGACGACGAGGACGGGGCAGGCGCGGGCGAGCCATTGCAGCGGCCAGCCTGGCAAAAAGCGGCAGCAGAAGCCGGCGCACAGGAAGGGGATGAACACGGCGCCCAGCAGGTAGCGGTCGAACCCGGGCAGGCGAGCGGCGCCGGAGACGACCACGGCGCCCACATTGCACACGCAGCAGAGCAGGCCGATCAGGGCGATGGCCGCCACGGCGGCTTGGCGGCGGCTGGCCTCGTCCGGAGATGCCGGCGCGAGGCGCTTTCCCCGCGCGGCCCAGACTGCCCGCAGCGCAACCACGGCCGCGGCCGGCAGGAAGCTAAGGAACAGGATCTTGAGGAAGTGCTGGCCCTGCAAATAGAGCGGCAGATTTTCGATAAACCCGATCCACGATTCCCTCATTTCGCTCGGCCGGACCGTGACTCCCTGGGGCAGCAGCACGAAGTAATGGCTGAAGACACGCTCCAACCCCACGCACAGAGCGTACGCCCCGCCGGTGAGGAGCACGCTCCCCACTGCTTTGCGGACCGGGACGACGCGGAAGGCGGCCAGCAGAACAGCGGTGAGGCAGAGGGGGGCGAGGAACTGCGGCAGCAGCAGTCGGTCGGAGAACAGCCCCAGGCCGCCCGCGACCACAAACGCCGCCACGACGAGCCACGGCATGCGCCGATGCAGGTTCCGCACCACCAGCAGCGACAGGAACAGGCCGGCGAGGATAACGCCCGCGTGGTTCATCGGGCGGTAAAGGAGGGCCACCCGCCACTGGTAGCGGTCGCCGAGGTGTGTGACCAGGAAGAGTAGCAGTCCGGAGCCAGCGAACAGAAACGCCTCGCGCAGCCGCAGCCCGGTCTGCCGAAACAGCGCTGTCAAGATCACTAGCAGTAGCCCGTAATACAGGATGTTATAGATCAAGAAAATAGTCAACAGTCCCTTGCCCAGGGCCACGCAGCCAAGGACAAGGAGTAAGTCGGGGAAGATATAAGGAGCGCCGGGCAGGTGATACTGCTGGAGTTCATGGCCGCGGCCGAGCACGTCGAGACCGACATGGATGGGGAGGAGGTCGTCGGAATTAAACGCAAAGGGGGACGTGCAGTAGCGCTGCCCGAGGGACAGGAGGGCGAGGAGAAGGAGACCGACCACGATCCCGGGGCAGAGGGCGGAACGCCAACGGCGGGTCATGCCAGGTGTACCCATCCACCGTTCCTTTCCGCAGAGGCTTGTCAGGCCGCCCGCTTGCCGTACAGCCAACGATTGGCCTCAAGATACTCGACCGTCTGCAGAACTGCCTCGCGGATGTTCAGCCGCGGTCGCCAGCCCAGCGCACGAACCTTGCGCGTGTCAAGAAAGATAAATGGGTTGTCACCGATCCAGCCACGGTCGCCGCCGCCATAGGTCAGCCGCGGCGTAACGCCCAGGTGGCTCGCGATCCAACGCACCGAATCGTTCACCTCGCAATACTCATCGGTGCCGAGATTGAACACATTGACCGTGCCGTCCGCCCGCGCCAGTGCCGTGAGCATGGCCTCAATGCAATCCTGCACGTACAGGTAAGACTTCCGCTGGTGGCCATTGCCGAGGATGTGGAGGTGGCCGGAGTGGTCGAGCAATTGCTTGTAGAAGTCGTAGACGTGCCCGTGGGTGTACCGCTCGCCGAGCACCGAAACAAAACGAAAGATGTATCCCTGAAAACCAAAGCCTTCGCAATAGCTCTCGATCAGTCCTTCGCCTGCGAGCTTCGACGCTCCATAGAACGAGGTCTGAATCGGCATGGGGGCGTCTTCCGGGGTGGGGATCACCCTGGCCTCGCCGTACACAGAACCTGTCGAAGAGAACGCGATTCTGCGAACTCCGTTGGTGCGCATGGCTTCGAGAACATTTGACGTAGCTATTGTGTTCTGTTCGAGATCCTTGCGCGGGTGATGAGTGCCGAAACGAACATCGGCGTTGGCGGCGAGGTGAAAGACGACATCGCAGCCCGCCAGGGCGCGCGTCAGGGCGGGTTGGTCCAAAGTGTCGCCCTCGACCAACTGGAAATCCGGATGCTCCAGCGCGGGGCCGAGAAACTCCAGCATGCCGGTGGAGAGGTTGTCGTAGCCGACGACGGCGATGCCGTCCCCCAGCAGACGGTCAACCAGGTTGCTGCCGATGAAGCCGGCGGCGCCTGTCACGAAAACCTTGTTCATCGTTCCCTCTTCCTGGGTTTCAGGGTCAGGCCGATTACCAGGTTGCAGAACAACAGCGGCACCGGGATGGGAAAGAACCGCCGCGAGGCAACCCGGAAATAGGGGGCCAGCTCGCGGAAGATCTCGCGCGGCCGATTGAGATGTTCGCGACTGATAAACCACCTGTACGGTTGATTGTAGCGCTTCTCGAAGATCCGTTGTGCCGAGATGCGTCGGGCCAAACCGTATGCCAGGCTCCCCTCGCAGGGGATGACGATCACGAGCCGGCCTCGGTCCTTGTCGCAGACGCGGTGCAGTTCGCGCAGCGCCGCGGGCAGGTTCGGGAGGTGTTCCAGGACGTGAATCGCCAGGATGCGGTCGAAGTAGCCATCAGGAAAGTTGAGGCGCTGCTGGCAATCCCCGGTAACAACATTGATGTCGGGAAACCGCTCCTTGATACGATGGCTCATGTTCTCGCGCAACTCAAGCGCATAGTAGTTGGCTCGCTGCGTGGGCGTGAGGGTTTCGTATTCGAGGTGCTCGCCCAGGCCGGCGCCGATTTCTAAGGTTCGGGTGAACTCGCCGCGCGATGCCTTGACGGGATAGGTGTGGTTGAACTTGTCGATGACCGAATACTTCTTTGGCAACACCTCGTGCCAGTAACGCATGAAGTCATTGCTGATCCGCTGCTGTTCCTCCGTCAGCGGGGGAATGGTTTTCGGCCAGATGGTCCTCACCGCCATGCGGTCGCTCCTGTCTTGCCGCACAGAGTAGTCTGCTCGCGGAGCGAGCAGACTACTCTGTCTACGCTGCCCGGATGGCCTCGTCTCCGTCTCGTTCCTCTTCCTCGGAAGTGACGATCTGCAGCCGCGCCGGGTAACGCGTGAAGCGAATCTTGAGCACGTCGAAGACGTTCCGTAGATTGCCGCTGATCACCGCCAGGCGGCTGTCGCCGTCATCGCGCCAGCGGATCGGGATTTGTTCGATGCGGTAGCCACTCTGAATCGCCAGATACAGAATCTCCACGTCGAACATATAGCCATCGATCCGCTGCCGATGGAACAGATCCTTGGCAACCGCCTGCTGGAAGAATTTGAAGCCGCACTGCGTGTCACCGATGCCCGGCAGCGACAGGATCGCGCGCAGCACCCAGCGGAACACGCGCGAGCCAATCTGGCGATAGATTTTCTGCTTCTTCTCGATGCGCGACTCGCGCAGCCCGCGCGAGCCGATGACCAAGTCGCAGCCGCCATCGAGTGCGGCGCGAAACTTGTCGAACTCGGTGATTGGTGTTTTGTTGTCGGCATCGGTAAAGCCGATGATCCGCCCGCGCGCCAACTGCACCGCGTGACGAATCCCATGCCCCTTTCCGCGGCGTTCGACGCTGCCGAGAACCTTCAAGTCGTTGCGTCCGGCAGCCAACTCGGCGACGTGCTCGCGCGTGCCGTCATTCCCATCCGCCGCCACAATGATTTCATGCGACAGCGCGCGGCTGTTGAAGTACTCCTGAGCCTCCGCGATCGTCCGGCCGATGCCGCGGCGCTCGTTGTAGGCGGGCAAGATTAGCGAGATATAAGGCCTCTCTATCACCTTTGTTGTCTCCTCTCTGCTAACCCGCGAGCGGGAACCAGCAAGCGACCCCTTGCGCCTCTCAGGCAGCTGCGGCCGTGCGCCGGTGCAGTGCGAAGCCCGCCTTGACCGCGTCGTCGCGAAACATCTTGACCGTCTCCAGCGAAAACTCGTCCAGATCCTTGCCCACCAACGCCACCTTCGCGAGAACGTCGTGCGTGACCGTGATGATGTCGCAGCCGACCTCGTCGGCCTGGAAGATGTTGAGCAGCTCGCGCGGGCTGGCCCAGAGCAATTCGGCCTGCGGGCAGAGTTGAACCAGTGTTTTCGCCTCGGTCATGAGCGGCACGGGATCGACGCCGGTATCGGCAATCCGCCCCGCGAACACCGACACCACGACCGGCACCCGTCCGGCGACGGCCTCGCAGACCGCCTTGACCTGCTCCAGGGTGAAGATCGCGGTGACGTTCTGCTTGACGCGCTGCTTCGCCAGCCGCCGGATCAAGGGAATGGAGGAACGGCCGACGCTGTTCGTAATTGGAATCTTGACGTAGACGTTCTCGCCCCAGGAAGCGATGTGCCGGGCCTGCTGCTCCATTTCGTCAAAATCGTCGGAGAACACTTCAAAGGAGATCGGCCGATCGGTGATCGTTCCAAGAATGTCGCGTGCAAACGCTTCGTAATCGGTAATGCCGGCCTTGCGCATGAGGGTCGGATTGGTCGTGAAGCCCTTGATCAATGGGTTGGCGCTCATCCTGAGCATCCCGGCACGATCTGCGCCATCCGCATAGATCTTGATGCGCAATGACTCCACGCTCTTCATCCAACTCTCCTCCCTGCGCGCCTCACTCTGCCCGGTTCTCCGAACCGCGGCGGAACACACTACCCTCAGCGCTCGTTGCCAGGATCCAATGTGCCGCCGTCGTAATGTCGCCAGTGATGAAGTCACTGGTGATGGAGGGCGGTTTGGCCTCCTGATATTGGTAATCCAATAACACTGTCCGGCAGCCCGCTCGGCGACCCGCTTCGATGTCCTTCCAACGATCGCCGATCAGGAAACTATGTCCCAGCGCGATATTATGTTTCGCCGCCGCCTCCAGGATCATTCCGGGGTTTGGCTTGCGCCGCGGTGAGTCCCCATCGTCGTAGCATGTTACGATATCATCGAGCGGCAGCGCAGCGCTCAGGGCAGCGTTGATGGCCTCGACGACCTCGCGCCGCTGGGTGCCGCGCGCGACATCCGGCTGATTCGTTACCCCCACGAGCAGAAACCCCGCCCGCCGCAAACGTCCCAGCGCTTCCGGCACGCCCGGCAACACCTCCAACTCGGCGAGCGAGCGCGGCGGGTAAGGCTTGCCGCCGCGGACAATGCTGCGGTTCAAGACGCCGTCGCGATCCAGGAACACCGCCGGCCGCAGCCTTTCTGTCATGCCGCGGCCTCCCATTTGGTCTGGCTCGCCTTCAGCGCCGGGTGCGACACGAGGCAATGCCACACTACCCCCTGAAACGCCTCGGCGTGCGGCGTCACATGTTGCGGATTCACCGTCGGCACGATGACACAGGCATCAGCGACCTGGGCGGTATAGCCACCATCGCGACCCACAATGCCGAGAATACCAGCACCTACCTGCCGGGCGTACTGCAGCGCCGCCACGAGATTCGCGCTCACATTCTTCTGTACATTGCCGCCCCCCACCGAGAAGACCAGCAACACATCACGCGCCGTCAGACGGCTGCCCCGCAGCCACTGCGCGAACACTGTCTCCCAACCTTCATCATTCGTCCGTGCCGTCAACTCCGAAACATTGTCCGTCGGAGCATAGGCCTCGATGCCAACGATCTTGCGAAAGTCGTTCACCGCATGCGAGGCATTGGCCGCGCTACCACCGACACCGAGAATGAACAGCCGGCCCCCCGACGCACGGGCATCGCGGATGCACGCGACCATGCGTGCAATGGCCACCCGGTCGAGGCCGTCGATGACCTGTTTCGCCTCGGCGAGGAACTGGTCAACGAAGGCAGTCACGCCGTGCGCCTGGGTGCATTCTTCTGCAGATATCGACATAACTCCTCCAGTCCTTGAAACGATCCGATTTCGTAGAACCGCTCCCGAACCTCGTATCCCGCCAGTTCGCCGCGTCCCAGCAGGGCCTGGTAAAGCTCGGCAAGGCAACTGGGCCGATCCGTGGGGATGTCGGCAAAAGCGTGGGCCTGGAACACACCTAAACCATAGTCGATGTGCCGCATGGCCGCGGTGCGTGCCTTCTTGTCATACGTGATGATTTCGCCGCTCTCGAAAACCACATTGCTCGTGTCCCATTGGTCCTCGTTCCGGACCACCGTCATCAGGCCGAGTTTGCCCGAATGGTCGAACGCCTGCACGATCGCGCGGGCGTCGCACGGCAGGTACGAGTCGCCGTAGATCACCAGGAACCGCCCTCCCAGTAGCGGCAGCGCACGCTTGAGGGCACCGGCTGTGCCAAGCAATCGATCACCGTCCGGGGAGTACACCACTTGCAGGCCAAAGCGCCTGCCGTCCCCAACATACTGTTCGATTTGCTCGCCCAGGTACGCGGTGCAGATGACAGCCCGCTCAACCCCCCAGCCGGCAAGCAACCGCAACTGGTGGGCGATGAACGGCTCGCCGTTGACGTCGAGGAGGGCCTTGGGAACAGTCGCCGTCAGCGGGCGCATGCGCGTCGCCAGACCGCCGGCGAGTATCGCGATCGGATACATGGGGTATTCCCCTGCCGCTTGCAGTTTCGCAACACAACGCTACGCCGCGGTATTCAGCACCGTTGTGCCGCGGAAGTCGAACGAAAAGCGAACTTCCTTCAGTCCCGCCTCGTGCATCGCCTTGCGCAAGCGGACGCGATCCTCTGCGTAGAACATCAAAAAGCCGCCGCCGCCCGCGCCGATCAGCTTGCCCCCGAGCGCGCCGTTCGCCCGCGCCAACTTGTACCAGTCGTCGATCGCATCGTTGCTCATCGTCCGGGCGCGCTTCTTCTTGTGCTCCCAATGGACGTTCATCAGTTCGGCGAACTTGTTCAGGTCGCCCGCCTCCAGGGCAGCCTTGCTCTCGCGGCCCAGTTCCTTGACGAAGTGCAGGTTCGCGATCATCTCCTTGTCGTAGGCGCGGCTCTTGCTGTCCTGTTCCTTGAGCACCGACGACGCTGAGCGCGAGTACCCTGTGAAGAACAGCAGTAAATTGTCCTCCAGGGTGTAGAGGGTTTCCTCACTGACGTTGAGCGGACAGACTTCCACCTGACCGTTCGAGTGGAAGCGGAAGCAGGTGAGGCCGCCGTACGCCGCGATGTACTGATCCTGCTTGCCGATCGGTTCGCCAAGCAGTCCGATCTCGATGTGGCAGGCTTGCTCCGCCAGGTCGTGCGGCTGCACCGGCGTCTTGGTAAGCGTGTGCAGGGCGCGCAGCAGCGCGGTGGTGAAACTGCCCGACGAGCCCAGGCCAGTCCCCGCCGGGATGTCAGCCATCGACGTGATCTCCAGGCTGCCGACCGGAGCGCCTGTCAGCCGCAGGGCCTCGCGAATAATCGGATGCTCGACCTCATCGACCGCGTGGACGCGCTCCATCTTGGAATACTTGATGATCAACTCGGGCACGAACGTCTTGTGAATGGTGATGTAGACGTACTTGCTAATGGCAGCGGCGATCAGAAAGCCGGTGTGCTCCTCGTAGTACGAGGGCAAGTCGGTGCCGCCGCCGCCGAGCGAAATCCGCAACGGGCTGCGCGTAATGATCATATTCCGGACCTCTGATAAACCATTTCGACGACGCGCAAGGCCGCCCGTGCGTCGGCCAGACTCGCAGCGGGTTGCCGCTTGAGCCGGATGTCTTCGAGGAATTCGTCGAATTCGAGCTTCCAGGACTGGTCGCCGCGCGGGTACTCCCAGGTGGTCGTCTCCGGCGGCCCCAGCTCCGGCAGCATGCGATGGAGCGTGATTCGCTCGGTGCCGTAACTGCCGCCCAGCCCGGCGATGTCGAGCTTGGCCCGCTTGCCGTAAATCTCCAGTGAAAACAGGTTCTTCCACTCGGTGCAGCTCGCGTGCAGAAACGCTACCTGCTGCCTGGCCGTCCGCAACAACACGAAGCCGTTGTCATCGACGGGCATGTCCCAGAAGTAGGTGTGAGCGAAGCCGTCCACCTCGGTGAAGTCGCCCAGGAACAGGCGGGCCAGGTCGATCAGGTGAACGCCCTGGTCGATCAACTCGCCGCCGCCGGACAGTTCCGGGTCGGCGCGCCATTCACGGTCATAGCCGATGCGGCCGCCGTGACCGTAGCGACCACGCACAAACATCAGTTCGCCCAGGACGCCCGCCCTGTGCAGTTCCTTCGCCTTGAGCAAGGCGGGGTGATAGCGGTGATTGAAGCCGACCCGAACGAGCACCCGCGCCTCGCGGACGGCCTCTATCACGGGATCGAGTTCGGCGCTGCGGCGGGCGGCGGGCTTCTCGACCAGGACATGCTTGCCGGCACGCACAGCAGCGAGCGTAATTTCCGGCAGAGCACGATGGACCGCGGAGACCAGGACCAGGTCAACGTCGGGACGGCGGACGGCGGCGCGCCAGTCCTCGGTCGCGACGGCACCGGGGACGGTCTGGACCAGACGACGCGCGCGGTCCAGCACCACGTCGGCGCAGACTACTAGCCGGGAGTCTCCAAGGTACTGCAGCCGTTTCTGTCCAATGGCGCCACAGCCGACCAGCGCGACGTTCACCGCGACAAGACTCCTTTCGACTCTGATTTCCCGCTTGCGGGTTAGCAGTGCGCAGAGTGCTAACCCGCAAGCGGGAAATCGAAGCCGCGATCCTCGGGCACGATGCGGCGCAGCGTGTAAATGTCCGAGCGCCGTAGCTCCTCACGTCGTCCAGGTAAGTCACTCCACCGATCCCATTTGGCGCTAATAAGCCTGCCCGTGATGCCATCGCTGGCCCGCGACGCCAGAAACACGCACAGCGCCGCTCCCTGCTCCAACCCGTCGCCGCCCGTCGCCTGCTGCTTCAGCGACGCCTCGTAGAACGAGCGCCCGACCACCTCGGGGCCTGCACGCAAAACCTCCGCCAGGAGGCGCGTGTTGAGCGCCCCGGGCGCGACGCTGTTGCAGTCGATGCCGACCTCCGCGACCTCGCCCGCCAGCGTCTCGACGAAACGCACGACCGCCGCCTTCGTCGCCGCGTAGGCGCTCAAGAACGGCATCGGCTTGGTGGCGCCGCCGCCGGACAGCACGATGATCTTGCCGGCGCGCTGGGCCTTGAAGTGCGGTAGCACCGCCCGGCAACTCAGCACCGTGCCGTTGAGATTGATCTCGACGGCACGCACCCATTCGTCCCAGTCGATGCGTTCGATCGGCCCCTTCGGCCCGTAGATGCCCGCGTTCGCCATCAGCACGTCCAGCCCGCCGAGGCGCTCCAGCGTGGCCGCGACGAGCCGCTCCACGTCGGCAGGCCGCGACACGTCCGCTGGCATCCCCTTGACGACTGCGCCGCCGTGAGCCAGTGGAGCGAGTTCACCAACGGCCTGTTCCACCTTCGGGCCGGAGCGAGCGCAGAGGAGGACGCTCGCTCCCTCGCGCAAACAGGCCCGCGCCAGGGCAAACCCGAAGCCCTCGCTGCCGCCGGTGATCAGCACGCGCCGGCCCGTCAACCGCTCGCCCTCGCTCATGCCGCCCTCCCCACGGTGACGTAACGAATCCGCTCATCCCGCGCCAGTCGCTCCGCGAGGTGCCCGGCGGGATCCAGCACCACAACCGCCGGTTTCGCCCAACTCGCCAGGTCAGCGGCAGCGAGATCGCGGAACGCCGGCCACGGCGTCGCCACGAGAATCGCGTCGGCACTGTGGATCGCCTCCTGCGCCGACGAACATACCTCGATATCGGGACAACCCGCCGGCAATTTGACGACCGCGGGATCGTAAGCGCGCACCACGGCGCCCTGTCCCACCAGCCAGCGACACGCCTCCAGGGCGGAGGAACGCCGCAGGGTGTCGGTGCCGGGCTTGTACGTCAGGCCCAGCACGCCGACGCGCTTGCCACTTAGCGGAGCGAGTAACTCGCCCAGGCGACGACAGGGCCAACTCTTGTGCAGTTCATTGCTCGCGCGCACGGCCGGCAGCAATCGCAGCGGAAGTGCATGGGCTTCGCCCTCGGCGGCGAGGACGGTGACGTCGCGCGCCAGCGTCCCGCCAGCGAAGGCGGCGCCCGCCTTGAGATAAGCGCGGGGGCCGATGCGCACATCGGTCTTGAGACCGCGCTCCACCTCGCGCGCATCCGCGCCGACCTGCTCGCACAGCGTCGCCACCTCGTTGATGAACACCACCGAGGTCGCCAGGAAGGCGTTCAGGGCGTGCTTGGTCATCTCGGCCGACTCGACCGACATCCACTCGATGCGCTCGGTGAACGGCGCCAGCAGCGCCGCGATTCGCGCCCGATCCGCCTCGCTGCGCACACCCGCCACGACCCGATCCGGCCGCGTAAAAACCTCGATCGCCTTGCCTAGCCGCAGGTTCTCCGGCGAGTATGCGAAGGCGACCGCGCCGTGTGGGTGAGTGGTGCTGTATAGTCGTTCGAGCCGCGCCGTCGAGCCGACGGGCAACTGCGAGGAGACGATCACCAGGGCGTCGTCCTTCAGGTGCGGGAACAGGGCCACGATGCGATCCATCACGAAAGGCACGTCGGCTCGGTCCTGCTCATCGACCGGCGTGTCGTAGGTGATCCAGCCGATGTCGGCAGGGGCGATCGAAGCCGGGTCGGAACTGAACGAGAGCAGTCCGGCACTAACGCCGCGGGCCGTCAGTTCCGCGAGGCCAGGCTCGGCGACCGGCAAACGTCCCTGTTGTAGGCCGCGCACGGTCTCGACATCCTGGTCGAACGCACGGACGCGGTAGCCCGCGGAGGCCAGGCAAGCCGCCGTCACTGTCCCCAGATGCCACAACCCCACCACCGCAACATCCATGTCCATCCTCGCGCTATTCGCCCCGGAGGGTGCGCAAGCAGGCCGCTTGCGACCACGGGCGGCGGACAATACCGAGCGCCTGGGCAGTTTGCAAGAGTGCTTCGGCGGCGCTGTGTGATCGGGCACGCCTCCTTATAATGAAGCTGGTGTGGCGGACTTCCCTCAAGGACGGGTTTTCGCGCGGCCGCCGCCGCAACCTTTCCCGCAAACACAGGAGTCTCTCATGACCCTTGCGAGCAACCCCCCCCAAGGCGCAGTCAACGGAACCACCCCAGTGCAGGATAGCCGGCCTGTGACCGTCCCGGATTTCGTCGCCGCCAAGGCCCGCGGCGTTCGGCTGACCATGCTGACCGCCTACGACTACACGATGGCGCGCTTGCTCGATGCCGCCGGCGTCGATGGTCTGCTCGTCGGCGACTCGCTCGGCATGGTCGTGCAGGGACACGAAACCTCGCTGACGGTGACAGTCGAGGAAGTCATCTATCACACGCGATTGGTGGCGCGCGGCATCCGCCGCAGTCTGCTCGTGGCCGACATGCCTTTCATGAGCTTCCAGGTCGGCCCGCAGCAGGCTCTGGAGAACGCGGGCAGACTGGTGAAGGAGGGCGGCGCTCACGCGGTCAAACTGGAGGGCGGCGTTCGCAGCGCCACAGCCATCGCCGCCATCACCGCCGCCGACATCCCGGTCATGGGCCACGTCGGCATGACGCCGCAGTCGGTGCGTCGCTTCGGCGGCTTCCGCGTGCAGCGCGACGAGGATCGGTTACTGGCGGATGCGCTGGCGACCGAGCAAGCGGGGGCGTTTGCGCTGGTGGTGGAATGTGTGCCGTCGGCGCTGGCCCAGAAGCTCACCGACGCGCTGAAGATACCCACCATTGGCATCGGCGCGGGCGCGGGCTGCGACGGCCAGATCCTGGTGACGCACGACATGCTCGGCCTGTTCGACGACCTGCGGCCGCGGTTCGTCAAGCAGTATGCCGACATTGGCGAGGCGATTCGCCGTGCGGTCGAGGGCTACTGCCGCGAGGTGCGTGAAGGGGCGTTCCCCACACCGGAGTACGGCTTCCGCTAAGGGGTGAAAAATAGGCTGCCCGAGAGACTCGGGCAGCCGTTTCCGGGAAGAAGTTGTCTACTGCGCGACCTGGGAGGAGGAAGGCTCTCGGGCCCTTGCGGATGACAAGGTGACAGGGTGACACGGTGACCAGGTGACCGGCGTAACTCCCTTTCACCTGGTCACCTGGTCACCTGGTCACCGTGTCATCCTCACGCGGGCCTGA
>WNGB01004384.1_pt1 | contig 28623 bp, 22 predicted proteins | sample 5400681 | NCBI WGS metagenome assembly WNGB01 (sample SAMN13153367, study PRJNA577476) | soil metagenome | isolation source: 115 cm soil or saprolite under grassland replicate 2 | place: USA:California | collected 2016-06-15
CGGAGGCGATGACCTCCTCGACCTCGATGTGCATGTCGGGGGTCTGCGACCGCATCATGTTGAACATCGCGATCGCGCCCGCCTTGTCGGCCGTGCCTCCGGGCATAGGCGAGCGCTCGACGTAGTCCTCCGAGAGGGTCTTCTCGGCGAACCCGATGTCGCCTTCGTTCATGACCCGCTGGATCAACTCGCGGACCGTCGCGGTGTTCTCTTCCCGTGTCGTCATGGCTCCCTCCCGTGAGTGTGTCTTTCACGCTACGCCCGAAGGGAAGGTCCTCGCAAGGTGGGGCAGCCGAGAACGACGCTGGGCCAGTCCGAGATCTGGGCATCGATCGCGGTCGTGCGCCGTGGAGGGGTGGTCGACTCGGTGGCTCGGCCCGAGCAGCCCGGACCTTCGAGCCCTATCTCGTTGAAGCTCAGCCGTTCGATGGTGGGCCCCCCGGGACTCGAACCCGGAACCTGCGGATTAAGAGTCCAGCCGTTCGATGGTGGGCCCCCCGGGACTCGAACCCGGAACCTGCGGATTAAGAGTCTGGTACGAAGGTGCAGGTCAGAGGGTTGTCATGACCTCTGAGCAGGCAGTTTGCGTCTCTGCGTTACCCATCATTTCCCATCGTTTCCCGTTCCTTCACGGGGATGAGACGGGGATAACACGCCGGTGGACGTTGTCATTTTCGATGACATGAACACTGTTGATCGACGCCGCGTCAGGGCGCATGGCCTTGAGATTCCCGTCCGTCGTTCCGCCCGGCTAGGCTCCGCGACCGGTGAGCTCGACGCGGACCGGCATGTGCTTGATGCCGTTGATGAAGTTCGACCGGAGACGGGCGATCGGACCAGTGACCTCGAGATCGCGCAGCCGCGGGAGCAGCTCCTCGAACATCACGCGGATCTCGAGGCGAGCGAGGTGGGCCCCGAGACACACGTGGGGGCCCCCGCTGCCGAACGTCATGTGCGGGTTGGGATCGCGCCCCACGTCGAAGCGGTCGGGCACGGGGAAGACCTCCTCGTCGAAGTTCCCGGAGATGAACCACACGACGACCTTGTCGCCCTCCCGGATCCGCGTCCCTCGCAGCTCAAGATCTTGCGTGGCGGATCGCCGGAAGTGCATCGTCACGGAGCCCCACCGGAGGATCTCCTCGACCGCGAGCGGCAGCAGGCCCGGATCTTCCCGGAGGCGGTCCGACTGATCCCGATGCTCGCTCAGCGCGAGCATCCCGTGGGTGATTGCGTGGCGCGTCGTCTCGTTCCCGGCCACGATGAGCAGGCAGAAGAAGTTGTCGAACTCTCGCTCCGAAAGCCGCTCCCCATCCACCTCGGCCTGGATTAGCTTGGTGACCAGGTCGTCCTTCGGCTCCCTCTGTCTTTCCGCGGCGAGTCCGTGACCGTAGACCATCAGCTCGACCGCGGCCGGGCTCCGGAAGGGGAGGAGCCTGTACTCGCTGGTGTCCTCCTTGTCGATCACGGCGCGCGAGTACTCGGGGTCGGCCTGAGCGATCATCGCGTCGCCGAGCTCGATGCACATCGGCAGGTCGGCGTCCGGGATGCCCATGATCCGCGCGAGGACCCGGATCGGGAGCTCCCGGGAGACCTCCTCCACGAAGTCGAACTCGCCTTTCGCCAGGGCCCGGTCGATCACGGCCCGGGCCTGTTCGCGCACGAACCCCTCGTATTGGGCGACGGCGCTGCGGGTGAACAGCTTGCTCACGAGCCTCCGCAGGCGGGAGTGCCTCGGCGGGTCCATGTCGATCATCGAGCGCCGTGCCTCGAGCTCCTCGAGGCCCTGTTCCTCGAGCGAGATGCCCCGGGCGGACGAGAAGTTCCGCGTGTCCCGCAGGACCTCCTCGATATCGCGGTAGCGGGTCACCGCCCAGAAGCCGCGGTTCGGGGCGGGCTCGGCCTGCCAGTGCACCGGATCATGCTCCCGGAGCGCTCGGAACGCCAAGTGGGGGACCTCGTCGACGAAGAAGTCGTGGTTCGCGAGGTCGATCTCGTCCAGCCTGAGCGCCATCTCCGTCTCCTCCATCGACCTCATGTGGCACGTTGTGCTCGATCAGAGGTGGTACGCGTACTCGCGGAACTCCCAGTCGGTCACCGAGTGTGAGAACCGTTCCAGCTCATTGCGCTTGTAGGTCAGAAACGTTCTGACGAACGCCGCGCCGAGGATTTCGGTCAGGTCGGTATCGGCCTCCAAGGCGTCCAGGGCGCTGCCGAGGTCGCCCGGCAGCATCGCCGCCCTTTCAGGGTTGTAGCCATAGCCCTCGAGCGGGACGGGAGGCTCGAGCTTGTCCTCGATCCCGAGGAGCACCGCGCCGAGCAGCCCACCGATGACGAGGTACGGGTTGGCCGACGCGTCGCCAAGGCGCAGCTCCATCCGAGACGCCCGCCCACGCTCCGGCGGGACGCGGACCATCGCGGTTCGGTTATCAAGGCCCCAGTCGATGAGCCACGGCGCCATCGTGTCGGGTCCGAACCGCTTGTAGGAATTGATCGTCGGGTTGCTGACCGCGGCGAGGGCCGGCGCGTGGGCGAGCACGCCGGCGATGGCCGACCGCGCAGTGGCCGACAACCCGTACTCGCCGTCCGGGTCGTCGAAGACCGGCACGCCATCATCGCTCCAGGTAGAGAAGTGGATGTGGAACCCGGAGCCACCCACGTCGTTGAACGGCTTGGCCATGAACGTCGCGAGCTTGCCGTCCCGGCGAGCCAGCTCCTTGATCGCCGACTTGAAGCGGAAGGTCCGGTCCGCGGCATCCAGGGCCTCGGAGAGCAACATGTTGCTCTCGAATTGGCTGCCGAAGAACTCGTGGTTGGCGGCCACGACATCTAGGCCGTACTTGTGTAGCTGGCGCACCGAGCGAAGCAGCGTATTGTCAGGATCTCCCTTGAGGCCCGCGACGTAGATGTTGCCTGGGGCCTCGCCGTACCGCGTCCATCCAGTGTGCGCCTGCCCGTCGCGCTCGAGCACGAAGAACTCCAACTCGGGCCCGACGATGGGGGACATGTCGAGTGCGGCGAAGCGCTCGACGACGCGCTTGAGGACGTTACGCGGGCTCACCTCCGACGGCGTCCCGTCCGGGTTGTAGACGTCGGCGATGCAGTGTGCCACGCCAGGCTCCCATGGGATCGGCCTGACCGTCGACAGATCGGGGAAGGCGACGACGTCCGGGAGGCCAGCGTCCAGCCCTCCCTCGATCGGAACGACGTCTCCCATCGGGGTCGTGCCGTAGACCGACCGGCAGAAGGCGATCCCGTCTTCGACGGTGCGCGCGAAACCGTTGACGAGGACGTCGCGTCCACGCTCGCTGCCGATCAGATCGGAGTAGCCGACCCGCACGACGTCGTAGCCGTCGTTGACCAGGGCGGCCTCGGCGTCTTCCAGCCCTTCCATGCGGTGTGCAGCCACGGGTCCGACCCCCTTTCGACTGGATATCACCATTCGAAACATCGATCTGGTTGGCTACCCGCGATCACCGTCCCGGCCCATCGTGATCGGGGACTCTCCGAGGTGCTCGCCACATGGGGAAGAAGCTCGGACCCTTTGGCAACCTCAGCTCGCCGGTCGCCTCGAACCCGTGCTTCAGGTAGAGGAACTTGGTCCACTCGTCGGCCTCCAGGTACGCGGCAGCGCCTTCCAGGTCGCAGCGGTCGAGCACGGCTCGCAAGAGGGCCGACCCGATCCCTGTGCCCTGGCATTCGGGGCGTATCCCAATGAAATGCAGGTGGTAATGGGCGTCCTGCGGGTGGTGAGCATCGAAGAGTTCGAACAGCTCGAACGTGCGCGGGAAGTCCCCGAAGACGTCAACCAAGGCGCGGTCGAGTTCTGCGCAGGTATCGGGTGGGACGACCATGTTGCGAGGCAGCCGCCCACGTGCTCGTGGTGTGTTACAGGTTCGACACCACTCCACAGGCAGGCCGGGCACCGGCCTCCGGTTTTCTTGTACATCGTGCGCTATCCACAGCGCGCCGCTCGCCACTTCGCCCACGTTCGTGTACACGAGACCGAACCGCGTGTAGACGATCTCGAGCAGCACTGTGAAGAAGTCACGCATGACGTCCAGTCGACGGGACTCGTCCGGCACGTGCCAGGTCGTGATCGGATTGTCGAAGAAGGCGGACGCCATGGCATCGGCAACCCTCGGGAAATCCGCGAGTGTGGCGGTCCTGACGTCGACTGCCGCGCCTACCGCCCGCGTCCACATCTCCATCTCGGACCCCTTCTGCGACCCGACCGTCGGGTCCCTCTTGACAGGAGGCGTGAGAAAGGGACGAACGCTCGTTCACTCGGACCGAACACCTTCTTCGCCCGGGAAGAATGCTCAGCTCGACCAGGTGACGGGCACGCGGGGGTCGGGCTGGTAGGAGCAGAAGGTGCCCGTCCGGACCGTCGTCGCCAGGTGGCGGGCAAGGCCCGAGCTGTGCTCGCCGATTCGCTCCAGGGCTGCCTTGATCGCCCTGGTGACGTTGACCCGTGCGCGTTCGGCGTTCGAGGCCGCTCGCCGGTCCCGTCCGCCGAGCCCGACCGCGGCTCCGAGCTCGCTCGCGAGAAAGTCGATCTCCTCCCGCAGGCGAGAGGCGCGCTCGGGGTCGTGCCATTCCTCGGCCTCGGCGAGCTCGGACTCGAGCTCCTGCAGCCGATGTGCGTACTCGGCCTTCGCCCGTTCGTCGAGGACGTTCCCCGCGTCCCCAGCTCCAGGGCGCAGATCGGCACCGGAAGGCATCCGAGCGCGTGCATGGCCCTCGATGGCGGAGACGAGCTCGAGCGCGTGGATCTCACGACCCGGCACCGCGAGCAAGACCGAGAGATGGCGCAGACCCTTGGAATCCTTCAGTCGGAACGCGTCGTCGTCGAACACGATCGACCAGTACTCTCCCTCGCGCCGGAACGTGGCACTCGTCCTCGGAAGCGGCCGAGCTTGCGCATCGACATCTTCGATTTCGGGACGCAGCTCGCGGATCTCGCGCTCCAGCCGGACGAGGCCGAGATTACGGCACGTCCGCAGAGCATCGTCCAGCAGCGTGTGAGCTCGCTCGCGGTCACCTGGTGCGTCCCGCGTGAGGAGCATCCGAGCGAAGCGGACCTGTGAGTCTGTGGTCCACAGCCGGGCTCCCATCCGTTCGTTGTGGTCGATGGCGAACGCGAAGTGCCGTTCGGCGTCGCCGGACCGTGACAAGCCGACCGCCAGGATCCCGAGGGCGCGCGATGCGGACCCGGTCGTCCCCTCTGAGTGTCCGACCGCGTGCCGATCCGCGAACGGGAGCAGCAGCTCGTACAGCATCGCGGCGCCCTCCAGATCGTCGTGTCTTGCGGACAGGGGCGCGAGTAACGTCAGTGCGAAGAGCCATTCGTTGTCGCGGGGCACCGAGCTGAAGCGATCGGCGGCCAGATCCTCGTAGAGGGCCCTGGACGCCCGTTTGTCGCCCAGCTGCAGGTGAAGATCTGAAAGCTCGCAGCTGAGGAACGGGAACCACGTGAACCGCTCGGCGGCATCACGCAGGAGCTCGAGGGCATCGCGCGGACGTCCCTGTTCTGTTCGGATGAAGTAGGAGTGGCTCGCGAAAGTCGTTTCCGCGTCGGTGAGGTTGGAGCGGGGGCCGACGTTCTCGGCCTCGACGGCGTATCGCTCGGCGTCGGGCAGTCGGCCCTGTTGCAGAGCCAGGTTGGCCCGCACGACGGCGACCGACCAGCGCTGAGACGGCGAGCGCAGCTCCACCGCCGGTACGGCGAGATGGGCAAGCTCGGCCTCGACGCGCGGGATGTCTCCGAGCTCCTCGTACGCGACGAGCCGGCCTTGGTGGCCCAGGAACTCATGTTCGGGATCACCGACGGCTCGCGCGCCCTCGACGATCTCGTCCGCGATCTCGAGGCGCTCCTCGGGATTCTCGGGCCACCAGATCGCTGCGAGTCTGCCAACGAGAGCGTAGAGGAGGGTTCGGGGGTCGCCGAGATGTCGCGCCATCTCGACAGCGTCACGGCTGAGGTCCTCGCTCCGTTCCCGGTCGCGTGAGCCCCGCAGCGCGGATGCGAGTCGCGCCATCAGTCGGACGCGTGTAGAGCTTGGCTCGTCTCCGGCAGCCCGAAGCGCGTCTTCGAGCAGCGGGATGACGCGGCGATCACCGCCAGCCCTCATCCACTCGATCCAGCCGCCGTAGCCGATCGCGGCGCGGGCGAGTCGTTCCGCGTCCCCCAGCCGCTTGGCCAGATTGGCGGCATCTGCCAGGGTCTCGCGTGCGGCCGCCAGGTCTCCAGCCCTCGATTTTGCGTCGCCCAACCTCAGGAGCAGTTCGCACCGCAGCTCGTCCTGGGAGCCCTCAACGAACTTCATCTGCCGCAGGGCCATCTCGTACAGGCGAGCCGCTTCCTCGTACGCCAATCGGGCCGCGGCGTCGTCGCCCGCCCTGCGCGCGTACCCGATGCCCCGCTCCGTGCCTCCTCCCGGCGTCGAGAGATGGAAATGGTGGGCGAGCTCCGCGAGACGAGTCGTCTGCTCCTCCTCCGCCAAGGCCTCGAGCGCCTCACCGGTTCGGCGGTGCAGATCGATCCGCAAGGCGGAGGGGATGGCCTCGTACAACACGTCTCGGATCAACGCATGCGCGAATCGGAACCGGCCGGCCAGCGTGTGTACCTCGCCGACGACCCGCGCGCGGGAAGCCTCATCGAGTCGCTCGAGGACCGCCTGTTCGGGTTTCTCGGTCACCCGTGCGACGAGCGCGAGCTCGAACTCGCGACCGATGACGGACGAGGTCTCAAGCACCTCCCGACACGCTCCCGAAAGGTGCGCGAGCCTCCGTCCGATGACCTCGCCCACGCTGGCGGGGATCGTCAATCGAGCGCCCGCGGCGACGGACGTGAGGCGACCCTCCTGCGCGAGCAGTCGAACCAGCTCGCCGACGAACAGCGGGTTGCCCTCGGTGTGTTCGAAGACGGCCGAGACAAGCGACGCCGGAGGCGCGATCCCAGTGGTTCGGTCGATGAAACGGGTGACGTCGGGTTCGGATAAACCGGCCAGGAGTAGGGATCGCGTGGTCGGTTCGCGTGCGAGCTCCACGAGCTCGGACGCAAGCGGCCCGTCGTGGTCGGGATCAGGGTCGCGGTAGGAGCCCACGACGAGGACGCGGCCTGGGCCGAGCCCACCCGAAGCGAACCGAAGCAGGAGCAGTGAAGGCGTGTCGGCGACATGCAGGTCGTCCAGGACCAGCAGGATCGGTTGGCGCGCAGACACGGCCAAGAGGAACGACGTGGCCGCATCGAAGAGCTGGAACCTCGCCGCGTCCGGGTCGCCGACATCGGGCATGCCAACATCGGGCTGAACCCACGGCCAGTACGCAGGTGCGCCGCCGGCTTCCCAGCAGCGACCCCACAGCACGAGGAACCCGCGCTCCCGGGCTCGAGCGGCGAGCTCGTCGGCCAGCCGACTCTTACCGATCCCCGGCTCGCCGATCAGCAGCAAGAGCGAGCCTCGCCCTGACGCGGCTCCGTCGAGAGCTGCCCCGAGCTCGGCCAGCTCGCGCTCGCGTCCGACGAACACGCCGCCGGGTCGCGCGGCCTCCTGTTCGACCATCGAGGTCACCGGGTTGGTTGTACTCCTCCAGACCTCCCCTGGCCATGTCCACGACTTCGCAGCGTTCGTTCGCTGGAGCTCCGGAGGTCCGAAGAACGATTTCGGGCCGGGCCCGCGCTACGAGAAGGTTCTTCAGCTCGACCAGGTGACGGGCACGCGCGGGTCGGGCTCGTAGGCACAGAACGTGCCCGTCCGGACGGTCGCGTGGAGGTGGCGGCCAAGGGTCGAGCTGTGCTCGCCGATCCGCTCCAGGGCAGACTTGATCGCCCTGGTCACATTGACCCGTGCGCGTTCGGCATCGGAGACCGCTCGCCGATCTCGTCCCCCCAGGCCGAGCGCGGCGCCGAGCTCACGGGCCAGGAAGTCGATCTCCTCTCGCAACCGTGATGCGCGCTCGGGGTCGTTCCAGCTCTCGGCCTCGGCGAGCTCGGAATCGAGTTCCTGGAGTCGACGTGCATACTCGGCCTTGGCCCGTTCGTCGAGGATCTTGCCGGCGTCGCCCGTCTCCGGGCGCAGCTCGGCATCGGAGGGCATTCGACCGCGTGCATGACCCTCGACCGCCGACACGAGCTCGAGCGCGTGGATCTCACGACCCGGCGCGGCGAGCAGCACCGAGAGATGGCGCAGCCCCTTGGAATCCCTCAGTCGGAACGCGTCACCCTCGAACGCGATCGACCAGTACTCACCCTCGCGCCGGAATGTGGCTCTCGTCCTCGGAATCGGCCGAGCGTGCGCTTCGACATCTTCGATCTCGGGACGCAGGTCGCGGATCTCGCGCTCCAGCCGAACGAGGTCCAGGCTCCGGCACGTCCGCAGCGCATCGTTCAGGAGCGCGTGTGCTCGCTCGCGGTCACCAGGTGCGTCTCGCGTGAGGAGCATCCGAGCGAAGCGAACCTGTGTATCCGTGGTCCACAGTCGGGCCCCCATCCGCTCGTTGTGGTCGATGGCGAACCGGAAGTGCCTGTCGGCGTCGTCGAACCGTGACAGGCCGGCCGCCAGGATCCCGAGGGCGCGCGACGCGGACCCCGTGGTCCCCTCCGAATGCCCGACCGCATGCCGATCAGCAAACGGGAGCAGCAGCTCGTACAGGATCGAGGCGCCCAGCAGATCGTGGTGGTGTATCGCCAGGGGCGCGAGCAACGTCAGCGCGAAGAGCCATTCGTTGTCGCGGGGGAGCGACCCGAAGCGATCAGCGGCCAGCTCCTGGTAGAGCGCTTTGGACGCTCGTTCGTCGCCCAGCTGCAGGTGAAGGTCGGCAAGCTCGCAGCGGAAGAATGGGTACCACGTGAACCGCTCGGCGGCATCCTGCAAGAGCTCGAGGGCTTCGCGCGGACGTCCCTGCTCTGTTCGGATGAAGTAGGTGTGGCTCGCGAAATGTTCTTCCGCCTCGGTGAGGCGTGACGGTGCGCCGACGTCCTTGGCCTCGCTGGCGAACCGTTCGGCGTCGGGAAGTCGGCCTTGTTGGAGAGCCAGGTTGGCCCGCAGGACTGTCACCATCCAGCGCTGAGAGGGCGAGCGGAGCTCCACCGACGGCGCCGCGAGATGCGCAAGCTCGGCCTCGACACGCGAGATGTCTCCGAGCTCTTCGTACGAGACGAGCCGGCCTTCGTGGCCTAGAAACTCCAGTACGTGGTCACCGATGGCTCGCGCGCCCTCCACGATCTCGTCCGAGAATCCGAGTCGCTCTTCGGGATTCTCGGGCCACCAGATCGAGTTGGCTCTCCCAAGGAGCGCGTAGAGGAGGGTTCGAGTCTCCCTGAGTTCTCGCGCCATCTCGACCGCGCGACGGCCGAGGTCCTCGCTCCGCTCCCGGTCGGATGAGCCCCGCAGGGCGCATGCGAGTCGAGCCATCAATCGGACGCGTGCAAGGCTCGGCTGGTCTCCGGCGGCCCGAAGGGCGTCTTCGAGCAGCAGGATCACGCGGCGGTCGGCGCCCGCCCTCATCCACTCGATCCAGCCGCCGTAGCCGATCGCGGCGCGGGCGAGCCGTTCCGCGTCCCCCAACCGCTTGGCCAGGTCCGCCGCATCCGCCAGCGACTTGCGCGCAGCCGCCAGGTCGCCGGCCTTCGATCTCGCGTCGCCCAGCCTCAGGAGCAGCTCGCACCTCGATTCGTCCCGGGAACCCTCGACGAACCTCATCTGCTGGAGGGCCATCTCGTACAGGCGAGCCGCCTCCTCGTACGCCAACCGGACCGCGGCGTCGTCGCCCGCCCTGCGTGCATATCCGATCCCCCGCTCGGAGCCTCCTCCCGGCGTCGAGAGATGGAAATGGTGAGCGAGTTCTGCGAGGCCACTCGTCTGCTCCTCCTCCGGCAGGCTCTCGAGGGCCTCACCGGTCCGTCGGTGCAGGTCGATCCGGAGGGCGGAGGGGATGCCTTCGTACAGCACATCTCTGAACAACGCGTGCGCGAAGCGGAACCGACCGGGGAGTTCGGATACCGTGCCGACCACCCGAGCTTGGGAAGCCTCATCGAGTAGCGCGAGGATCTCCCGATCGGGCCTCCCGGCCACGCGGGCGACGAGCCCGAGCTCGAACTCACGACCGATGACGGACGAGGTCTCAAGCACCTCCCGACACGCTTTCGAAAGGCGAGCGAGCCTCCGTGCGATGACCTCACGCACGCTTGCGGGAATCGTCAGTCGAGCGCCCGGAGCGACCGACGCGAGCCGTCCCTCCTGCGCGAGCAGCCGGACCAGCTCGCCCACAAACAACGGGTTGCCCTCGGTCTCCTCGAAGACCGTCGAGACCAGGGAGGTCGATGGCGCAATCCCAGTGGTCCGGTCGATGAAACGCGCGACGTCGGCCTCGGGCAGGCCCGCCAGCGGCAGGAACCGGGAGGGCGGTTGGCGGGCGAGCTGGACGAGCTCGGGCGGGAGCGGGCCATAGTGGTCGGGATCCGGGTCCCGGTACGAGCCCACCACGAGCACGCGGCCCCGGTCGAGCTCGCCCGACGCGAACCGAAGCAGGAGCAGTGAAGGCGTGTCGGCCACGTGCAGGTCGTCCAGGACCAGCAGGATCGGTTGGCGCCCGGACACAGCTAACAGGAACGAGGTCGCCGCATCGAAGAGCTGGAACCTCGCCGCATCCGGGTCCCCCACATCGGGCACTCCTACATCGGGCAGCACGGCCCGCACGTCGGGGATCATCTGGGCAACGTGTCCCGCTCCGGCCCCGAGCTGTTCAGCGAGCTTCTCGGGGTCCGTCGCTCGGACATGGGCGCGGAGCGCCTGGACCCAGGGCCAGTACGCGGGTGCGCCGCCGGCTTCCCAGCAGCGTCCCCACAGGACGAGGAACCCGCGCTCTCTGGCTCGAGCCGCGAGCTCGCCGGCCAGCCGGCTCTTCCCGATCCCGGGCTCGCCGGCCAACAGGAAGAGCGAGCCTCGCCCGCTCTCGGCCTCGTCCAGAGCTGCCCCGAGCTCCGCCAGCTCGCGCTCGCGTCCGACGAACACGCCCCCAGGTCGCGAGACCTCCTGTTCGATCATCGGGGTCACGGGCCGGTTGTACTCCTCCAGTCTTCCCGTGACCATCGCCGAGACATCGTCGTCCCAAGGGCGAAGCCAACCGTTGCCATCTTCCGCAGCAACAACGCCCATCCTGCATGACGAAGAGGCATGTCCGAAACGGGACGGGTGGCCAATGGACGCAGTGGCGCGACTCACCGAATACGGGCGTCTACCTGCGGTCTTGGGAGCGGCGGCCCCGCCGAGTCGGCCGGAACCTGCGGACTCGGAGTTCGTAGGTTCTGGAGAAGTCTCTTCCGCGACGGGGCAGGGACGGGGATGATCGCCGCTACGCCGTTGCTACCGAATCTGAAATGAGCTGTCTACCTGTGGTTTCCGTCGTGGACCCCCGGGGACTCGAACCCGAACCTGCGGATTAGGAGTCTGGTTCGAAGTTGCAGGTGGCGGCGTCGCGTGCGGTCCGAGCTGCGCGTTTGCGTCTTATCGGTACCCATCGTTTCTCAACGCTTCCCGTTGCTTTACGGGGATGAGACGGGGATTCGCTTCCCTTAGACGTTGTCATCGGAAGGAGCGACAGTGGAGCTCCCGGCCGGCGCTGCGGTTGCGGTCCATGGCTCACAGTGGCACGGGGAGCGCGCCGGTGGGCCGCGCTCCCCGAGTCTCTAGTCTGGCGAGTGCTACTCGACGGGTTGGAAGGCATGCCTGAGGTCGTATCTCGCCACGTTGCGACCGAGGACAACGCCGGCGTGGCTGGAGAAGCGGTAATGCAGCCCTGCCCAGAGTCGGGCATCGATGATCTCGTGACGGAGGTCCTTCGGCATGTCGAAGTGCCGCACCGCGTCCAGGTTCCCCGGCAGGCCGGCGGGGTCGAACCCGTGGATATCGAGGTCGATCCGGTTCGTGCCCAAGAAGGTGCTGAAGACCTCGGCCATCGCCGACGTGATCACGCCGTGAGCGGCGGGGTACTCCGGGTGATTGGGCGTGGTCAGGAGCGGCAGCCAGCCCACTTGCTCGACAGTCGCGGCGTTGCCGTCATCGTAGCCCGGTACAGGGCCGAAGCCGTCCGCGGTCACGTCGGAGGGGTCGATCGCCGTGACCGGCCGCCAGAACAAGTAGTGGTACTTGCCATACAGGGCGGACATCAGCGCATCGGCCCCGACGAGGTTCACCATCGCGAGTATCCGCGCTGTCTTGAGCAGGTCGGATCCCGCACCGTCGCGGCCGACCCGATTGTACTGACGGATCACGTTCGCCGACCAGAACTTCGCGATCCTGGTCTGCTCGTCGGTGCGCGCGCTGCCGGACGCTGCTCCATAGGCCTTGATCTCGTTCAGCGCCCTCACCCACTCGTCGCTTTGAAGCGACGGCGGTGGGTCGGGCAGGAACTGGTCCGCGCTCTGCAGGACGAATCGGCGCACGTCCCCCACCCACGGCACCTGCGGCGCCGCGAACGGCGGCGTCAACCGCCACACGCCCGGGCCCGGCGGCAGTGTCGGGAAGGGCGTGCTCACACCGACCAGGGTCATGCGCCCGTCGCCGCTGCGCAGGGCGATGATGTCGTTCGCAGCCTCTAGCCCTACCGCTTGTCCGTCCTGGCCTGCCCCGGCGGGATCGCGGCGAGAGCGTCCGCGTAGGACGTGTCCAGGCTCGGGCGGATCCCTAGGCAATACGCGTACACGGTCGGCGGCGAGGCCGGATTGCACGATTCAGGCGAGAAGTAAGCCCAGAGCGTCTGGTAGGCGGCCTCGACGACCGCCGCATCCGCCGAGGCCCCCGCAGGGGCGGTGATCGCAGGACCGTAGGGCTCGAAGCCGCCTTCGATCGCGACCAGTGCGTCATAGACGGCGGCCGACGCATAGGCCATGTAGATCAAGCCCTCCGACTGGAAGGCCCCCGAGCCCACGACCGTGTCCTCGGCGATCTGGTTCCACTGTGCGACCGTGTTCCCCGGCGGCAGCGCGGCCGCAGCGTCACGGGTCGCTGCCACGCCCGGCGCGGCGCTCACTGCCCCGACCGCAACGAGGGCCGCGGCGACGGCAAGGATCGTTCGTCTCATCGGAACCTCCCTTCGTTGTGGAGTCCGCTTTGCGTCCCGGACATGTGGCCCTCCGCCTCAGCCGTCGCAACCCCAGGGAACGAACGCTTCGCCCCCACGCCAACAACGCTCATTCATCTCAGTCGTCCCTCTCACCCAGACTCCGATTCGTCGAAGCCGGAACCGATCCTGTTTTCAAAATGGATCCGGGGCGACGATCCACGTGTGACCGTCGACCCACTCTGGCCAGTAGGCGTCATTGAGAACCCTCGAGGTCGCCCCCGTCGCTACATCGACGACGTAGGTGCCCCCTCGTCCCCGGTCGACGTAGGCGATCTTCGTCCCGTCGGGCGACCACCGGGCGGCCAGGAGGTCACCCCTCGCGACGCGTCGAGCGTCCGCGCCATCCGCGTCGGCGAGCCACAGGTCCCCGACCAACGGGTCCTGACGGGAGGGCTTGAAGTACGCGATCGATCCCCCATCCGGCGAGAGGCGGCCGAGTGAGGCATCCCGGAGGACCAGCCTCGGCCTTCCGCCGGTCGCGGGGACCGACCAGAGATTCCACGACAGGTGGACGTAGTTGCTGTTGGGAAGGGTAAAGAGGACCGTCTGGCCGTCGGGGCTGAAGGTCGGGGCCATGTCAAAGAAGCTCGATGAGACCGGCTCGAGATGCGTCAGCGGGGTCGTCTCCCCGGTGGCGACGTCCACGAGGAAGAGGTCGCCCACCCAGTTGGCAGAGCCCTTTGCCTGATACACGATCTGCGAGCCATCGGGCGAGAACGAGAACTGCGGACCAATCGCCGGCGCGGTGGCGGCGGTCTTCTCGAGTGCACGGATGTTCGTGCCCTCGACGTTTGCCACGTAGACGACCTGTTTACCCTCCGGGTCGGTCCCCTGGTACGCGATCATCGTGCCATCGGGGGAGACGGCGATGCCCGGCTCCCCGGGGACGATGCCGGGCATCCTCGTTACCTGCTTGGTCTCCAGATCGAAGAGGTAGACGCCTGGTTCCGGGATCGGGACGGGCCGCCCGGCCACCGTGCTGGTCTCCTTGCCCTGATCGGTCGCGTTCATTCCATTAAGGACGAACCACGCAGCGACGATGGCGAGCGCGGCCGACAGCGAGATCGCCCCGATCTTCCGGCTGCGAGCCACCCGGCGCTGCCGCCTTTGCTGCTCCCCCCAGGCGCCCGGGACCGGCTCGGTCTTGTTGCGCACCATCTCGAAGACCTCCCTCAGCTCAGGCATGCGAGCTCCCTGTCCTTCGGAGCACGGCTCGGCCCTTCGTGGCGAGCCCCCGGACGGTCGACCGGCGGATGCCCATGATCCGTGCCGCCTCCTTCGAGCCGTAGCCGTACATGTCGAGCAGGATGAGGGCGGCGCGTTGCCGCGGCGCCAGGCCGAGCAGGAGCCGGTGGACGTCTTCTCGGAGCTCGATCTCGTCGAATGGATCGCGCGCGGACTCGAAGAGCACCAGCCTCCGCGCGGCCCGGCGTGCGGCGCGCGACCGCATCCGGAAGCCGTTCAGCGCCACGCGGAACAGGTAGCCGGTCGGGTCATCGATCCGATCGATCGAGTCCCATCGCTCCCACAGCTTCAGGAAGGCGTCCTGCATCAGTTCGGCGGCGTCGGCCCGGTTCCCCGTGACGAAGTAGAGGGCCTCGAAGAGCTTCCCGCTCTCGTCGGCGAAGAACACCGAGAAGTCCCGAGGCGCGTCCGTGCCCCGTTCCGGGAGCCTGACGACATCGCCCTCTGTCTGCATCGCCCTCCTGGATGCCGCCGGGGGCCCAGGTGCTTCCGCACGCCCAAAGATGCGCTCCCCAAAGGAATGGCGAAAGGCCCCACCTCAAGAGGGCGGGTGCGAGTAGGGTCCAGCCCCTGGGCGTGTCCCGTCGCGTTGAGACCTCGGCAGCCGCATCCACGATCCGACGTGGCCCCTGCCAGCGACGCGTTCGGGGAGCCGGGATGAATCAGGCCGACGGCGTCCCCGACGTTTGCGCTTGAAGAAGCAGGTCGCCGCTTGCGTCCCGGACGGGGCACCGGCCCAATCGGCGGCGGGTGGGCGAGATGTCGCAGCCGTTTGTCGGGATTGCCATTTGTGATGGCACGACTGCCCATGCTGGTCGCGACCAGAACGTGCCGGAGAAGGTCTGTAGTCGGGATGCTCGTCTGCGCAGGCCATGTCGACGCGTCCGTCTACCTGCTGATTCGACAGAAAGTTGCCCGGGACGTTCAGGCAAACCTACGAACTCTGAATCCGTAGGTTGTGGGAACCCGCGTCCGGGGCGGGTCGGAGCCGAGGATGATCGCTGCTGCGCCGCTGCTACCGAATCTGAAATGAGCCGTCTAGCTGCGGTTTTCGGTCGTGGGCCCCCCGGGACTCGAACCCGGAACCTGCGGATTAAGAGTCCGGTGCGAAGGTGCTGGTCAGAGCGTCGAGACTGCCTCTGAGCAGGCAGCTTGCGTCTCAGGGCTACCCATCATTTCCCGTCGTTTCCCGTTCCTTCACGGGGATGGGACGGGGACGGATCTCCGCCAAGGATCGTCACATCTACTAACAACATGTAGGGATCTAGGGCTGTCGCTCGATGAACAGACTCGTTAGGTCGCCATCCATCCGTTGGCCGTTCTCCCATGTGTACTCGCGGAAGGTTTCGGCGCTCTGCACCCAGAATCGCTCGTAGATCTGGTCTGCGACCTTCTGGGCCGATCCGTGCACGCCTTCGTTCACCCACGCGTCGAGGGCTTCCCGCGAGGCCATCCGGATGACGCCGATCTCCTCGCCATCGTCTGCCCGGTAGCTCTTGAACGAGATGAAGCCCGGCATCGAACGCAAGATCGGGTCGAGCCTCGCGGACAGCCGCGCGTCGGCCTCCTCCTTTCCGGGCTTCACGACGGTATCTCCGAACAGCGAGATGATCATCGGCCTTACCTCCGAATCTCGGTGACCGGAGCCGGTGTCTCCTCCGGTTCCGTAAACGTGCAGGTGCGGAGTCGTACCGATCCCGTCATCGTTCCCTTCGCGTGAGCGAGAGATCAGGTAGACCAACCGTACCGACCCGATCCGGGGCGAGCATCCGTGAAACCCGCAGTCTTCAGCTCGCGACCTCCGGCACCGATGATCCCGTGACGCGAGTCTGCCTATCCGCGGACGCGTCCACTGTGGCAGCATGCGTGGAATGGCGGGCCTGACCGGCATCCGCGTGGAGCTGATTCCGGAGCTCGAGGCTGAGGAGGATGCTCGGTTCGTCGCGGAGCGCCCTCGTTCCATGGAGCTGCTCGAGCGGGCGCGCGGCTCGATGCCACGGGGCGTACCGATGGTCTGGATGGACGACCTCTACGAGCACGCCCCCCTCGTGGTGGAGGGCGGCCAGGGTGCCAGGTTCACCGACATCGACGACCACACCTATCTCGACATGTACATCGCCGATATGAGCGGGTTCTGCGGTCATGCGCCTCCGCCTGTGATCGAAGCGGTGAAGCGCCGGATCACCATCGGCAACCAGTTCCTTCTCCCGAGCATCGACGCGATCGCCGTTGCCGAGCACCTGGCATCTCGGTACGGCATGCCGAAGTGGCAGTTCACACTGTGGCGACACAGGCGAACACCGAGGTGATCCGCCTCGCACGGCGCTCCACCGGCCGCGAGGTCATTCTGATGTTCGACGGGAAGTACCACGGCCACGGCGACGCAACGCTTGTGGTGCTCGAAGACGGAACGGTTCTTCCCGAGCAGCAAGGCTTGCCGCGATCGGTGACGGATCATGCGCGCATCGTGCAGTTCAACGACATCGCCGCGCTCGAGCGCGCACTCGCCCCGCGGGACGTCGCGCTCGTGCTCACGGAGCCCGCGATGACGAACATCGGCATCGTGACGCCCGAACCGGGGTTCCACGAGACGCTCCGACAACTCACGCGGGACGCGGGAACGCTGTTGGCGATCGATGAGACCCACACGCTGGTGGCCGCATACGGTGGACTCACGGCCGAGCTCGGTCTCCAGCCGGATTTCCTCACTCTTGGCAAGTCGATCGCTGCCGGCGTGCCGCTCGGCGCCTACGGCATGACCGACGACATCGCCGCGCTGATCGCGACGTCCACCGAGCATTGGCTGGTGGGCGGCGTTCAGGTCGCCGAGGTGGCGCTCGGTGGCACGCTGTTCGCGAACGCCCTCTCGATGGCAGCCGGCCGGGCCGCCCTCGTTGAGGTCCTCACCGAGGAAGCGTTCGAACGTACGGAATCCCTCGGGGCCGCGTTAGCGGACGGGATCGAGGAGGCGTTGTCCGACTTCGGCCTGCCTTGGAGCGTCTCTCGCCTCGGCGCACACGCCTACTACACGTTCGCGCCCCATCCCTCGCGCAACGCGATCGAGTATCGGGCGGCGGACCACCCTGGCCTTCGAGCGCTGATGCGGGTCTGGATGGCCAATCGCGGCGTCTGGGAGTCAGGCTGGTGGCTCGGGCCGACCGTTTCCGTAGCGCATACGCCGGACGATGTCTGTCGGTATCTCGATGTGTTCCGAGGCTTCCTTGCGGCAGTGACCTGAGCGCCTGGCCGGGGACCTCGGTGATGACTTCGTCGGGCCATCGCCGGGATCGTCATTGCCGCCTCACCTCGGCCGGAGCTTCGCGACGAGGGCCGTCCGCGAATGGACGCCGAGCTTCACGTACGCGTGCGACAGGTGGGCCTCCACGGTGCGGACGGACAGGTGGAGCCGAGCAGCGATGTCCGAGTTCGTGATCCCTTCGGCGACGAGGTCGGCCACCTCCCGTTCCGCATCGGTCAGTCCCATCGGTGCCGGAGGTCGGCCCCCGATTCGAGCGAGCTCGGAGACGGCACGTGCCTCCCACGGCTCGGCGCCGAGCCGCGCGAACGTCTCCCGCGCGTGAGCGAGCGTGTCGCGGGCTCGCCGCTGCTGTCGGCGATGTCGTAGCCGCGTCCCCAGCCAAAGCTGACACCGTGCCTCCTCGAACGGCATCCCCAGGCCGGCGTAGGCGGTGGCCGCCTCGGCCATCTCGATCTCCGCGGCCTCACCTTCGAGGAGGAACGCGCGTCCTCGTGCGGCGTCCGCTGCTGCCCACGGGCGGCGGCCCCCTGCGGACGCTGCTTCCAGCTCCGCGACGGTGGCCGCGAGCTCGTCACGACGGTCCGCGGTGGCGAGCGCTTCGAGGCCATCTCCGGTCGCGCCGAGCACCCCTGGCTCGCGGACGCCGAGTGCGGCGAGGAGCTCCCGGGCTCTCGTGAAGGAGTCGACTGCCGCAGACGCGTCACCGTTGACCAGGAGCCCGAGCACAAGCGCGGCGTGGTTATAGGCCTCCGAGAAGTGGTCGCCCGCCGACGCCGCAGCCGCCGCTCCCTGGCGAGCGATCTCGATCCCGTCATCGACACGGCCCTGTCCGACGGCGAGCAGCGCGACGGCATGAGACCACTGCGCCGCCCGCGAGGGCACGATCCCAACGTCGTCGGCGAGATCGGCGGCGGATCCGAGGTTCGTCGACGCGGCAGGCCAATCTCCCATCCGCCAGGCGATCTCGGCGAGCGGACCCAGGACCTCGAGCAGCGAGGTCTCCGCACCCGTTGCCGAGATCGCCTCAGCCTCGGCTCGCAGGAGCTCGCGTGCGGTGACGAGGTCACCGATCCAGCGACGGCCCATGGCCGCCGACAGCCGTGGGGTGCACGGATTCGCCAACACGTAGCCCTCGCCAAGCGCCATGCCTCGTGCGAGTGCGCCGCTCGCGTCCTCGCCCCGCAGGAGTTGCACCCACGCCAAGGCGGCGAGTGTCCCCCGGACGACCGGGTCGCCGTGGCGCTCGGCGAGGCCCAGTGCCTCGCCCGCGCAGGCGGCCGCGCGCGCGAGCGAGCCTCCGTACGCCTCGGCCCAGGCCCGCGCTGCCATGACCTTCGCGCGGATCCATGGATCATCGCCCGCCTCACGCTCAGCTTCATCGAGGAAGTTATTGACGCGTACGAGATCGTTCCAGCACATGATCGCGAGCGCGGTCTGGGCCTTCGCCCGCTGGACGCCCGACGGGATCGCCTCGACCCGCGACCGCAGGTACTCCTCGCCGGCTTTCCCGTCTCCAGCGTCGAACAGCGAGACGGCCGCGGCGATCGTCCGACGGGCCCGATGCTCCTCGTCGCCGTCCGGGGTGGCTCGGGCCGCCAGGTCGGACAGCTCGGCGGCCGCATCGAGCGCGCCACGGCTCCGAGCATGTCTCCGAGCCCGGTCGAGCGCGGCTGCGACGTCTTCGTCGGGGCCCTGCGCCGACGCCGCCAGGTGGCGTCCCAGCTCCTCGGGATCATCGACAACCCGGGCGTACGCTCGGTGCAACGCTCGCACTCGCCCCGCCGGGAGCAGGTCGGTCGCCACCGATCGGAACAGTGGGTGCCGGAACCCAACGGCGTCTTCAGCCTGACGTCTCGAGTCCTGGCCGATCACCGCGACACCCGCCCGCTCGGCGACCCCGGTGGCGTCACGCACCTCCGTGTCGCTCCGGCCGGTCACCGACGCGAGAACTGAGACCGTCGGCTGTTGCGTGAGCGCGGCTGCGCAGAGGACCTCCCTAACGGGCGGGGGGAGTGCGCCGACGCGTCGGCGGATCGCCCAAGCCAGTCGGTCCGGCAGCTCGGCACGTTCCGACCAGACCGGCTCGGAGCCGCGCGATCTGGCCAATTCGAGCGCGAACAGCGGATTGCCTCCACTCAGTTCGTAGATGTGGCGTCTCGCCGGCCGGGAGAGCCTCACGCCGAGCTGCCGCCGGATGATCAGCTCGATCGCCTCGATCTCGAGCGGCCCCAACGTCAGCCGGGTGATCACTCGCTCATCGAGGACCCGCAGGAGGTGCACGGGATCGGTCCCGATCCTCCTGGTGACCAGCACGGTCACCTCGTCGCGCTCGAGCCGACGGAGCGCGAAGGTGAGGGCTCGGGCGGACTCCGGGTCCAACCATTGGGCGTCGTCGATCGCCAGCACGACGGGTCGATCCCGTGCGAGCCATCGCATGACTTCGAGTACCGCCGTCGCCACTCCGCGTGGATCGGGGGAAGCGTGCGGGTCGTCGGCTCGGAGCAACGCGACCTCGAGCGCATGTCGCCGAGGTGACGAGACGTGTGGCAGAGCATCGGCAAGCTCGCCAGACAGCAGATCGTCCAATGCCGCGAACGAGAGCCGCCGTTCCGCTTCTCCCGGCTGGCCCTGCAGCACGAGCGCGCCCCGATCCCGGGCCTTCTCCACACCCGCGTGCCACAGGGCGCTCTTGCCGATCCCCGGGTCACCCTCGACGAGCGCGCCGTGCCCGTCCTCGCCGAGGGCCGCCTCGATCCTCGTGAGTTCCTCGTCGCGTCCGACGAGCCACTGCCCGATCGAAACGCCCGCTGCGACCATCCGGATCTCCCACGTGGAGGGCGCCCGCACGTTGGACGTCCGGGCGCGGCCGCGACGTGACCACCCTACGCCTCGGGGGGCGACCGTGAAACGTGCGGGTTTCACCGATGCCCGCGATGGACCGGCTACGTACGGTCAGTGGGTCCGCTGCGATCGAAGGAGGACGGCATGGAACGTATGTGCCTCACCGTGCCGGTCAGGCCCGGACGCCGGGGTGACCTCGTGGGGTTCATGCACGAGGTCGACGGACCGCGCCACGGCGAGCTCGGGGCCACGGAGCGACGGATCGGGATCACCCGCGAGGTGTTCTTCCTGGCCGATGGTGGCGACCACGACCGATTGGTGATGTATCTGGAAGGGGAGTCGATCGGGGACTCGCTGGGAAAATTCATCGCCTCTCGTGAGCCATTCGATGTGTGGTTCAAGGAGCGGTTCGCCGCGTGCACCGGCGTCGATCTGAACGATCCGTCGCCGCTCGAGCCAGCCGAACTGCTCGCCGCCTACGTGGTCGATGAGGGGCTCCCGTGAGCGAGGACGGGACACGAACCCGCGAGACATCGGGCAGGAGGGAAGTCGTCATGGCCAAGTGGAGGATCGCGATCGTCGTCCTGGCGTTGGGTTTCGGCCAGGTCGTCATGGCCGGCCAGGCTCTCGGAGCCGATGAGGTCCCGTTTAGGGGATCCGACGTCGGTGCATTCGATCTGCCGGGGTCTTGTCCAGATGGCAGTCTGGAGGTCGTCATCAGCGGGACGGGCCGCGCGACACAGCTGGGTGCGTACATGTACACGGCGAATGAGTGCTTCGACCCGCTGAGCGGAACGTTCGGCGGAGCCCCGACGCTGACGGCCGCGAACGGGGACACGATCGTCGGCACCTACGCGGGCCAGGTGTTCGCCACCACGGACCCTGACATCATCACCTACGAAGAGGGGCTGGCGATCACCGGCGGTACGGGCCGGTTCGCTGGAGCGACGGGCTCGCTTCACATCAACGGCGTTGCGAACCTGGCTACGCTCGAATACACCCAGACCTTGATCGGAACTGTGTCGACACCAGGCACGTCCTGAAAGTCCCTGGGTTGTTGCAGGGTGGGCTCCGGACTCGAAGCCGAACCTGCAACGAGTTTGTCAGCCGCCGGTCAGCGCTCGAGATCACGCTGCGTCCGACCGGGTTGACGAAGGAGGGGGGAATGGAGCGATCACTTGATTGTGACGGAGGCCTCTCGTCAGCGCGGCAGGGAACGGTCTGGGATCAACCGGGGGAGGGAGCGAGGTCATGAGACAGAAACGCGAAGGACGCGAACGGCGAGCTAGCTGGGCGGCTCGGGTGACCCATCGTCGACGTCACGCCTTAGCCGGCGCGGCGAGCGAGCCGCGGACGTGGAGATGAGATGATCACCAAAGCCGATCAGAGGGATGCTCCGATAAGAGGCTTCGGACATTTCGGCAGACAGCGGCGGATCGGACTGTCGGTTTGCGTCATGGACGATCGTCGCGCTGTCGTCGGGTTTGGCTCGCGCGGAAGCTTGGCCCAGCCCGAACGCGGTGCTCGAGGACGTCTACTGCGACCTGGATGGGAACGGCTCGTTCGAGACGTATTACGAGACGATCGGCGTCGGCGTCGCGGGTCACGATGCGAACTCGACCTCCATCAACGTCGGCATGGCGGCCACCTACACCATGTACGACGAGGACGGCAACGTCGTGCGGACCGGCTCGGTGGTGACGCCCGGGGTCGGGCTCCCGACAACCCACTGCGTGTGGAGCGCGGACTTCGAGTCGGGCTGCGCCACGTACCACGTCGAGGCGGAGGGCGAGCTCCTGATCACGCCCGAGCAGGGTTGAGACGAGGGTCCGGCGTCGCGGATCGCCAGACGCGAACGAGAGGGGGCGGACAGTGACAGACGATTGGAGGGCGGCCGGTCGAACGAGGCGGACGGTCGTGGCAATCTTGGCCGCGGCGACGATAGGGGTGCTCGGATGGCCGCAGGTCGCGGCGGACGCCTCTATGCCGCTATGGACCACCGAGGAGGTATCCGGCCCGCATTTTCTCTCGAACGTGTGCGGGACCGAGATCGAGCAGGCCGGGACGATCTCCACGACGGTGCACGATCTTGGCGACAGTCACCTCGTCTTCGACATCCGAGTCGACATCGTCTTGAGCGCCGACGGCCGGCTGGCGTTCGAGCGACCGGCCTTCACAGCAGAGATCGACCCGGATGCGGGAACGGTGACCCTTGAGGGGACGCTCGTCAACATCACGGCACCGGCCGAGGGGATCCTGCTAAAGGATGTCGGGCGCGTGGTCCGGGAGCTGTCGACGAACGACATCCTGGCGATCGTCGGCCGGTGGATGGTCGTCGACGGCGACTTCGGTCGCGTCTGCGCGTACTTCTCGTCTCCGCCGCCAGCATGATCCGCTGACTCAGGCGCTCTTCTACTGGAAGGGGTCGCAACGATGAACAAGGCCAGAAGGTGGGGAGTGAGCCTGAGCTGGGCCGTCCTCGCCACGACCCAGGTGTTCGGGTCGCAGGCAGCCGCTCGGGCCGATGGGTCGGTCGCGGTCGTTGAGCACGCGGTTCCCACTGCCGGCTCCGGACCCACCGAGATCGTGCTCGGACCCGACGGCAGGCATCTATGGTTCACGGAATTCTCCGGCAACAACATCGGACGCATCGGTCGAAGCGGTCAGATCCGCGAATTCGCGATCCCGACGTTGGCCAGCGCGCCCGACGGCATCGCCGTCGGTCCCGACGACAACATCTGGTTCGCCGAAGTCCTAGGCAACAAGATCGGCCGGCTCACGAAGACCGGGGCCTTCTCGGAGTTCATCGTGCCGACCCTTGGGGCACGGCCGAGCGTCATCACAGCCGGTCCCGATGACGACCTGTGGTTCACCGAGAGAGGCTCACCGGTCGATCCCGGCGAGACGATCGGACGGATCACGACCGAGGGTGAGATCACCGAATTCCCCGTGCCCACGCAGAACAGCCGCCCGCTCGGCATCACCCTCGGCCCGGACGGCAACCTGTGGTTCACCGAGCAGCTCGGGAACAACGTCGGCCGGATTACCCCCGACGGCTCGGTCACCGAGTACCCCCTTCCAAATCCCGGCAGCTGGCCCTGGGAGATCGCGGCAGGACCGGACGGGGCGCTGTGGTTCACCGAGCTCTTGGGCAACCGGATCGGTCGGATCACGACCGACGGCATCATCACGGAGGTCGGCCTTCCGAACCCCGGGAGCTTTCCGAACGTGATCACCCGCGGCCCCGGCCACATGCTGTTCTTCTCCGAGAGCGAGGGCAACCGCATCGGGCGCATCACGACGGACGGGCTGATCACCGAGTTCCTGGTCCCGACGCCGAACAGCCAGCCGATCGGCGTTGCCGAGGGGCCCGACGACGAGACCGTCTGGTTCACGGAGGGCCGGGGCAACAAGATCGGTGAGCTCATCCTAGATGAGTAAGACAGAAGCGTCGTCCGGCGTGTGTCGGCCGCATGATTGCGGCCGCCGCGGTCGGGCGTCGCGGCGCGGTTCTTCCGGCAGTTGCCGGCGACATCTGGGTCATGCGAGTGAAGGGAGGGGAGCGTCATGCGCCGTAGAGCACTCACGTTAGGGACTGACCAGGATGAGGCGGAACACGACATTAGGTCGTGGGCCCCCCGGGACTCGAACCCGGAACCTGCGGATTAGGAGTCTGATGTGAACGTGCAGGTCAGAGCTGCGCATCGGGTCTGAGCAGCGCGTTTGCGTCTCAGTGCTACTCATCGTTTCCTATCGTTTCCCGTTCTTTCGCGGGGATAGGACGGGGACGAGATCTCGACCGGCGTTGTCATTTCCACTGAAGCTGACCCCGCGAGTAGGAGCGGCAGCGCCCACTTTGGCCGTGTCACTCGGGAGGAGGGAACGGCTGGTGAACCCGGGATCCCGTTGACCTTCGGTCCGTCCTCCCACGGATTCCCTCCTCCCGCGGGCTCGAAAGCACTCATGGACCTCAGCGCGGCGTGGAGCTGCGGGCCGCGAACGGGCAGCGCTGCGCGCGTCATCGAGACCCCTTCGCGGTGCCGTCGGCCATGACGGTGTAGCGAGGTGCGAGCTGAGGTTGAGTCCGGCGAGATGATCCTGGCAGCGAGCGCCAACGCGACTATCGCGGAGAACCCGTGGTCAAGCTCACAGCCGAGCCCGGTGCCGCTTCCTATTTCGGCTTCTGCTCTCCGGTCGCTTTTGCGAGCGCTTCCAGGAACGCATCGGGTTGCTCAGCCGGCGGGATGTGGCCGGCATCGTCGATCACGTACAGCGGCCAGCCCAGCCTCGAGCTTGCGGCTTCGGCCGAGCCGAGCGGTCCCATCCGATCCTGTCTACCCCACACCAGAGCCGTCGGGACCTCGATGCGCCGAAGATCGGTGTCCGGGATCTGCTTCGTGCCGACCCTGACCAGCTGCCGCATCGTCCGTTTGACATGCGGGATCACCGCACGCGAAAGCGTGTAGGTGCTAAGCGCCTCGAACGCTTCACCGAGCTCCTTCCGCGTTCTTTCAAGGTCAAGATACGGCCACCGATTGAACCGCGCGAGACTAGCCTGCGAAGGTCGCAGACCGAATCGCAGGGCCGCCAACATGAACGCCGGCGGTGGCCGGTAGCGCCCCAAAGCGGGCGTCCCCATGAGCACGAGCCGCCGAAGCCGATCGCCGTACCGAGCGGCGAATCGGGCGGCCAGGCTGGCCGGCAGCGAGTGCGCGATCAACGTCGGTTTCTCTTGGCATGTCAGCCGGAGCAGCTCCGCGAACCAGCCGTCGAACGCAGCGGGATCCAGATGGACGACGGGGTTCGACTCTCCCAGCCCAGGCAGGTCCGGCACCACGAGCTGGTGGCTCTGGGCGAGTCGAGCCATCACCGGCCCCACTCCCCAAACGACCCCGCCAGCCGGGGCTCCACCGTGGAGGAGTACCATCGGTGGTCCCTGTCCCCATCGAGCACAGATGTCGCGATTCCGTCGACGTCGAGTAGGTGCTCCTCGACAGGGAGTGCCCGCAGGAGTCCCTCCCGTGCCGCTTCTCCAGCCTGCCGTGTGACCAACTGGTCTTCTCACTTCGGAGGCCCAGAAGCTACCTCCAGGCCAACTCAGCCGGATACCGTTTGAGCCGACCCTAGGCGCCACTTCTTGTCAGCGCAACGGGTCCTCATCCAAATCGTGCGACGAGGTCGATGCTCACAACCTGGCACCGCGCTCACTGTGGTGACGACGAGCATGCTCCCCATGCCGTGCATCCCGAAACCGGTGTGGCTACCACTGGACCGTCGAGACTCGTGGGCCAGACGAGTATCGTCGCCACGTGCCAGAAGGAGCGCTGAGCGGCGAGGATCGGGTCCGTACCGCTGAACTGATCGGAGCGCTGTCGCTGGCCACCGACCTCGGTATCGGTGTGCCGCTCGAGTATGGGCTGCACAGCACGCTGATCGCGATGCGGCTCGGAGAGCGTTTGAGGATCGATGCCGAGACGGCGTCCCAGACCTACTTCGCGTGCCTCCTCTTCTACGTCGGCTGCACCGCTGGTGCCGAGGTCGAAGCTCGGATCTTCGGTGAGGACCATGCTCTGACGACCTACGGCGCTCCGCACAGGTTCGGGTCGCGGCCCGAGATGATGGCGGGGTTGCTCCGAGCGGTAGCCCCACCGGGAAGCGGTCCGTTGTCTCGTGCTCGGCAGCTCGCGCGCGGAGTGCCCAGGTTCGCTCAGACGCTCCGGGAGCAGGTGGCAGCGCTTTGCGAGGTGGCGCAGATGCTCACCGAGCGCCTCGGCCTTCCCTCAGCGATCGGAGCACTCTTCGCCCACAGCGCAGAGCGTTGGGACGGACATGGCCAGCCGGGGCGTGCGAAGAGCGAGGAGATCCCACTCCCGATGCGGATCGCGCACGTCGCCCGCGACGCGGCGCTGCAACGGATGCTTGGCGGCGCAGAGTTCGCCGCCCGAGTCGTCCGAGAGCGAGCGGGGCGGGCTTTCGATCCCACCATCGCCACGCGGCTTGCGGATGAGGCAGCAGAGGTCCTCCTTCTTGATGAGGAGGCATCTGCTTGGGACGAGACGCTGGCGTACGAGCCGACCCCGTGGTTGACCCTAGAGGGGGAGACGATCGATGGGGCGTTAGCGGCGATCGGCGACTTCGCCGACCTCGCCTCCCCGTACTTGGTCGGTCACTCAGGAGGAGTCGCCGACCTCGCCTCCGCCGCCGCCAGGACATGGGGTTCCAACGAGGCCGACCTCGTGGCGATCCGGCGCGCCGCCCGCGTGCACGACCTCGGCCGTGTTGCGGTCCCGGTACGGATCTGGCAGAAGCCCGGGCCGTTGACGCCGGACGACTGGGAGAAGGTAAGGCTCCACGCGTATCAGACCGAGCGCATCCTCGCCCCTTCGCCATTCCTGGCCGCGCTCTCGCCCCTCGCCACCTTGCATCACGAGCGGCTCGATGGCTCGGGATATCACCGGGGAGCCAAGGCGTCGATGCTTCCAAGGACCGCGCGATTGATCGCGGCCGCCGATGCCTATCACGCGATGACCGAGGCCCGGCCTTACCGTCCCGCGCTCTCGCAGGAGAGGGCGGCCGAGGAGCTCATCGGCGAAGGTCGCGCCGGACGGCTGGACGCCGACGCCGTCACCGTCGTGCTCGAGGCATCGGGACAACCGGCTCCACGGATACCGCCGCCGACCGGTCTTACCCCGCGAGAGGCCGAAGTCGTCGCCTTGCTGGCCCGCGGTCTCCAGACCAAGCAGATCGCCCGATCGCTCGGGATCTCGGTCAAGACGGCCGATCGCCATATCCAGAACGCCTACGCGAAGGTCGGCGTGTCGACACGCGCGGCGGCCACGCTGTTCGCCATGGAGCACGGCCTCGTCGTCTGGGGAGAACTCCCGATTCCCCACTCGACCGCACGTCCGTAGCGTCGCCGCTGCAAGAGAGCCATCCTCCAAGGAGGAACGCCTTGCTCGAGCGCTACGGAACCATCGTTGTCGGCGGCGGCCAGGCTGGCCTCTCGGTCGGATACGACCTGGCGAAGCGTGAGCTCCCGTTCATGATCCTCGACGCTAACGACCGGATCGGCGACGCCTGGCGGAACCGATGGGACTCTCTCCGCCTGTTTACTCCCAGCCGCTACAGCGGGCTGGACGGGATGCCCTTCCCGGGGCCGCCCCATGCATTCCCGACGAAGGACGAGGTCGCCGATTACCTCGAGGCGTACGCCGCACGGCTCGAGCTCCCGGTGCGAACCGGCGTCAGGGTGGACCGGCTGACGCGGGACGGAGACCGGTTCGTGGTAGCGGCGGGCGAGGGACGCTTCTCGGCGGACAACGTGGTGGTGGCCATGGCCACCCACCAGGTTCCCTGGGTGCCGCCGTTCGCACGCGAGCTCGATCCCGCTGTCGTCCAGCTGCACGCCGCCGACTACCGGAACCCCTCCCAGCTGCGGGAGGGCGGCACACTCGTGGTGGGAGTGGGCAACTCGGGGGCCGAGATCGGCATCGAATTGGCCGGCACATTCAAGACCTGGCTTGCGGGGAAGGAGTCAGGCCACGTTCCGATCGATATCGATGGCCTCGTGGCACGGTACGTGTTCCAACCCCTGCTCTTCGGTTTGATCGGCCACTACGTCCTGACGGTGAACACGCCCATCGGCCGCAGGGTGCGACCGAAGCTCCTCGCTCACGGAGCCCCGCTCATCCGGGTCAGGCCGAAAGATCTCAGCGCGGCCGGGGTTGAGCGCGTGCCGCGCGTCGCCCGGGTCCGCGACGGTCTTCCGCAGCTGGTGGACGAGCGTGTTCTTGAAGTCGCCAACGTCATCTGGTGCACGGGATTCCGTCCCGACTTCTCCTGGATCGATCTCCCCATCTTCGGAGACGACAAGCGAGAGCCGACGCACCACCGGGGGATCGTCGAACGTGAGCCTGGGCTGTACTTCGTCGGCCTGTTCTTCCTCTATGCGATGTCGTCGGGCTTCTTACGGGGTGTCGGAAGGGACGCCGACCATATCGTCAGAGCTATCGCCTCCAGGAAGCGCTGAGACCATCCGACGGTGGGTGTGACTTTCGTCGGGCCTGCTTGAGTCTCTTGAGACGGCGCCGTCGCTCTCGCGAACGATCGCTCCGACCGAGGTGGGTCTGCATCGCGCGTGTTGGGCTGCGGCATGA